>OFOS01000092.1_pt1 | contig 12280 bp, 16 predicted proteins | sample 1542411 | NCBI WGS metagenome assembly OFOS01 (sample SAMN05503981, study PRJEB24370) | sediment metagenome | isolation source: lake sediment | place: USA: Lake Hill lake, St. Paul Island, Alaska | collected 2013 | reverse complement strand
ACTCTTTCCCTACACGACGCTCTTCCGATCGCCCTAAAGGGCTTGCCTAGCCTGCCTCTGAGACCGCGCTTAGGTGTATCGACTGACTTGGCTTCTTCCTGTACATCACTCGTCATCGGCTTCCTCCTCTGGGTAATCCTCTCTGACATCTCCGTAGATTTCCTCATCACTCATACCATAGACCTCTCGGGCCAGCTCCGCCTTGGTGGGCATCCGCCCAGCTAGGTCTAGGTACTCAGCGATGACCTCAGTCCTGAGCGGGTCTGACTTTGGCTTCTCCACTAGTCACCTCCATCATTGAAGGTATTGTCTTGGCACTCCTGGCATAGGCCAGAGATGTTGAACTCCCTACTGCTTATCTCATCACGGAAGTCATCCGAGTTGATGGTCTTGTTGCAGAAGGGACATCTGCCAGCCTTCCTCCGTTCAGCCTCCTCAGGGAAGGCGGTGTCCATGAACTCCTTGAGGTTCATCACATCCTCCTTGTTGGACTTACCAGCAACTTGAGTTGCTAGTAGAACTGAAGGGACCAGCTCTTGTCCTACCCAGCTTCGGTGGAAGTAGAGCAAGCAGTCGGGAACTGGTCCCCTCCCTTCTCAGTCCTCGTCCGGTGGGTCCCGCTCCGGCTCCGATGCTGGCTCAGCAGTCGGCTCTAGCCGCTGGTTGCAGCCGTCGCAGAGGTTGACCATGACCAGGCCGAACTGAGTCATGTACTCTCCCTGCACTGTGGCAGCTGGCCTGTAAGCGCCATGTCCGGCGTTGTCGCAGACTTCCTGCACTTCAGTCTCCCTAGTCTCTTCGTTGGTTACCAGTTGGACATTACTCATTGGCTTCCTCCCTTCTAGGTTCTTGATATTCTCAGAGGTGGGACCTCTAGGCTGGGTTTACTGGTAGCTACCCTATCACCAGCGAATGAGCAGTCCCACCTCCTACCCGCTGCGTCTGCGCCTTCTGGCGATGACATCTAGGTTGGAGAAGGACAGTGGCATACTTAACGCATCATCCATGTGAGCATACCAGACCTTCCACTTGCCACTGTACTTGTTGTACTTAAGCACCAGGTCTGTGCAGTTCCTGTCCTTGTCCTTGTCCTCTATACCGTGGAGGGTAACCTCATCATGGTCTACCTCGACCCGGTCTACCTCCAAGTCTATCGGGTTCTGTCCTTTGTTCCACAGCCTAACCTTCAAGGTCTCCTCCTGTCCTGAGAGTCTCCATCTGCCCAGCCAGCTTGTGCAGCTCGTCCTCTAGCCGCTCCTTGTGTATGAAGAACTGCCCTATCTGCCTATGGTTCCACCCATGGTAGGCATACAGGTGCCTGGCTGCCTGGAACCAGGTAGTGCACTTAGCAACACAGTTGGGTACTGGGCAGTCTATTAGCTCATCCTTTTCCTTCATAAGTCCTCCAAGATATCACCACTGACATAACCAGCAGGTTGAAGCATACTGACCCGTTGCCCGCTTCAAACCCAACTGCCCAGTTCCAGCCACCTCCGAACCGTCCCATGTAGGCACTTGGCGGCTGCCAGCGGAACCGGAACTTGACGTGGAGAGTGCGGCTCTTTATCATTAGAAGTCTTCCCTTGCTCCGAACTGGACCGAATGGAAGTCTCTCAGTGGCTTCTCCAGGGTGGAGTTCATCAGGTTCCAGCCCCACGCCATCCGGTAGTAGGTGGAGCACTCATTGCCTGGGAAGAATAGGGTCATCTCATCCGGGCTGGTGGTGACCTTAACTGGACCGTCCTCCATCTCGACCATGCCTCTGTTGGTTTGGAACCTAGCTTTCATATTGCCTAGTCCTTTTGACTTTTCCTCATACCTAACGCTCGCATCATAAATGCCCAACGGGCAGACCGAGCCTTTATTCTCGCGTAAGGTCCTTCCTGCCTGCCTAGCTCTTTCAGGTGAGCTTTGTCTTCTTTGCTCGCTCGCTGGTTGAACAGTTCTGATAGTGTTGTCATCAGTGACCGTCCTTTGCTCGTGTTCCAGCCTAGACTCAGCAACGCTTAAAGGTTCGTATCAGACCTACCTAGGTAGCTCGCCTATATCCGGGCCACCATGCTGCTTGATGCACTTCTTCATGTACCAGTACCGCTTAAGCGGAGGAAGACCTTTAGCAGCTTCCTGCTCATCTGCGGTAGCGTACTGCCTGAACCATTCGTTAAGCGTGGGTCCCATGTCCATCTCGGATTGTCCTTCCTCCAGCCTAGACTTGGCACTACTCAAAGGTTCGTACCTTGCCTATCTCGACTGGATACCACTGCTAGCGCGTCCTCTGTTCATTCGTCTACCACTAGTATAACACACGAGTGTATCGTTTGTCAACAGAACATATGTTTTAATTGACATAACCACACTTGACATAACTCGACCGTGGCCTAGTTTTGTATGTTTTGTCACTCTCTTGACGTGTTATTGTCACTACTTCGCATACGAAAGGTTGATACGCTACTTGACATCCTCTTCGATCTGTGATAGACTAGAGGTATGATAAAAAGAGTATACAACTTATCAATTGAGAGGACAGGACAATGAATGGTGGACTACCTAAGCCGACGCGAGATATCATCGAAGCGGTAATCAAGGCAACGAGTGACTCACAAGCGGTCTGTCCGATATGCACAGAACTTATGCGACACTCGGCTGTGCTTGGGCGATGGGTATGCACTAGTTGTAAAGTGCGCGTAACGATAGAAGATATGTAAACAATGCCGCTAACGTGAGGCGGCAAGGAAATAAGCATATAGGAAAGGACGGCAACAGAATGACTCAAGGACAGACCCCAGCAGATGAGCGCAAGCCAACCATCGCGGAGTTGGAAGCGCGCGTGCGAGAGGCTGGCGTCAAGGGCGACCTTGATACGCTAGTGTCGCTTGCGAAACAAGTGGATGCACTTCGTGCCGACGAGAGGAAGGCGGCAGTGGAGAAGGTCGCATCCGCACGGGCAGGACGAAGCAAGGGCATTGCCGATGCGATTCTTCCCATACTCGAGAAGATCGCAACAGAGGCAGCACTTGAAGGACTGGGTGAACGTGTGAATATCTCGTACACACCAAGCACTCACCTCTTGAGCGTCGCGATTGCGAGTGCGGCCGCACCGGCAGCGGCTACTCGCACAGGCACTGTCGGCACAGGAAAGCCCGGCGTTATGAAGGACTTGACCGGCAAGTCCCTTGACCAGAACTTCCGCGACGTTGCAAGCGCCGATGACATCGCTAAGCATGATTCGCTCGCGAGCAACTCGGCCAAGTACAGCCTGAAGAACCGCATTGTCCAGGCTGCCATCACGGACGGTCGAATCAAGACCGTATAATCATAGCAGCGAACAACTCGCTCACAATAGAATAGCAGAAGGAGGACGGTACGAGATATGCCGTCCTTCTTCTTGCTCATTAGCTTATGTCCTATATGATACATTATCACTTGAAGTGTAATATTTTGCGCTTATGAGATACCGTCTATTGACAAAGGCCCATGTGTATGTTATGATGTATGTATGAAAGGATGGTGCAATATGAACGAAAGTCCCAAGGCCGAACCTGTCAAGGCCGAACCTATCATATGCGAGTCTTGCATTGATAGATGGTTCGATGAGGCACTCGCAAAGGCTGATGAAACGATAGACCTGCATGACGTTGAAGCTCGATTCGATGAAGCCTCAACGATTATTGCAGGATGGGACCTATCGTTTGCGAGACCTGGCCTAACGCATGAATGTGAGGCTGGGTCTTGTCAATGCAGGTGCCGACCAATCACAGGCTGATAGCCTGAAGCTCGATAGCTCGTAGGGGAATAATCCTTTACGAGCTATCATTTTGTGCGAAAAGTCCTTCATGCATCGAAGTCCTTGATATAGGAAGTTCATATATGATAGACCCCTAGGGGCGGGACATTGCAATGAGAAATGCTTCCTGGAGGAGCCTGTCGCGAATCTACCAAAACCACCATCAGTAAGGTATCTCAGTTACAGGGACTTTAGCCATTCTAGCTCTTCTAACCATATCTGCAGTCCCCCATCCGCCAGGGAAGGCTATTACCATCTGTACCCCACTATCAAGCATTTCCTGGTTACGTATAGCTCCTGCAGACTTGCCATACCTGAGCCAGTCGGCTGGGTGAGCCTCTACTTCTAGCCCTAGCCTATGAGCAATGTTAGCTGCTATGCTGTCTGCTCCTCTAGCAGCCCCATGAACTATGGTAACACCCTTGAGTTCGCTCAGTACCTCAAGTACCTTCTGAGCGTCAGAGTAGTCCCGACCTCCACAGACTAGTATTCTGCTAGTCATACCCAATCCTCCCTGCGAGCGTATAGTGAAGGTATCTTGATGCTTACAAGGTGAGGCTCATCGTCATCCTTCTTCACCTGCTTATCATCATCTGAGAAGTCTCTAGTCTCTCCACAGTAGATGCACTTCCAAGGCTGCCCTGGTACGCACTTGCGCCAGTGATGAGCGCCAGTTGGTGACTTCGAGCATTGCCACCCCTGCTCCTCGATATAGTGCCTATACAATGGGTGTGGGTTCTGGACTAGCGTCGCCCACCTTCCACTTGGTCGGTACGGGTCCATACTGCCTAATCTCCTCGATAACCTGCTGCCTAAACACTTCCAGCTTCAGTATTCTCTCCAGTTCAATCGGATTCTTCTTTGCCGACTGTCTTTGCTGGTAAGTGATAAACGCATAGCGCTGCAGCAGCTTGTTCCGTGCAATCCTTGCCTCGTCGGGTAGGTCCATCTTCTTCCGTCCGCCACTCTTCTCCCTAACCGCCGGTGGATGGTTCTCTAACCACTTTAAGGCTTGCTCTTCCCAGCACTTAATATGCCATCTATAGTAGGATACCCATTTCTTCGCTTTCCCTCCCTTCCTCCAAGACTTGCCCTTCACCATAGGCTCACCTTTTACAAGGTTCTCCCCACAGTAGACACATTTGGTCTTCCTAGAAGCTCTTGTCACCCATACATCCATCGGCATCCCCTTATACCCTATATAATCAATTATAACACAGAGTTCTTTATTTGTCAAATTGTTATGTCAACTAAGCGAAATAAAATTGATAAAATGGGCTTGACAATTCAATCTCTTGTGATATAATGGAGGTAGGACTACCAATGGGTCGATAATTCGTTAGGATGTATTGAGATGATGCCAGTTCCAGTAGATTCATATACGACTGGTGGTCTGCCCCAGCCTAGCGATACTGAGGCCATTGCTGAGTCCTTAGTCCCCTACTACCCTGAGGACTCTCGCAAGACCAAGTATCTTAGCTTCCGGGCTTGCGGCTTTGCTGTCAGAGAGGCTATTGAACTCTGCGGGATATCGCAGCGAACCGTTATGAGGTGGCGAGCAGATGACTCCACCTTCAAGGAGCTGGATGGTAAGGGACTGGGTGAGCTTCGTGCCTCCCTTTCCAATAAGTATCTCGAGCTGGAGTTCGTCCGCAACTACCGGCTTATCCTGCTCAAGGACTTCGCTGTCATCCACAAGGCTGTGACTGGCAAAGATGATAAGGGCAACGAGACTGTTATGTCTGAGCGGGAGCACCAATACCTCCTCAAAGCTCGTGCTCACTACACTCCTCAGCAGCTACAGATCCTTGATAAAGTAATGTCTGGCGAAGATGGTGGAGCAGAGTTTGACTTCACCAAGTTTATCCTATCACTTTCTCGCACCGCTGATGGAGTGAAGCAAGAGCTAAGAATAGAGGGGCAAGCAAGGTAATGACGGAGAAAATGGTAGCTGCACTAGCATTGGTTGCTCTAGGCGTCATGGACCTAGGCGGGATGATAGTTCTCGCCTGCATGGAGAAAGCCATACCCGATGTGCTTGTGCAGACATCAGGTATCGTAGTTGGCGGCCTGGTGGTACTCGCTGGGGTTAATGGTGTGAGGAACGGCATCAAGAAGATTACCAACCCTCCACCGGGATGAGGTAATACAGGTGCCTGGGGAACAACGACCTCTACTATTATATACTGTACCGAGCGCAGGGAAGGTACTCCCACAGCCCTATAGCTTACCCATATCAGGAGGCACTCAAGAGGTGCAAAGAGTTCCTTGCCGCAGGCGCAAGTTTCGCCACTCCTGTCAAGGCTTCTGTCTGCCCATGGCATCATATCCATGTAGAGAGGAAGGATGATGCCGAGAGCAGCTGAGCGTCGCCGCGGTGGAGTTATCCGCTATCGTACCAAGAGGGTCAAGGGTGGGTACATCCACATCGGCATTGTCAGGAAGCGCGGTCTTCGTGGTGGCCGAACTGTTGCAGGTCCAGTTCACCACTACAAGCGGGGCAGGAGAAGGTAGTGGCTAGCAAGAAGCATCCAGTATATGGTCTGACTCATAAGAAGAACCGAGCAGTCCGTAGAAACATAGTTAAAGCTCAGGTGAGCCGGGTAGGACTTCGAGGTGAGCACAAGAGGCATAGAGGCAGAGGATGGTAATGCTTGCTGGTCAAGCTGTTAGGTATAAGGACACTGGGTGCGAGTACTCTCCTCAGTGCCTGGAGTGCCCTTTGCTCGAGTGCAAGTATGACGCCGAGCAGACAATCCACCAGGTTAAGCCTCTCCGTAGGAACAAGGGCTACCAGATCTGCCAGGACTTTAATCAAGGCATGAGTGGTAAAGAGCTGGCAGTAAAGTATGTAATAGCCCTCAGTACTGTGTACTCTCACACCAAGGAAGGGCATAGGAGAGGCTGGACAACTCGGGATGGTCGGGGGAGGCACTGTGGTAGCTAGCAGCCAAGTCTATGAGGCTCTTGCACCTTTCGTCCTCAACAGGCGTAAGTACATTGAGACCTTTATGAAGATTGAGGACAAGGAGCGTAATCTTGTTAACTTCAACCTCAATCCGGTCCAGGCTACCTTCCATAATAACCAGACTGGCCGAGACATCATTCTTAAGGCTTCTCAGCTGGGCTTCACTTCTATTGTTGCTGCCGACTTCCTGGCGGATACCATTACCCATCCTGGCACTGTATCAGTCATTGTAGCTCATGAGGAGTTTATAACTCAGCGGCTTCTCAACAAGGCGCAGAAGTTCTACGACTCCATTCCTAATGAGCTGAAGCCTGAGATGCACCATGCTTCTGCGTATGAGAAGTCCTTCCCAGATATTGGGAGTGTCTTCTATATTGGTTCTGCTCGCAGCTTCATCTTTGGTCGTGGGGAGACTATACATAACTTCCTTGGCTCAGAGGTTGCCTTCTGGCCTGACCCAGAGAAGATAATGATCCCTACTATGCAGCGTGTGCCTATCACTGGGCGGGTTATACTTGAATCTACTCCAAACGGGGAAGGGAACTACTTCCATACGGCTGTCACCAAGGCTATAAAGGGTGAGGAGACTGATACAGGCATATATAAGCTTCATGTCTTCCCTTGGTGGCTGTGTACTGAGTACCAACTTCCACGTGGGAGCCCCTATGCTCTCAAGCGGGATATAGGTGAACTCCACTACACTGATGAGGAAATAGCTCTAGTTGAGCGGGTTGGCCTATCTGAGGACCAAATCCGATGGCGCCGACGCAAAGTCCAAGAGATGGAGGACCTTCACATCTCTGGGGAGACACGTCTGATGTTCCTCCAAGAGTTCTTGGAAGATGAACATAGCTGTTTTCTCGTCTCTGGTGAGTCAGTCTATGACCAGTATAGGCTAAAAGAGCTCAGTGAGTCATGTTTTCCGGCTCCCAGTGGCTGGAAAGGCTTCCAGGTGTGGCACCAGCCTCGGAAAGGCGCCAATTACGTAGTTGCAGTCGACCCAGGACAGGCTTCTAACACAAAAACTGCCCTAACTGTGTGGCAAGCAGTGGATAACAAGGACCGGAGCTTCATGAGGCACTGTGCCACTAAGAAGGGGCTCATTCCGACCGACCGTACTGCCATAGAGGCCATGGATGTAGCCGAATACTACAATCATGCTCTTCTGGCAGTAGAAGCCAATGGTCATGGGCTTGCTGTGACTAATGCTATCAGCAATTACCGTCGTCTCTACCGTAGAACTGACATTGAGACTGGCCAGCAGAACATCCGCATAGGCTGGTTGACCACTTCTCGCACTAAACCCTTCATGGTGAGTGAGCTCCAGACCGCTCTTGTGGACATGGAGTGTGCTGACATCAACGTGATACAGCAGATACGGGACGCTCGCTGGAAGACCAACAATACCATTGAGTTTATGGGCGAGGATGACCTCCACGACTCAGCCTGCATAGCCGTTGTCTGCCGCCCAGACAAGCCTATCCGTAAGGGTCTGGTAGGTCAAGTGGGGAGAAGAACATGGTAGCTGAACTCAAGCGTGGCAGTCAAGTCGTCTCAGTCTGTAACGACTTAGCCAAGGAGTGGCAGGGCCGTAATGCTCAATTCAAGACCTGGTACAATGTACTGCGCCAGTATGATGAGTTCCAGCAGGCGGATATGGAGTCCTATGTCTCCAACGACCCTAGGACATTCTATAATCTTGCTCTATTCCTTCTTACTCCGGACCCTATCCCACACCGCATTCTAGTGGGTGATGAGAACATCCAAATCACTAAGGCGGCTCAAGTGGCGGAGTTCATTGAGGCTGAATGGCGCCGGAAGGAGGTTACAGCTCGCCACGGTGGCCAGCAGTCTTGGCTCCGCCACTTTGTCTCGCTGATGCTTGCCACTGGCTGGTACTCAGTCTTTGGTATGGCCACCAAGGAAGAACTGGTTGGTGAAATCTGGAACCCCGCTGAGGTCTATCCCGACTTCGGTGGGGGTGAGATGACCCAGTGCGCTCATGTGTTCAAGCTGAACCGCATGGCTGCCATCCGTCGTGTACTAGATAAGGGCTGGTCTGTTCGTGCAGATAAGATTCCGGCTAGTGGTGTCACCATCTACGACTACTGGTTCTTCAACGACCAAGGGCAGGTCACTAACGCTGTGAGCATGGATACTACTCTGGTCATTCCGCCACAGGTGTTCCCAAAGCTCCAGCGGATGCCAATAGTATGCAGTCCTGTTGGTGGACTTCCCGATGATGGCACTATTACTGGAGATACCAACTGGCGCAACGAGATTGGTCAATCCATCTTTGCTACCAACCTGCAAGTGTACAAGGCACAGAATAAGGTCATGTCTCACCTGCTCCAGATTCTCCGTGACACTGCTCAGCAGCGTTGGGTCGAGACCTCTGCGGATGGGACCCCCATCCTGCAGGAAGAGAATATGTTCAAGCGTGGGGCAGTCTTCCGGAAAGGTCCTCTAGACAATATTGACACTCTCCCTGTGGGTAACATTCCCACTGAGCTCCGCACAGTTATGTTTGACATCACTAACCAGGTCCAGCGTGGCTCTCTCCCTTGGGCCATGTTTGGCAATATCCAGCAGGAGATGGCATCCTACCTCATGTCTCAAATCTCCACTGCTGCCAAGCAGGTACTCACCGACTACCGCAATGCTGTCAAGGGTGCTCTTGAGGATATAGACACCATCTGGATTGAAGATATGCTTGGTGGTGAGCGTCCAAGGGACTTCGACTTCCCTTCTGACCTTAACCCAGAGTTCACCGTAGACGTTGGAGTGGACTTGATGATTCCAGGAGACCTGGTCCTCCGCGCCAACACCGCACGGACTCTGTCTCCAACCTTCCGGTTATCTAAAGGCACCACTCTTGGTCTCCTCTTCCCTGAGGTCAAGGACCCGATGCGGGAGCAGGCAGCAGCCAATGCGGATACTGCCATGGAGAGTCCGATAGCTCAAGCCATTAGTCTTGTTGGTGCCTTCAGAGATGAGGCTGCTCGTCTCAAGGAAGGCGGTCACGGAGACTTGGCTGAGATGTTTGAAGGTTCTGCCACCTCTATCCAGCAGAAGTTAGCGCAGCAGGGTGGTGAAGGTGGTGCTATGCCAGAAGCTCCAGCTCTAGCTCCTGCTGCCGCTCCTCCTGGTGAAATCCCTCCGCGTGAGATGCAAGGTCAGGTGATGTAATGCCAGAAAACCAAGATCCTAACTACTGGCGTCAGCGGGCAAGGACACTTGCCACTGAGTACGGCATAGACCCTAACCTCTTCGAGCGGATGATTAACCAGGAGTCTGGCTTCAACCCAGATGTCATCTATGGGCGAATAGTTAGCAGCGAAGGAGCTCAAGGTATTGCTCAGTTCATGCCTGCCACTGCCAGAGGACACGGCATTAACCCACTAGACCCAGAGCAGGCTCTTGCTGAAGCCGCCAAGATGATATCCAATGATACTTCCTACTATGGAAGTACCCGTAAAGCTCTGGCTGCCTACAATGCTGGTTCTGGTACAGTTAACACCCTTTCCCAGCAGTATGGTGCCGCATGGGAACTCTACCTACCAGATGAGACCAAGCGTTTCCTAACCAGTATTCTTGGTGGTGCTGGTTTTGAGATACCAGATATCGGTCCATTTAGGAACGTAACTCGTGGTCCACAGGCTCAGACTAGCAGTAGCTGGGCGGCAATGCAAGCTGCTGGTCTGCCTCCTCGTGGTACCATGTTTAATGTCTCTCCTCCAGGAGCTGGAGAAGGTCAGCCAGTAAACACTAGACCATTTGACCTGGTGGGCATGGTGTTTGGCCAGCAGCAGAAGTTTGCACTAATGAACATAGTTACTAACAAGAAGCTGTTAGACTATGAGGTCGCTGCTGGAAAGTACCAAGCCGTAGTCAGTGGTCCTCTCAAGGAGGAGCGGGGTGCTCTGTCTCGGGAGAATATACAGGCTTGGATGAAGTCTCATGGTTACACCGACCAGGAGATAGATATTGCCACCGCTGGTGGCCCAATGGCTTCCTGGAGTCTCCCAGCAGTACGAGTTCCTTCTACTCAGGGACTGGAGGCTCAGGCTGCTCCTCTCTACACCGAAGTCATCAACAAGATGCAGTCCGAAGCCAAGATTGCTGCAGCTACTGCAGCTGCTGACTTGAAGGACTGGGTAAGCCAGGTGCAGAACCAAGGCTTTGTAGCCACCGCTATGGCAATTATACCTTATGGGGTAGCTTCTAATGCTGTCCATAACTATGGTGAGTTTGAGGCTCAGGCTAGGCAGTGGTGGTCTGAGTTGCCTCTAGTCAAGGAACATCCTGACATACTGGGAGAGTTTAACCCAGACCAAGCCACTAAGGACCTTGTCTCTAGCTACATTGACCAGATGTCCTTCTTGCCTAGTGAGCCGGGTGTGTCTGCTGATGAGGTTACTCGCCAGCTAATGCAGCCAGTTCGGCCAAGACCTACATCTCTTTCGAGCCTAACTACCGAGGAGGTAGTAAAGTCTCTTAGCACTTATGCTGTACCTAAGCAGATCGATTCCCTAACTCCTGCTCAGCAGCGTGAGATACTTTCCGCAGTTGGCCAGACTGATCCCGCCGTGCAGGCAGAGATAGAATCAGCCAAGACCAAGTACACTGAGCTTGCCAAGCAGATGGTTGAGGACTTTGCCAAGCAGGAGATGTTCAAGACTGGTATAATCGACCCTGAGGTTCCCACTATAGGTATATGGGACTATGCCAAGGCAGCTGTAACTCAACCAATGCTTGTGGCAGCAGACGTTGTGGGCTTAGAGCGTACAAGGGTAGCAATGCCTTTAGCAGCTTTTGGTGTGGTAGGAATTGGTATAGCCTACAAGGCGATTACTCTAGGTAGAGGAAGAATTGGTGGTATCCAGACCTTAGAGGATAACCTTGTAGCTCACCAGAATGAGGGTGATAACTTCTGGGCGGCCGCTTCTGAGGCTTTTGAAGAATGGGATGCTCCCAGAGCGATTAAGTTTGCTGCAGAGATAGCCTTTGACCCCATAACCTACTTTGGCTTTGGCATATTCACTAAGCTAGCCAAACCTATTCCCCTTGTTGGCAGGGCAGTAGAGTCTATTGAGATGGGCTGGGTTGCTGGCTGGGATGCAGTTACCTTCGGGCCTCTCAGGACTATATGGGCTAAACTTCCTAGAACTCCCAGGCAGCTGTCCAGCCAGGCTGCTGCCCGCCTATTCAATGATGTAAAGGCTGCCTCCATTGCTCTCCATCCAGAGAGAGGCTTGGTTGGTCTAACAGTAGATGACATTATCGCTGATGCACTGAAGATGGTTCGGCTCTACTCTCAGGAGCCCAATGGCAGTACGGTACTCCACCAGGTAGGTAGGGATCTATACCAGCTAGCTCAGCAGAGTGTGACTAAGGCGGAAGCAGTCTCGTGGTCAGCTAGACTTGGAGCCAAAGCTCCTGAGGTCACAGACCAGCTTCTCCATGACTTATCAGTACTGGTTGACCTGTCAGATCGGAAGAGCACACGTCTGAACTCCAGTCACACC
>OFOS01000089.1_pt1 | contig 12903 bp, 19 predicted proteins | sample 1542411 | NCBI WGS metagenome assembly OFOS01 (sample SAMN05503981, study PRJEB24370) | sediment metagenome | isolation source: lake sediment | place: USA: Lake Hill lake, St. Paul Island, Alaska | collected 2013 | reverse complement strand
ACACTCTTTCCCTACACGACGCTCTTCCGATCTGTTCTATTTTTAGTCCGGAAGCATAAAAAAAGGGACCCGAAGGTCCCTTAATTTTACAATATCTGTATGACTATCTAATGAATATCTGCTCCTATCATCTCCAGAACTTGCCTGGAGAAGTCTTTTAGGTTTTTGGCGTGCCGTGCAACTGTTGAGTCTTTACTGTATGGGTAATCGTAAATGAAGGGTACACAGTTTTGACAATTCTTAGCGATATCTACAATCGTTGCCAATCTATCGTCTATGAAATAGTCAAGTTTCAAGTCATCGACAAGTTTATGTTTCTCAAAAGAAACTATTATTTGTGGGTCTTTCCACCCAATAGATTTCAAAGAGTCAACAGATTGCTTCAAAATAGACTTACCAAGCGATGGCTCTCTGCTGGTGATGTAGTATACATTTACAGTAGGCAAATCCATAAAGCATCTCTTGAAGTATTCCCAAGATACTTTATCCATCAGTTCAAGAGACATCCAGAAGTTCTTACCTGTGAGAAGTTTTCTCCACACAACCTCAGCTTCTTCTACTGTGAGAGGATACCAGTCATGCCAATGCCACCCAAGAACCTTCTCAGGAGTATCAGCAATCCAGCATCTATCACCATATATTTGTCTGGCTAATGTGGTATAAGCCTTCTGAAAATTATATACGCAACCGTCAAGGTCTACACCAAGATTTATTGTTTTCTGCAATCTATTCTCTCTCCTGTTGTGTAATCTACACCAACATCATCCAATTCTATAGGTAACTTACCTTTTCGTATCTGTTCCAGTGTCCAGATGTATGCAAACATATTCCATGTGCAAGCTGCTTCATGGTCCTCGTCTTCTAATCTTTCCATAACTGCCATTAAATGACGAAAACAAGAGTCAAGGTATCGGGACAAAGGTTGTCCTCTTTCCCAATTTCTATCCCCATACTTGTCTGCGCCATTCTGGTAGTGTTTTGCTAATCGTCTGAGTGACACAGTTGGAATTAAATCGAATCGACCTTTGCCTTCACGGGTATCTCTTCGTGAACCCGTTTGGAATTCTTGTCGTTTACCGCTATCCTTTACAGCATTGAATTCTTTTGCTGGCATAACTCATTCTCCTGATTTTATAGGTTTGACATATAACCACTTACTTCTCGGCGTGTTGTACCCCTATAAGTACAAAATTCGGAGAATATACCCTAAGAAAAATGCAACTACTCCTTTTTACTTTTATATCGAAGTGCTTCTAAACGACATTAGCATCTGTATCATGTCATCACCCAAAAGTTCCGTATAAAATCCTACCAGAAGTTTATTCAAATATTCCATATCAGGTTCTTCTGGCAAAGTTGATGCATCGTGAGCATACTCCAAAAACAATACATAGTTATTGTAAGAGTTTACGAATGTTTCTTTATCTACCTGGCAAGTCTTTAGCAGATAGCAATAGTCCCGTATGTCACCCTCTAACCAAACAGGAAACACGCCAGTCTTCAATGCCTCTGTTGCGCAGTTCAGTAATCGTATACAGTGCGATGCGTTCTTTGGAGAGTAGCCGTATACCTCTATATCAGTCTTCCTACGCTCGCCAAGGTCTCTTGTCGTTTCTCCCATAGCCCGTCTGAATTCTGCAACTGCATAGCCCTGTACTGTCTTAAATAATTTTTTTGTAACAAACTTCTCTTTGTTATTCAAGAAATACTTCTCAAACAAAGGATGCACCTCTGTCTGGCACTCTTTTGGAGCGAACAGCATCTCAAGCATTACAGTGTTGCAGTTTACCAAAAGTTGCATAAACTTGCGAAGAGAATAATCAGTGTTGTCATTCTCTTTGGTTGTTGTAACATTGCCAACATCAAAGGTCTTCAACCCGAAGAAATATGCAAGCTCTACGGGCGTTACAACCTTTCTACGGTCGTAATCTGATGTTGGTGTCGCTAAATTATACGCTCTTGAACCAGTTATGCAGTCAAGTAACACTGTGTTGTTCATCGTGAATCCTCTTCTGATGCGCACGGAGTACAATCGACATCTATGCCCAAAAATTCCGTTGGATATCCTGGGTCTCTCACATCTCCTGCGTAACCTTCTTTGATGTTAAAGTTTACAGAATTGACAGTTAAATTTAATTTGCTAATGTGCTCTACAATCAATCTCTTCACATCCTCTTTTGTAAGATGGACCGTAACCCTATGCTTTATGTCCATATTTTCCTCCTTAAAAATAAATGGTGGCTGGCAGTCAGGTTCTCTATCGCTGCTCTGCTGTTTACTTTTCAGGCGCGCGAATAGTATCTGCAACGTCGGGTTCGAACTCGTAATAACTCCAATTAATCTACTAACGACATCAGGCTACCACACCCCAGCCACCAAAAGTATTTACTTCAATGCATTTGCTCTTACTTCATCGAATGTGTATTCTTTCTTGATTTCTCCATTCTCAAATACCAATTGCATCACATCACTCGGAGAAGTCCACACATTATTACTTGTGTAATATTCACCCTTATCATTTGCCAATAGAGTCAATCGACCTTTTTTAGATATCTTTCCAGAATCGGTCACAGGTTCTTTCCAAATGTCAACCCACTTATCGTTAATCTGTGCGGCTGAGCACTTAAAAGCAAACTGTTGCGTGTCTCTATTGACTTGCTGTAGTAATGCTCCACCCATACCGAAAACGATGTTACTTGGAGCAAAACCATTCAAGTCAACCACATTCATCAGTATTCGGTCGATAGAATCAATGTCAATTCCATCGCCATAAATCATACCAACATGCGGGTCAAGAACTTTGTAGCCCTCATCATTAACAGTTCCACCAAAGCTTGCCCACAGTGATTTAAGAACATCAACTGCAACCTGAGGTGGATATCCAGAATCCGGTCGAACAACAATCTTTCCCTTTCGGGCAAGAATCTTATCTTTCAACTGTTTGCCGAAGATGTTATCGACGGCGTTCATTGTATCATAACTGTCGCAAACAATTGAGAGTAGAGCTTCATTGGGGAACTGGTCCATGAATCGTGAATACGCAAAAGCCTCATTCTCTTTGCCGTATGCTGTTACGGTTGAGTGCTCAGCCGCCATAACAGAAAAACCACAGACTTCGGCGTTGTAATAATTCATTGCGTATGTGATACCCATAAGAGTATCAGTTCCAGAGAAGTTTACCAAGTGTGCTGAGCCACCAATACCCGCACTCTCTTGGCTTGATACGCCTCGGTACCCAAAGTCGTTCAAATGGAATATTGATACCTTTTCACCAGATTTCCTTGTATATTCCTCAATCGTCTTTTTGATGAAGTAAGATTTTGTCGCAACTGTGATAGGATACCAAATTTCGACAAGCAAAGTCTCAACGAAATTGGTAATAAATGGTATCTCTGGGTCTGTGTTTTCTACTGTCATCAAAACGTTGTGCAAAGGAATTGCCATACCCTCTGGGACGGCCCGTATTCTAATTGGCAATCTGCCACCATGAACATCCACAATCCTCTGCCAACCCTTGATGTTGAAATAGTCAAAACCAAACATCTTCTGACAGAATACTTTGGCTTCATCGACCATCCATTGCTTAACCACGACACCCTCAAGGTATCGTTTCATCAGAATTTGAAGTCCATAGAATACAGTCTTATCGAACTGGCCTCCACGACTTTCAAGATATGAATAGATTTTCTGAGTACCTTCTGGATACTGCATCCAGTGCGTTTGCTTGTAAGCGTCTGTTCTCAGAATAAAATTATTTTCGTTGTTGATGGCATCGTTCTTCATGACCATTCTCCTTAGTTTTTGTTTGATGTTTTGTTGGATGTATGAGCACTAAGCATTTCCCATAAGGGCATATGCATTTCATCAAGCACCTCAACTACCTCGTTAATTTTGAACCACTTCACTTCTGGAAGGTCATCTGCTCCTTTTGCAACACCAAAGAGCCTATATGTCTTGAAGAGTGAAGTGCGAATCTTATCCGATTCATTTTTATATCGCCAGTCCTCAATATTACGACTACCAATATACTCTAAAGGACCAACTTCCAAGCCAGTCTCTTCAAAGGTTTCCCTTCTCGCATCCTCTTCATCAGATGAACATTCGGGATTTGTAAACCCACCAATGAATTGCCACTTATCATTGTAAGGTTTTTTGCCGAGAAGTACTTCAGACTCATCCTCATTGTAAATCGCAACATCAACGGTATGATAAGTCTGCTTGAATTTATTCAGAGCCGCCCATATAACGCCGGCTCTGAAATCGTATGAAGGTCGAACTCTAGCTTTGATGGATTTTCGTATATCTGAACCTGATAATGTCGTAGTTGATTCCAACTCCGCCACACGGTGTTTACCAGAATAATGCGAAATGAAGCTGTTTCGACTTCCATACAATGTAACTGTTTGATTGTCCGATACAACATCTTTAATCTGCTCATCCAATCTTCTTGACCAGATAGCATCATACTTAGTATCCTTAATGTATAGAACTGTAACATCAGGAAATCTCTCAAGAAGCATCTGTTTTCTGGATTCAAAATCGAGTGGATTATTAGTTGATACCAAAAGTGGTGAAACACCTAAAAAGATAATAACTTTTGGATGATTCTTTCTTACACTTTCAATGAGGTCAATGTGAGAGTCATGCAGATTTGGAACCTGAAAACGCCCAACTATAACGCCGACGTCTGTTTTTGGGAATGCAATTTCCATGATGTGTCTCCTTTGTGAATAGTTCTTAATTACGCAAAGTTGTGTACCGTATTACGGTACAAAGATAAGTATAAAATTTTTGATAATCAAGTTAATTTTTCGGCGGATTTGTGAGATATATTATCGCCTTGCTTTTTCGACGGTTTTCAAGTAATCCCTTCAGACTCCAGCCAAGCCAGAAGAAGAAAATCGCTCCAATAATCAATAGAATCTTGAACAAAAACAAACCAAGACCTATCAATCCTACAGCAATTTGCCATACAATCACTACCAAAATCAGTATGGCGAGAAAAGCGTATGCTAAGTATTTCATTGTGATTCTCCTTCTGTTTGTTTGATTTTTTCCCACACTCTGTTCTCTACCAAAGATACCAAGATGTCACCGTGACACGACAACGGCTTACACCAGCATGCCAAGGTTTTGCCTTCTAGTTCTTTCAAATCTCTAAGCAGTTGCGGCTGAGTCATTATCCATTCGCCAAACTTCTCAATAGATTCATCTCGTGTCGCAACAGTGAATTGTGCGTGAGATTCCTTCAAATGGGAGAACGGATTCCCCCATTTTGAAGGTCTGCCAATGTATACATCATACGGCTCTTGCTTACAATGCACCACTCTCGTCATCGGTCTCATCCTTAATAATACCTGTAATCATATGATTTAAAACCTCAAACGTTGGTATGATTTCATCCGATTGAGTGAACGGTGAGAAGTAGGTACCATTTTTGTACCTGCTACTCAAATCTGTTGCCCAATTCTTTCCAATTGTGTGTAGCATCTCGTGCCTATCTTTGGTCGATTTGCCATCCAATTGCTTATGTGAGAAGAACATTGAAGCATAGGCAGATACAGAATTTCTTGCCCAATCTTTCTGTCTCCACAGGAAGTAGTTAGCAACATCTTCCTTTGGAATATTGAATACACGAGAATCGAATACGGCCCAATCGTGCGAATTCAGACCGAAAGCTTCATTGAAATACACGGACATATATGCGGCAGATATAGAAACTATCTTCTGAACATTGTAATCAAACCACGCACTGGATTCTATCCTGTCGAAGTCTGAAACAAGTATAGATACTTCATCTGATGCCGTAAATCCAACTTTGAATCCTTGAATCTTCTCAGATGTCTTTACTGCGGCAGTTATCATAGCATTAGACATTCGTGGGTCAAAAGGAGTTTCGAGTTGCCTTGTGAATGTGTGAAACGCCTTTCCATCAAGACGAATTATAACAGGTGTCTTAATAGAAAGATGAATCTGCGGAACAGATTCGTACCGCTTCATACGTGAACCTAAATCGGATTTTTCTGGCATATTGCACCTCATATTATATTGTGACTGCCCCAATCTCCAAGGTAATCTTTTTTACAATTTTATTTCCTTATCTACAAGAATTGTATTGAACTGCTTTGTCTCATCATCGAATTCTAAAAATTCGTTCCGATTGGCTAAGCAGTCAATGTTATAATTTTGACCAAGTTTTCTTATGCCTTCTTTTTTGTCGTGACGTTCTTCGTTGTGCAGAGTTGTATGACCGAATATCTGAGTTATACCTTCAACAGGTGTAAACTCGGCATTCCAATCACACCACAAAGGACCACCAACAATGTCGTGACCTCCACGATACTTACCAAGCCAATACAATGGCTTAACAAAATATTGGTCCCTAATCCACTCAAAGAACTTATCTTCCAGGTTTTCTGGTGTAACATTCCATTCTTTCCAGATATAGTTTGTCAGTCCAGCGTGAGTGACAAGGATATTGTTCTTAGCATCCCACATATAGTACTGAAGATATTTGTGCATCTTGGGAAGAACAAGATGCCAAGCCAGTCTATCGTGAAAATTCCTGCTGTAGCCTGTGCATTGCATTTCTCTTGGAAACAGATAGCCCAAATCGTGATTGCCCATCAAAGCAATGGTATCGCCCTTATCAACCATCTCAAATATCTTGAGAAGGCACTCCATTTGCTCTGCGCGCGTTCTATCGAATGCGTCTACATAGTCGCCAATGAATACTTTTCTGTGATTTTTAAAGGTTTCATCGACGTACCGAAGAATGTTGATACGACCGTGAATATCCCCTATGTATAGTGTTTTCATACATTAAAGGTAAGAAAAAATCTGATAAATGTCAAGTCTTTTATTAAAATTCTCTATCGAATTCACGGCCTGTCAGAAATAGAAGACCAGAAACAATCAACCAACGAAAAGCATAATCACTATTAGTAATCAGATAATCACATACAAAAACGAGGAATGCTACAGCGAGAAGTAACTCTGTAAACTTAGAAAAAGCTTGCCATTTAGTCATATAAACTCCATTAGTCTACTGCAAAAATAACCTTCGGTACCGACATCTCCGTTATGTTTTTTGCTTCAATATCAATGTTATACAACTTGCACGTAACTGCGTCCGGATTTGGTGTTGAATTTTTCGCACCATACAGAAGCAATGCCGCTTCTTTTGAATCTTTTACAAAGTATCTAGCGCCCTCTTCTATCTTCCCACCAGGTGTTAATTTTATGAATAGTACTTGCATATAAACCTCCTAAATAAGTGTGGCGGGTTTTTAGCCCGCCACGATGTTAAGTTATACGGACCTCAAATTCTGACCGCATCCGGGACATACATTCCATCCCTTCTTAATTCTGCGACCGCAAGAGCAATAACTTCGAATCTGCTTCGTTGAAAGAGTCTTCTGCTGAGACATCGGCAAGAGCTTGAACTCTACAGTTTTGTTTGCATAAGACTCAAAACTGTAGTTTACAGTTCTGAAATCCTGGTCGGATACAGCACCCTGTTCAACTCTTCCTGTCTCAATCTGTGGTGTCACCGCACTATCCATCATTTCACCACCTGCATAACCGGTAGCTTCACCCGAACAAAAACAAGATACCGAAGAATCTGGTGAAAAACTTTTCAAACTCTTCGACATACCTCTTGACATATTAGCATTGAGAGTACTACCTTTTGTAGTAGCTCCAATAAAGGCAGACCGTGTTCGGATTGTATTCATACCAGTACCGCCAGTGCCAGCATTGCTCGTATAAGTAGTCCAACTCGGATAAGTAGTAGTTGTGTATGGCTTATACCAGTCATAGATAATGTTAATCTTTGGTTGCTCTCTATAAAACTCTACCTTGACTGTTCCATTGCTCTCAATTGCTTTTCGAACCTCTGCGGCATCATCAACAGTGTATACATCAAAAAGCAAACGCTTCTTATCGTCCATAAATCGGTCAAGGTAAAAATGCTCACCTGGTCTGAGAACCAAAGCATGCTGTTGCTTCTTGCCATTTATAGTGATAACTGCTTTCTGAACTTCTGCTGTTAGGTTGTGGAATTCAATCTCAAACTCTGTACCGTTTTTGAGATATACTACTCCATTGTTTGACTTGATTCTGTTTTTGTTTACGGAAATATAGCATTGCGGGTCGTTACAGCATCCGCAATCGTAGGCGTGTTGTACGTGTGTCATAGTATGTTTCTCCTATGTGTATTTATGCCTGCCGACGAAATGGTTGGTTTTTGACCTAACTTAACGGCTGAATTTGTTGCCGTTCGCCAACAAGCGTGAGTTTCATATATAAGTATAAAATTTTCGATAATTACGTCGGATTTTTTTCATCATCTCCCCTTTTAAGGGGAGTGGTTTTAGAGGAAGCAAATCGTTTTAAATTCTCTAACGACTCATCAAAAAGATTCTTCTCAACAGTGTTTCTGGTTATATAGTCAGAATACTTCTCCATCTTCTTAACATACGCAGACACAAATTTCTGCGCAGAAACCCCATCTCCAGAAGAAATCAAAACCTGTATAGCTATGGCAAGCATATCCGAATACTCTGATATTATCAGACTTGCTATTGTATTTTTGTCTTCCAAGTCGGCAACATACTTCGATATACTACTTGAATCAATTTTTACCATTCGTATTCTCCAATGAAAATGGCAACTTATCGCCGTGTATTTCAAATCCAGCTGCCTTGAGATGCCCTCCACCTCCATACTTTTTGGCTATCGCTGAACAGTCAATCTTATCAGAAGTCGTATAAATACTAAACTTCCAATGACCATCTTTCCTGTTGAAAACCATCATCAAGCCATGCTTTTCTGGTTTATAGACTCTTCCAAATTGATGACTACCCCTATCTGAAGTATTCAATACAATTGTAGGAATTCCTTCAAACTCTATCTCAAACGCAGATTCTTCTGCATTTTTCAATCTCTGCCGTAAGACATAACTCCATAAAAGCCTACCATCAGTCTGCATTTCATTGTAAAATTCTGTGTCCCCTTCTATGAATTTGTTCCACTTTACTGAATAAATATCCGGCAAATGTGCTTCCGCACCAAAATGAAATGAAATTATATCATTATCTTCATTATGATGCCAAGTATCCATCAAGCTGATGTTCTCTATGGTTTGTGGAACTTTACCTTTGAAAAGGTAATCCCATACCAACTCACACGCCGATTTTGAATTCTTTTTATCGCCAAGATGGCACTTAAAGTTCTTCGGTAACTTCTTCTTCTCTTTCTTGTATTCTAAAATTGCACCATAGTGATGGTCAATCCAAATAACATTTGCCAACTTTGCAAGCCGTATCATTTCAGAAAAAGGATGAAAGCATATATCTACAACATATACAATATCATATTCAGATACATCGTCAAGCAAATGCGTTGTATCATCACCGTATTCGTATCCGCAAAAACTCATAGCCGCAGCTTTTTCATACTCATATATGTAATAATACTTAATCAGTGCAGCGGATGTTAAACCATCCATGTCTGATTTGTGATAGAATATCTTTATCTTTTTTGTCGTATTTTTATTCGGCATGAATTCTCCTTAGTAACCACTTGTTGAACCGCCACCACCAGAATCACCACCACCAAAACTATCACTACCTCCACCACCGCCGCCGCCGCTTGAGTGAGAATATGAAGCATAGCTATCTTCTCTTCGTCTGCGTGCCCGGCGTTCTTCCTCTTCTCTCTTTCGACGCTTTTCATCCTCAATAGCCTGCAATCGTCTTCGTTCTTTCTCACGAATAGCTTCTTCTTCGGCAAGTTTCTTGTTAATAGGAACACTCACAAGGGCATCCAATTCAGAAATCATCGCTACAAGAATTAACCAGTTACCAAACTCAGAGAAAAAATCAATCTTCTTCTCCAAAGAGTCGGCTTTTGCTCTGATTTTGGAAATATCTCCACCGTATTCCTTCACAGTATCAGCATTTTTCTTATACATCTCCAAAACCTTTTTGAAATCGGATGGCACACTCTTTTTAGCTCTTTCCATCTCCGATAGTTTGATAATTACTTCATTACAGTTCGATAAAAAAGTCTCTTCTGATTTGCCAAAGGCTCTGCACGAAAGCTCTGCCTTTCCGTATTCAAAACAATTATACAGTGCTCTTATATCCTCAAACTGCAAATATAACGAGGATGTGTCTGCTTGACCTATCTTGATTGCTCCTTTTGACAGTGAATCTATACCACCGGTATAAGCTGCCAATTTCATATATGCCAACTTGGCTTTTTCCAACACCGAATCGCACTTCTTAATTCTATTACTATCCTGCACAAATCGTCTAACACTCTCATACTTCGCATATTGTGCCATCGTGGGTGCCGCTACACCATCAACTTTGCTGAGGAATTCGTTGTTGCGCAAATCCTTTATTTTAGATTTCGACACAAAATTCAACGCTTGAGTCTTCAAAAATTCTATATCTTTAATGGCACCGTCGGCACCCTTAACATTTACTTTACTGGCTCTCCACAGCTTTTCTGTAACGATGTTACAAGTGTTTTTGATTTCTTGCTCTGCCAGCTTTCTTGCTCGAGCGTCTGCATTGATTTTTCTGATTGCAAAATATGCTCCCGCAGTTACACCCGCAAAGATGAGAAAATAAAGTGCCCACAAACCAAAACTCGCCAAATCTTCTGACATTTTTTCTGCGGCAATAGCGTCCTGTTTCTTCTTTTCTGCAACTGCTTGCTGACGCATTTCCATTGAAACGGTACCCAACTCTTTTGTTACAGCATCAATTGCTGCAAAATATGCCGCATCCCATTTACCAGATTTCAGGTGTGGCACAACATATCTCTGTTGAATACTTGTCATCGTACCATCTGTTAGATATGCCTCCAAACCATAGCCTACCTCACTCCTAAACTTTCGTGGACTCAAAGATTGCACAAGCAGTAAACCATTGTTCAATCCCTTTTTACCAATACCCCATTGATTGAAGACTTCTGTAGCAAACTGCTCAATTGTTGTGCCTTCAAGTTTATCAACTGTTAAAATGGCAATCTCGATTGATGTCTGACGGTTATATTCGGTGAGTCTGCTTTCTAAATTTTGTCTTGCAGATGGGGAAAGAATGCCTGCCAAATCATTAACGTGACCGATTGGACTTGGTATTTTTGTCTGAGCGTTGACGGCACACACTGCTATGCCCAAAAGTATAACCAATAATCCCACAAGTAACTTGTAGTGTGGCTTCATTGTAACCTCCTTTTAACTATTCATTGAATGTCGTGTTGAAATCCGGGTCTTCTCTTTTGAATCTCTTCTGTGTTTCTATTTCTATTCTGTCGAATTTTATTCCCATCATCTCAGATAATTGAATGGGTATCGGTCCATCAAAAATGCCGTGATGCTCTGGAATGTAATCAATTGAGCAGTCAAAGCACCACAAATGGTCTACAAACTCAGACCAAGTGATGTTGCGCCCGCCACATTTTGAGCAGGGCGCAACATCATATACATTTGGTTCCATACAGTAAACGAATTTTCTCTTCCTTAAAGAGCTAGTTTCCATTATTAATCACTTCCCTAACTGCGAGTGCATAGTCGTTTAATTGTGGTCGCCCAGTATTATAATAACCAGCTGCTAACGACCAGTCGTGATATGCGTCATATAACTGACGCATATATTTCATTGATAACATAACATTTAGCTCTATGTCATTCAGCAACGATTCTTTTGTGAGTGTATCATCTCCTGACACATCTCTCGCTGTTGATAGTAATATCTGCATAGGACCATAAGCGTTCATTGATGATATTTGCTTATGGTCATACCTGAAATTTAATGGATTTTTGTAGTTGGTTTCAAGTCGAGCTATCTTATATGCTACAGGTAATGGAACCTTATAAACTTCTGCATATTTGTTAATATAGTGATACATTTGGAACGATGATGGAGAACTCTTAATGTACAGCTCAACCATTCTCTCTTCACTGACTCCAAGTGTTTGACTGTTCGCAATCGAGCTTACTCCTATAGTGCTCGGCACGAAAATCATCACCATCGTTAACAGTGCTATGTATAGTAAAGATTTCATTATACTACCCTCTTTCTGTGAATAGATTATTTCGCCACATTCGGAATGACCTTATTAGGTACACTCTTTGATTTAGAGTCCTGTCCAGCGTTGAGGTAATTCTGCTGAATACTTGTTGACTTTAACGTAAAGATGGCTACAGTAACCTCTTTTGATAGGACATACTTTACAACAGTTGTCTTCCTATCAAGTATAACAACTTCTTCAGTTTCTGGAACATAAGCCACTTTGACATCCGCAAGATTGATTTGCTGTGGAAGCTCCACTACTCTCATAGATGTTATTGTTCCAATGTAATAGCAAAAACAAACTGCAAAGATGCCTATGACGACAAATGCAAATAGTCGTAAATTGGGCTTTTCTGGTAAAAATCCCATATGGTTCTCCTATATATTGTTGTTAGATTATTTCCTCAGTTCAGTTCCACTGCTGAGATTCGGCATGGGTTTGCCAATTGTGCGTGTTTCATAACCAATTTGTTAGTATGTGTGTTTCTATATTGCATTGAATAATTCCTATGATGAATTACATTATAGGATAAGTATTAAAATTTTCCTAATTACGTCGGTCTTTTTTATATCTTGACTTCTACGCCGTCTGAGAAAACGATAGAACAATATCTGTACTTAGAATCATACACATATTTTAGTCCTCTCATCTTCCTTTCCAATATCAACTTAGAAAGTTTAGCTCTCTCAAATTCACAACTCGCAACGCTAACTATCTTCTCTGGCGCATGGTCTTTGTAATATGTTTCGTAGTTATACTTTCTCAGATTTGCAAAAAAATCCACATCAATATTAAAATAGATCGGAAGAGCAC
>OFOS01000083.1_pt1 | contig 13482 bp, 21 predicted proteins | sample 1542411 | NCBI WGS metagenome assembly OFOS01 (sample SAMN05503981, study PRJEB24370) | sediment metagenome | isolation source: lake sediment | place: USA: Lake Hill lake, St. Paul Island, Alaska | collected 2013 | reverse complement strand
TCAGACGTGTGCTCTTCCGATCTTTATGGTACTCCTACTCTTCTTTTTCGGCACCACAATTCTGTACACAAATGTACCAAATCGTTTTTTAGTCTCCGTTAGGCGAAAGAAGGTTAAAAACAACCCGAATTCTGGTACATTTGTGTACCAAAACGAGGAACAGGGTCCTTTTTTTAGACCCACAATACTTAACTAAAGTGTTCCAGAAACAATACAAATCGCCTTTTTGGACCCACAATACTACACTAAAGAGTTACAAATATGCCTCTGGAAATGTACCGGAAAGAAACATTTAAGTTGCGTGTTTTTTTTTAGTTTTTAGAGAATTCGCGGTTAATTTCGTCTTGCAACTTCTTAATTTGGCTAGAAACCTTCAAAATCTTATTTTCTTCACGAAAATTCCTTAACATTTCGCCTAACTTATCATCTTTTTTCTCATTTTTCCGTGATTTCTCGTCTTTTTCTGTTTTTTCGTCTTTCATATCCATATTTCCTAAATAAATCGCCTCTCCGCTGTCGTACATATCGAAATAATCGTTTCCTATATAAGAAATAATTTTGAAACTGGCGAAATCATCGGCGGAAACCTGTTTATAGAGGGTTTCGGTAATGATAGTGTAGTCATTTAGCTTAAAACTCCGGCATTTCACGACGAGAGAAGTGCTAAGTCGTATTCTACCATCTATTTGTGAGAAAAACTGTGTAGTCATAAAGATACGAACGCTCTTTTTACGACTTTGATTCACTAAATAAGAGAAAAGAACGCCTTTCGTGCTGGTTCCACGTCGAGAATCGACTATTTGATGCACCTCGTCGAGTAAAAGCACCGCGTTTTCCAGTTCGAACTCTCCTTTGAGCATTTTCTTAACTAAATCTTTCGTTAAAAGAACGTGGGGAAAGGATAAGTGGAAATTCGAGTAAACGGTAAACCCGTTTTCTTGATATTTCCTTGCTTCTTTCACCATTGAGAGTGTTTTTCCACTCCCCATTGTGCCAACCCATACAATAAGACAGCCTTGCGAGAGTTTAGCAATAACCATAAAGACGAAATACCTAGTTTTCTTCTGATAAATACACGGCGATCCCGAAATTGTCCTTAACAACCATCATTTTTATCTTCATTGTTTGTTTTTGTTTCTTATCGTCGGGAACTTCTTTAATAAAAACGACAAATCCTTCTATTTTAACGAATAAATCGCCCTTTTGTCCTATTCCTTCAGGACTTATTATTAGTATTTCTCCGTTTTTTATTTTTTGTTCGGTCATTTTTGTTATCACCTTATAACGTTTTGATTATTGTTATTGTTTGGTTGAATATTTGGTTGTGAGTTGAGTATTTTGTGCGTTTCGACGAATTCAAGGCGGCTTTTTCGTTTGTGCGACATCGCCATATTCTTAATGTCGTCGATTAACTCCTCTATGTTTTCCTCTATGGTGTATTTCTCTTTTGTTTCGGGGTTTATTTCTCCTTTTAAGTTTCTAGCCGTGAATTTTAGACGTGCCATTGCGTTTATTTGTTTTGCGCTCAATTCTGTTTTTCCCGTTACGTCTTTTGGGTTAAAAAGTTCTTTGCCGACGTTCTTAAATTGGTTGTTAGAGTTGTCGAACGATGCGGTTGTCATTGCGTCTTCTAAGAACTCTTGCATTTCTTCTTTTTTCACTTAATCACCTTCATATTGTAGAGTAAAGAAACTATGCCTATTAAAATGTTAACTGCTGCGAGAATTATTAATAGCATAAACATTTTGTCGTCGTCTCTCATATAAACGTCTTTCGTCATATCAGATTTAATGGCTTCATAGAGGCTCTCGGAACTCATAAACGGGTTTTTTGTGTGGGTGAATTCTACTGGTTCGGGGTTGCCTTCGAAATAATACGCCATCGCTCGTTGTGTTGATTTGTTATAGTATACCCTGTCTTTTTTTATCGTATAATAACCGTTTTTGTACTCGAACTTATTTTCTTTAATCTTACGACGGAATATTGTAACGTCGCCTTGAGGGTCAATCATATTAACGACAAGAAGACGTTTTCGTCTAAAGAAGCCCGTGAAATTATCCCATGCGAATTCAATAATAGACATAATAAACCACCCATCATTTTTTTTATGCTCTGCCAAATGCTATGTATCCGCCCAAAAATGAAAGTCCTATGCCGAACGGTATTAATACAACAAGTCCTAAAACCGTCGATGTTGAAAAAAGCGTGATGCCATAAACTACGTTATACATACCGGAAATAATCAAAAGGTACGGCAACGTGTTTATTGTTATTATTGCGAAAAACAACAATGCAATAAACAACACTAGCATTATTAAAGACGGTGAAGCGTCTATTATTATCGTGCTTGTTCCCGTGCTGTTAGACGAATTAGAAGCGGTTACTGGATAAGTAACTCTTACTGTGTTGCTCCAATATGTGCCGCTAGCGTTAGAATTATTAAGAATTCCATCGCTGGCAATTATTGAAGCATTATAATATCCTTCTCCTGAATCGTTAAATGTCCAAACAAGAGAAAGAATACTATTATTGAATCCACCAATTCCACCACTTGTTAATACGGAATTGTTTAGGAATATTGCGTAATAATACGTTATCGGGTCTAGTTCTGGATCGGTGGCGTTAGCATACAAATAAAACGTTATGTTGTCGCTTGTTACGTTAAGCGTAATGTTATTAATTACCGGAGCGTGATTAACCGGATACGTTACGAATATCGAGTTGCTCCAGTATGGTTGGCTGGCGTTGGAATTATTAACGGTTCCGTCGTTCGCGTACACCGTCGCGTTATACCAACCTGCGCCGACATTAGCAAACGAATTAACCAACGAAAGAATACTTTGGTTAAAGCTTGAGCTTGTGCCTTGTGAGAAGTTAGAATTATTATAGTACAAAACGTATTTGTAAGTGAGAGCATTAAGGTCGGTATCTGTTGCGTTCGCGTATAAATTAAATGTGGCGTTATCACCCGTTACGCTTAACGTTATCGTTCTCATAACCGGAGCATTATTAGTATTCCCTGCCGTGACGTTTTCCACTTCATAAAAACTCCTGTTATCTCTGTCGTATGCCGCGTAATTATTCACCTGGTCGGCACTATAATAGAGGTAAAATTTCTCTGCGAAGTATTGTTGACTTGTAGAAGGAACTATAAAAATATCAGGGTCGGTATCCACTCCGCCTTCATTACCTGGTGCGTTAACGAAAATATTACTTTCGTGAACAACCATAGACATAATAGAGCTGCCACTTGCGCGACTTATGCGCCACGGTCCAGAAGTAGTATTACCATAATATGAAATCCAGGTATGATTGATGTATTTAGTCCACGCATTACCGCCGTCATTCCAATAAAGTTCTTGTCGGGTAAAATTACAGCCGTTCGTGCTGTTATAGTGTATCAGTCGGAACCCGCCGACCCGCCGTTCTTCTATGAGGCCGTCCCATGTCCCGGTGTCCGGGTTGTAGTCCACGCCAGTATTCACTTTTTGATTACCGTCCACCGTCGTAACTGCGCCGCCGCAAACTTCGTGAAACGCGATGTGCGAAGAATCGTTATTCTCAAAACGGTAAATTTGGTCGTCGCTTGAGTTTTCCGCGAACAAAACGTATTTACCAGTAACGTTAATAAGATACGGGAATAAAAAGCCTTGTGGAATTCCGCTTAACGTAACAGCGTTAGCAATGCTCAAGTTGAATGGGTCAGTTCCATTGATGTATTTTATTACCGCTGTCGCGTCAACGCCGCCGAAACGATACCAATGATGAATTATCGACCCCTCTATGAGAGAAGAAACTTCGAACGTGGCGGAAACATCGCCTATGTGTTTCGTGAGATTGCCTGTTAAATTAGGTGTTACGCTTGTAACGAACGTTTGGATACTCGTTGAGTTTGTGAACGTGCTGTTGCTAAAAAACCATTGATACCTTACCGTCGTGCCGAGCGCGGGGAGCGTCTTTACTATCGTGATATTGAGTTCTGCCGCGTTCGTGGTGTTCGTGGTATCATTGACAAACCCGCTCCCGTTATCATAGGCAAAGGTGTAATTTGTGAGATTACCCGGAGAGCTATCGAGGGTTGCCGTGAATGTGACGGGGAATAAGCGAACGCTTGTGTTATACGCCACCGACGACGCGGTAAGAGAAGGCGTTACTGGCGCGGCGGGGAGAGTTTCAAGATAAACGCCTTGTGTCACGAACATATTTGCAGAGTTACAAGTCGTATAGATTGCGCAGTCGTAAATCACATAAGTAGAATTCCCCGTCTTATTGCCCGGTATGCTGCCGGAGTAGGCGGCGTTACGGCTCGCGCCTTTCGCGTCCGTCATAAAGGTCCATATCTCGCCATTGTGGACCACAAGACCGGAGGGTATTTTCGCGTCAGTCCCCACGAAGGAGATATTTGCTTCGAACCCTGCAATGTTACAAGTAGTGTGAGCAGCGTTATCGCCATAAACGCTCCCGTTGTAAAAATAACCGTTAGTACTTGTCGAGCTGGCAGATTGCGCCATGCCAGTAAGATTCATGTTGCTTGTGAGATTAAACTTTATTCTCATACCGAAGCAAGTACCGTCGGCGTTTGCCGTCGTGATGCTGTATCCGTTGCTGTCGAAGTATTTGCTGACGGCGTGACCATTGAGCGAGAGGAGAATCCCAAAGAATATCACGGCAAAGAAGAGCAGAACCGCGTTTTTGTATTCGTTCACGGGAGCACCGCCCACAAAAGAGTAATTCCCAGAGGAAAGAATAATAGGAAATTAGCCCACCCTGGAATACTAGAGAGCGTAAAGTTTATTCCTTGAAAGAAAAAAGAAATACTAGATAAGAATGTGAAGCTAGATGGCAGATTAGCGCAATCACTACTAAGTGTTGCGTTATTGCATATCTTAGAGTTTACCATCTCGCTTTTTCCCATAAGCCCAAATATCACTATGATAAAAGCATAAAAAACGAAAATTCCAAGTACAATACCGACTTTTGACATTTATTCACCGCTGGACGAATCGCCAAATTGGTCTTTGGCGAATTTCGTAATTATTAATGCTGTGACAATCACTAACACAACCGTTACCCATATTGGCACGGTTCCTATTATTGTGCCGACAATGACGCTAACGGGTACGAGTAACGCTCCCATTATCGGGTGTACCAACATAGCGAGAAGCACCGCGAGGATAAACGTTGTGAGAATCCACAACACAAAAATAGCGGTTGCGCTTGATAAACCGAAGACGTTGCCGAGTTGACCCCCCAGAGTAGAAGCGTCATTTTTACTCGTGTCGGTGGCGTTAGGCGTTGTTGTGTCGTTAGCAACGGTTACTAATAGGTCTTTGTAATTCGACCAATCCGGAAGACCGTTAGGGTCGTTGATGAAGTGTCGTTGCAAGTATGTCCCTTCTTTCGGATAAGTGCATACTGCATAAAACACGCCGTTATAATCGGGTTGCACGGTGAAACCGTCACCATTAACCGTTCCTTCAGGTGGACTATTTAGTGTTATGCCGTTTGTCGTGGTGCGTATCCCATTTTGAAACGTTACGAAATCAGGTCGTATGTCGCCGCCGACGGAATAACCAATATTATTAACTGTTAAATTACTACCTGTTGCACTTGTAAAAAACAACTCCACGTTTTGTATGTCGTTGCTGTTTTGGTCGGAATGAGGGTTTGCGACAACTAGCGAAACGTTGTTGATGGTTATTTCTGGACTATAATAATTGTTTCCGCTGGCGGGGTCATTTCGCACATAGCGAACCATAAAATGTACCGTATCACTACTTACGGTGGTGCTATTCATAAAGAAAACGTACCCCATAACCACCTGTACTATACCTATTGTTGTACCGTTTTTTGTAATGCCGATATAATCAGCAACGCCCGTATTAGAGTTATACGCTAAAAGGTCAATACTGCTATTACCTGTTGCCGTATAATCGAATGTTAGAGTTCCCGTTCCGGCAATCGGGATTAACGGTGCTTTCACAATATCAATGTGCGGTTGACTGGCATTGAGCATATAATTAATGCCGTTGAACGTAAGGAGCGATTCGGGATTAGCTAAATAACCATTGGCAAATACGGTTACGTTGTTTTTTGAAAAGTTGTAACCGAAACCAAATTTCTCATTCCACGCCGTTTGTCCTGTTACACTACACGCGACGGAATAACTATAAAGGTTGGTGTCGGTGGTGTATGTGGGGTTTACTTTTGTAACCGCAGTAAAAGGAAGAGTATTATTAAGCATTACGTTAAATGGAAATGCGTTTGATAATACTCTTGCGTTGCTCATTGCGAACATAGTGCGCTGTGGGTCGCTATAAATAATGTCTTGGAACCCGTCGCCGTTAATATCGGCGTATGTTGTTGTTTCGGCAAGTTGCGAGTTACCACCAAATAACGATATGAAACCGTCAGCCTGTAGGCTTGAGAGGTTGTGTATGTTAAACCCGAAATAATTTCCGTTCTGCGATATGCCGACCCATACTTTTTTGCCGCCACCGTCAAGGTCGGCATACGTCGCTTGTATTGCCTGTGCGTAACTAGAAAAACCAAAACCGCCGTTACTTCCCGTTATTTGAGCGGTTGCGCGTGACAAGTTGCCAGCGTCGTAAAGAGTAAATACTACACCGGAATCGAGAGTAGAAGGATTAGTTACTGCTAAATAATCAATTCCCACGCCGAGGTCTTTTATTTTAGTAACAACCAACGCACCCCTATAATTTGTTGCGCTAGTTCCTAGTAGTACTTGCGTTCTTATTCCTAAGAATTTTGTTTGTCCTACTTCTGCGAAACTCGTGTATGTTGTACTGCTAACTTGCGCAGAAGCATAAGCAACGTATGTACTTCTTGCTAGTCCGGCGTTAACATCTGCCATAATTCGCAAACGGACGTTTGCCGCATTTTGGTTAATGTTAGATGGAAGGATACTCGTCATATCGGAGCTTGAAGAATCGCCGTCGCTCGTATAATAATGTGTCCAGTTGCCTCCCCACATCATAAGCGTTTTTTCTCCGTTAGTGTCGAATGTGTCGCTTTCTACGAGTTCGTGACTGCCAAGAAGAGTTATTCCTTGCTGTGATTCGTGGCTTTCTAATCCTGAAACGTGAATGATACTTGCCGTTAATGTGGTTCCCGACATTGTGATGTCGTATAATTGTTTCGTGTTATCTAAAAAGAATGCGTGGTTTCTAGTGTCGCCTTCTTTTCTGTAAAAGTTATTGCAGAGGATATTTCCGTATTGGTTGGTGTCGTTAACATCAAGACCTATTGAGTTAACGGGTGTTAGTTTTCCGTTTATTACGTCGGCAACAAAAAGATACGGTGAGGAGTTACCTTCTTTTGCTATTCCTACATAGTCTTGTACTCCGTCGTTATTAATATCGCATATAACGCTAGATGTTCGGAGTTGCCCTATGCCGATATTATCAAGTTGTTGTTTAGGGGTTGCACCGTCGTATAAAGATAATGTTTCGTTGTCTTGTTGCATAATTACATATGTTGTTGTTGCGCTGTCGAATGAAGCGGTTAGTGCGGTGGTGATGCTTCCGGCGTTAGAACGCGGCGGTGAAACAACTGTATAATTGCTTGTTGAAGATGCACCGTTTACGCTCCAAGAGTGCGAGTTATCTCCGCCGTATTGTTGATATGTGTTATAGTCGGCAAATGTCGCCATCATTGTTAGGATAAACATAAGCGTTGTGAGAATTGAGAGTGTGAGAAGTTTAAATCGTTTCAATTGTTCCACCGCCGACGTGATTTTAAAAAAAACAGAAAAATAAAAAAAGGAAGACTTTTTTTTTATCGTGACTTCACGCCGATATACGCGAGTCCTGCCGCGACGACGAGAACGCCGATAACCCAAAACGTCGGAATGATGTTAAGGATTCCTGCGTTAGCTGGGCTTGCTAGTGCGGCGTTGCCGACGTATGATTGCACGGGGTTCAAGAGTGCCAGTCCGAGAATGACGATTACTAGCGCACTTACGAAAAGTCCGACGTGCGCGTTTCCGCGACGACCAACGATTTTAAGCGCGGCGTTGACTTTTGCACTTCCGTATTTTTGCGTAAGTTCAGCAATAGCATTTTCTTTTTCGTTCTTTTTCATTGTGTACCACCTCGGCACGTTTTGTTAGACGAAATAAGGGGAATTGAAGTATATAAACCTTTCGGTTGTGTTATGCGGAATGTAAGAAGTAAAAAATAATCATTAACAAAGAAAGTATTAAAGCTAATATGTCAGTTGCCTCTTCAAACCACAAATACGATTTAATAAATCGTTCATTGTCTTTTTTCATTAATTTATAAAACAGTAATTTAAGAAACAATGATATTAACAAGAATCCAAATAATAGCGCAATTCGAGAATCAAGAGCAGAACACGCTTTCTTAAATAATTCTATATCGGTTATTTGTCTTACTGGCTGGATAAATTGGCTTTGGTTCATTGTTGTTATTATTGGGCTTGTGAAGTTCATAAATAATACTCCCCCCTAATTATTAGGGGTGTTTGGTGCTGAAAAGCACCCTTAGTTTAAATAAGTAATAATTAGTCCATTATTTGCTTAGGATCGCCAGCATACTTGGAAATGGCGCGGCGTATCTTGCGCCGTGATGCAATCGTTCCCCTATGTGTATGATGTGCGCTCCGGCTTGGATTAGTTCTCGATACCATTGTGTTGTGCTGTCGAATTTCAACAGGAATACTACGATCTTGCCCTGCTGATGTTCAACGATGCCTTTACGCACCCAAGGCAAGGGCTGGCTATATGGCGGATTCACATAGGTTTTAGCCTCCCAATCAATCGCCAAGCCGTCAGTTTCAGGCAATGCATTCAAAGGGCAAGGATCGAACCAATCATCGAATAGAGCCATAAGCCAAGGATCTGTTGGGAACTGGTCAGTCTCCTTGGTTAATATTAGCTTCATTTTGGTTTCCATTCTGGAAACACCTCCTCCACTATATCCCACCACTCATCAAACATCGCAGGAGCGCGAGCATAAAGTTTGTCAAGTGCTTCTTTTTGTCCTCGTTCATATGCAGCATCAAAAAGGTCACGCTCATAAGTGTTCACCATTAGTTTCCCCTCCATAACAACCACTCTGTTTTTTGTTGTGTCAAGTTGTGTTCACCTTGTTTTTATTAGGTGGGTTCTTTAAGTAATCTATGCATTTTGTTAAGCAATCCGCTTGCGTTGTGCAGTATTGCCCGTGTAATAATACCGGACTTGCGAGACATTGACGGGAATACTCTCCTTCATTGTGTAACGCCACCACCCACCAAACAATACCAACAACGATAAGAAACATAACGGTTATTACGGTTGTTGCGCCGACGACCGCCCAATCGACGGGTTCTTTTTCCTCGGGTTCTTCAACATCTATTTTAAATTTCGTGTCAATGGTGGTGATTAATTTTTCTTCTGTTGCTTTTTCATTTGTTTCTTCTTTAGGAATATAATCGTGTTGGTCTCCTAAGTATTCGTTGGTGTCGTATGTCTCCAACCACTCGTTGTTTTTCTTAGGTGTTGTTTCTTTTTTTGATACATTGTTTTTTGAGTTGAACATTTTTTTAACTATTGATTCTTTTATTTCTTCTTGATTAATCGGCGGCGAAGGTATTTTGTATTCTCTTGCCGTTGTGCAGTCGTGACAATTACACGTTGGTTGGTTCGTCATATAAACATCGTTCCCCCCTGTTTTCAGGGGACTTTTTAAACTTTAATTTTGGTTGCACTTCCGGCAGTAATATATTTCGTCATCGTTGCCTAGTGCTTCTATGTATTTGGCTTTTCTTCCGCATATGGAACATATTTCGGTAAATATTTTTGGCTTCATTGTTAATCTTTAAAAAGCATTGGTTGTTTTGTTGTTTCGTGGTTGGCTTTAAAATGTACGTCGAGGGTTTTTCTTGTTTTGTATGTTACTTTGCATACTGGGCAGGTTTTGTTTTTTCCCTTGTCGCGTTTGTTCTTAAAATACTTTTCTTTGTTTATTCTGTCGAAATCAAAATCCTTGTTAAACTCATTCATAACTTAATCACCTGTTCTTTCATTATCTTGTGTTGTTCTTCTAGGTAATCATTCATACAATTAACGCACTCGCAGGAGTAACCGTGTCGCATTGCGTTAAGACAATGGACGTGTAAGTCTTTTACCCAGCTCATAAAAACAACCGTTCCCTTATTTTTTGTCTTAGTTCTTCTTTTAGCTTGTGGTTTGCGCAATACGGTTTTTTGTCTGTTATCGTCCAGAAAAGAACCGTTGTTGTATATATCTTGTCGTATGTTGCTGTTTCTTTGCAGTTGGCGTTATACGAAAAAATGCATTTTTCTTCAATTCCGCCGTTGCGTTTGGTGAATCGTTCTTCTATTGGTTCCCATAAACTAATCATAACGCACCGTTGTATTCTTTCCACGGTCCGGAGAATTTTATTTCGCCGTTAGGGTATCGCTTTATGGTGAATAATACGTTTATTGGTAATCCTTGTAGTTCTCGGTTCTTGTCGAGTATGATTCTTTTCTTGTCATCGCCTAGTATTTCTCTAACATCATAATTGTTTTTTACGCCGTATATTTTTATGTGATAGTGTCCGGCGTGACTGCTGGAACGATATACTATTCTTAGGTTTTCAACACCACTAAAGAAAAGTTTAACGTTGTGGAGTTTTTGCATTATGTGTTCTTCATTATCAAGGTCGAGAGTTATCATTTTTTCACCTAGTGTAGTTTTTCTTTAATACTACTTTGCCGTTTTTCAAGAACGCACAATTAAAAATTCCTGTTCTTTCTCCGGTGGTCGGTACTTCCTCGTTGAGTTCGTTTCCTATTACTTTGTTCCAATCGACGAAAAAGCCGTTGTCGTCAAAAAACTTATTCATAACATCGTCGCACTCCGAATATGTAACGTCGGGTTCTGTTGTGTATATGCTAATCCTAAACTCTTCGTGCAAATTGTTTTTAGAGTACAAGTATGTTTGTGATGTTCGGTATATTGTTTTGTCGTCTTTACTTTCTTCTTCGAACTCTGCTTTACGGTACTCTTGCGCGTACTTAGGAACGCCATAATAAACATCTTGAGTATATACCCTTTTCTTTTTGTCATAATTGTATTGTCCTTCGGGGTATTTCTTTCTGAAATCAGTATATGTAAGTTCGCTCGTTCGTCGTCCGTTTTCTGTTTCAATCGTTCGTTTTCTTTTCTCCATCTAACACCTCGTCATTCTTTACTCTTGTTGTTTCTAGTTGTTTCGTTTCGTGGTTAAGGTCGTACATTTGCGCCTCTATTGAGTTTATGAATTCTATAATTTTGTGTTCTTCCTCTGTCCAATCGTTAGCCTTAGCAATATCAAGGTTGCTTCTCATATTTGTTATTATGTCTTCTTTAACTATGTTTTTCTTGTTTTGCGTGAAAAAATAAAGTTGTCGTTGTATGTTGTTAAGGAACATTATTTTTTTAGCACTCTTTGACCTTATGTACTCTAAAGGTTTTGTTTTTTCTTCTTTAAGTTTCAATTCAGTATATTTTTTTTCTGTTTCTGTAAGTCCTGTTTCTTCAAATTTAACTATTTCTTCAAGTATTGCTTTTTCTATTAATGTACTCATTGGCGTTTCTTTATTTTTTGCTATTTTTTGAATTAGTCTTTTTAGTTCTTCACTAACTCTTATTTTTATTGTGGCGGTTAGTTCTTTCAAGAAGCACCACTGTTTCACTCTCCTCTGTGTTCTTTAAGCACTTCGCCCGTATCAATTACTTCTAAATTTTTCTTGAAATTATCTTCTGTTTCCAATCTTAATAAGTGGAAAAATTGTTGCTGCGTTCGACAAGTCATTTTCCACTTTAGCATAAGATATAATTGCAGGTCGTCGTTATTGACGAAATAATCCTTGTCTTCTTTGTTAATGCGTAAGTGCGTAATATCTTTTTCTTCTTGTTTTAACGGTGATTCTTCCATAGTGCGTTTCCTCGTGATTATGAAAAAAAAGTGCCGCCGTTAATACCTAAATAGTGGCAACGGGCATTAACGGCGGCATTTTGTGCCAAAACTCCACCCTTTAGTTGTTATGATTCCTCGTTATTGAGGAGTGTTTTTTCTAACAACGCCAGACAACTTCCGCGCAACTAGCTTAATCTCGGCGTTAGTCATTTTTCTCCCGACGAATCCAGCGTATAGTTTTTCTGCTTCAATGTCGAACTTTCGTCGTTCTTGTTTATTTGTCTCCTCGTACTTCTTAACCGCGTCCTTATCGGCGCGAATAAGACGCAACTTCTCTTTCAACTGTTCATACTCTTTTACGTCAAAAGTCATATATTCACGTCTCCATATTTTTTTTAGTATGCCTTTATTACTAAATAGCTTTCAGGCTTATCCCGTAATGTTTCTATTGTTTTTCCTTCTACTTCTTCCATTTCAGAAAGTTTATAATGCCTTAAAAAATATGCTTCTGCGCTTTCAAAATCTATCATTCCGTTATCATCTAGCTTGTGCCACATAGCACCCTCGACAATCTTTCCCTTTCGCTTATACCTTACGCTGCTCATTTGTATTAAGCCTGTCGCGTCGGGGTGTTGGCAATGCAAAACAATCTTATCCGTGTCTTCTTTCAAGTTACCACTTGCCAAAACATTAACTATTTCGTATTGCATCGCAATAACTGGTTTTGCTATCAGTCGTGGTTTTTCCGGTCTTTTCTCTGCTATTTTTGCCATAAATTCACTTTTTCCAACCACGTTAACGGTGGTTAATCGCTCTAATAATTTTTAGAGTATGATTTGTTTCTTTATGCGTTCTACTTTAGCGTTATCAACACTAAATTTAATTAGGAAATGAGCGAAGTTATACGGTGCAATTCTAATAAAATAAAGGTTATGGTGTATTGTCTTAAAGTTATTAATTGCCGTATCGTTAAAGTCCATAGAATCTAGTGAGAACTCGAAACTTTTGTTGTCGCCATCGGCGTTAAATTGTTGTTTAAAGTGATGATAGATCTTATCTAACGTTTCTTCCACTAGTAAATCTTTCATTCTGTTTTCAATGTGTTCTACTTCCGTTTCCACCATTTAACAAAACCTCACGTTTATTAAAAATCAATAATGCCGTGGTCTGAACACTCCCACCACTCCGCATATTTCGTTGTTACTTTCTCAAGTTGTTTGTTACATACAAAGTTGCCGTTTTCTGTATAAGAGCAAATCATAAATTCACAACTTCATTATTTTTTTAACTATAAATTCGGATTGTTCTCTTATGTATCCTGTTTCTTGCATTACGAAATTAATATCGTTTTGTTTGTCGTCTTCCGTGTATTTTTCCGAGTTTTCCATTATGGTTCAGTCCGTGTCCATTCAAGAACACAATTTTAACGGGAACGTGCCACTATTTAAATCTTTGTGGGTCTTAAAATGCAAGAAATAAACCATAGTTTGTAATATATAGTTTGTATGATCCGGCGAGGGGGAGATCGGAAGAGCACACGTCTGAACTCCAG
>OFOS01000079.1_pt1 | contig 14442 bp, 20 predicted proteins | sample 1542411 | NCBI WGS metagenome assembly OFOS01 (sample SAMN05503981, study PRJEB24370) | sediment metagenome | isolation source: lake sediment | place: USA: Lake Hill lake, St. Paul Island, Alaska | collected 2013 | reverse complement strand
CAGACGTGTGCTCTTCCGATCTTGCTTCTTTTAATAGTTCACCCATTACGGTTCTCCTAAAATTGTATTTTTGGATTAAACTTATTGGCAAGTTTAATGAAATGTATCTTTGATTTCACATTACATTAAATGTACGAGGTAATGTATTGATATATGATGTTTTACCATATCAGGAATAAGTACAAAAAAATCCCAGGAAATGGATATTCCTGGGACTTTTTTACTAATATTTTTACTTTTACTATTTTAGCGATTTCAGTAGTTGCACCACTGTAAGGATTACTCCACCGGTTACAGTAACGCCCGTTATTGCTCCAATGTAGAAATGGTCCCAAAATGGAGGAGTTGCTAGCTTTACCTCCCTCTCAAGATTATCTATCTTTTGCAGATACATCTTCTCTTTACCATTGAAATCCATAATCAGTGATTCATATATATTAATTTGTGCTTTATATGTTGAATCGTTCGCACGCCGGTATTGAACTTCTTTTAAATAGTCACTAATTGTTCGCAGTTCAATGAGACTGATGTACACTTTCGTGGTGTCTATTTTTGGCATGCCATTGACAGAATCGGGTAATGTCTGGGATACCGCCGATACGATAAACATTACCGAAAGTGCTACAAGTAATCTTATTCTATTCATATACTCTCCAAACTAATGTGTTCTATCATATAATATCACGAAGTTGCAACAGTTTAGATAATTCCTAATTTCAAATTCTCGTTTTAAATCCTTTTGGCATTTAGTCAATCTTAGGATTTTTGAGAAGATACATCTGTTGCCGGATAATCGCCGCAACACTATCCTTATCTTCAACGCTCCACACGTGGTAAACATCACGCTGATAGATTGTTTGTGTATGTATGGATTTCTCTTTCAGAACCTTAATCGAATCCACCTTTGTATTGATTGAATGCGAAATGCTATCAATCTGTTTTGATAGTTGAATGTTTTGCTGTTTGAGTTCTGATATTGCGCCACTGTTATCTTTCTTGAATAGAAAGTATCCCATAACAATTATCACAAGGAGCAAAGCAATCAGTATGCCCCCAAATATTTTGAGGGCATTGAATGTTTTATCGTCCATATTTTACCTCGCGTTGGATTCACTGTACTGTTCTTTCATTCTATATCGCTCACGCGCTATAGATTTCAGTCTCTTTAATCTTCTCTTTTCGGATGGCTTCGTAAAATGAGACTTTTCGAACAGTTCAACCAGTATGTTACTCTTTTTGATTTTGCGTTTCAGTTTCTTTAAAGCTACCTCTAAATTACCATCAATGACTTCCACTAGTATCGCCATGGCTACCTCTATATTTAAGTTTATAAGGTTCGTGTACAGGTTGAGAAATTTTTCCAACCGTTTGTATCAAGGCAGACGTATCTATACCATTCAATTTCTTGTAGCCATTTGCACTTGCAACTTCTAAAGCTTGCATAATGGCTTCCAAGGTTTTCAATTCGAGAGTTACGGTTTTACTTACAACTTCTTCTTCCATTCGAAATGCTTTAATGACTTCCTCTCGTATCATCTTTTTTATTGAGAGCTTCATTTCGGTAAGTTTGGAGTTAAAGATTTCAAACCAATACTACCTTTTCTTGGAAGCTCTTTAGTTTCATCTTTAGCTGCTCCCTTTTTTGGAAGGTCTTTTGTTTCATCACCTGTGCTCTTTTTGCCTGGAAGCGTTGGTGTCTGCTTCTTTGCAGTACCTTTTTCTGGTAACGCCGGTGTACCGCTCGCTACAGACTTTGCTCCAGCAAGTTTTTCTTCATCTTGCCTGCCAGGAATAAGTTGTCCCAAACTCGTTTCTTTGCCTTTTGTTTTCAAATTTGGCGTGAAATTTGGCACCGCTTTTGCACCTGGCAAAACCTCTTCCAAGTCATTAATCTTGTAATATCGCTCTATAACTTTACACATATCCTCATAAAGACTTCCTACTCTAGTTTTCAGAGTATGAGCCTCCGTTGCTGACTTTGCAAATTGCTCTGATAATGCTCTGAGTTCTTTCATATTTCTTTGAACTGTAAGCTTGTCGAAGCTTTCATCGCATTCCGCTAAGGTAAGAACTTCTGCACTCTTAGCTAATTCTGAAAGTTCTTTTGCTATTTCAATGAGGTTGTATTTGCTGTGTATCGCCTCACCATACTGGTTGAGATTGCCAACCTTTTCCAGAAACTCTCTTTTTTCTTCTCTGGTTAGCACTCGCTTTTCTTCCAACCACGACTCATTGACCATCTCTTTAAGTTTCATATTATCTCTCCATGTTATAGAATGGTTTTCTTAAACTTGTTACCGTGTGACTTGACCTGCTGCCTTATTATCGGGTCAATTTTGCTCCATATTGTTTCAATCATCTCACCCAATGCAATCAAATTTCGCTCATCGTTAAAATCTATACCTTCAAAACCCTTAATCAATGTCCTTCGAAGCTCTGCATCCAACTTCGCTCTTGATGGAATGCTCGATATTTGTGTACTTCCCTTTACAATATCCTCCAAAAGCATCTTAAAGAACTTACCAAATGCTAAATAATTGACATTTAGTGCTGGTGACATCTCAATTTTTTGCTTAACCATAAATATAACCCTCTTTAGATTGCCTTAATATTTCGTGCTTCTGTATCACCTACACTATTTGGCATATACAAGTTTGTCAAACCTTCTCTTTTACCTCTGTTAGCCACATGATTGTGTATGAACTGAGAATCCTCAATGTAACTGAGCAGTTCTGTCTCAGTAATGCTCATCTCTAGCATCTCTGGTCCAAAGAGTTCTCTAAGGCTTGGGTCCAATTTTATCATCTTGAGAATATCCTTTGCCGACTTGTTCTTATATCGCATAGTGAGTCCATCAAGAACATCGGACGCATCTTTGCTAAGTTTACCCATAGAACTTTCGTTCAAGCATTCTTTTACAATTTTTTGGATATACTTTTGAAGTTTCTCCGACTTATTCATCTTTTTTCCTCTTCTTCTTTTTTTCTTCTTCGGTATATGGTTTTCCACAATGCGGGCAAACAGATTTTTCTGTATACTTAGGCTCTTTGCCTGGGTCTGTTTCGTGCGCAATAATGTCTTTGGTACCCTTAACAGGAGGAACATCCGTTTTCATAAGATTCGGAACAGGTTTTGCTACTGGAGCTTGTTCTTTCAAATAACTTTGTTCACAGTAATCTTCACTTTCTTTCATACATTCTTTTACCATTTTCTTGATGTATGCACGAAGTTTTTCTTGCAAATCTTTCTTAGGCATTACTTTTCTCCCTGAATAATGTCGATGAGCTTTTCTAATTCTATTTTAAGTGCATCCATTGTACCGCCCAACGATTGTGCATCTCCTGACAATGGTGCTGCGAATGCTTCTATCTTAGACAAGTCTGTAGAATTTTTTGTGATATTGATGTCAAAGTCGTGCAATGCGTTCAAAAATTTCTTTACTTCTGTTTTGATTGCAAGTTTGCTCATTCTATTCTTTACACGAAAAATCTGATATTGTGCCTTTTGTATTGTCGGTTCTGTTGTTGCTGGTTTTGCTGGCTCTCCTGGCTCATGCTGCAAAGGCGGTTTTTCTCCCGGTCTTAAAGGTCTCTGAGTTGATGCGGGCCTTGGTGACACAGGAACTTTTGGAGATAAAGGTCGTCTTGGCGCAACTGTACGCTTTGGAACAGCGGGTCGGTTAGGAGCAGAGGTTCGTTTAGGAGTAACAGGTGCTCGTGGTGCGACCGAGCGCGTTGCAGGAGCAGGTGCAAGCATTGGATTCCGTTCTAATATTCCCATTTCTCGCATTTCTTCTATGATTGCATCAGATAGCTTTGACATTGATTTTTCCCTTATACATTCAAGTAAGTTAATATCTCTCTTGATAATCTGTCAATCTTAAAGAATCTCTTGTGAACTTCATCAACAATTATCCTCTCTGATGGAGATAATATTGATTTGTCAACAGATTCTGTTATTGGTTTTACAAAACTTCCTTGCGTGGATGGATTAGATACCATATCCCAGCAAAGTATCTCATAATCCTCACCCACTTTTACCCTTCCACCACCCAAATCTTCTGTTGTACCTAATCCTCTTGAAGATATGCCGACTAAAACTCCACAATTGAACAATTCACGGAGAATATTTCCAGCTGGAGTTGTTAGAATTTCTATTGTTCCCATAACATCATCACCTTCCCAATGCAATTCTGTTATGAGGTGCGATGCGTTTTTCAATTCAACAACCGATTCATCTGGATGGTCTAATTCTCCCAAGGACCTTCGTTCTTTGATGAGTTGCTGATACTTTGCAACCTCCCTTTCAAGAACTGGTTTTGGATAATATCTGTGATTTTGGTTCTCAGAATTAGCTCTTTGCATTATACCAGAAACAATAAGTCTTCCATGCTTTGCCATTGACTCTTGTATTAATCTCGGTTCTACATAAAATGGCATAACATCTACTATTAGTTTCTTCATTCAATTTCTCCATATACTTTATTTTGGCAATCTTGGCATAATCCTCTAAACTGGTATTCTCTTTCACTATCCAAATCATAAAAACTACCAACTTTTTTACGGCAGGCTGCACAAACTCCTCTAGCAATTGCTTTTTTCGGGTCCATTTTAATCATACGAGATATATCGTGCTCTGGCGCAGCCACTCCTGAATATTTATTTGCTTCGTCTGTCACATCGACATTGCTTGGCGGTGGAAACTTTGCAATCAGCTGTTGTTTGATTGATTGCCATTGTTGCTCATACTTCTGTTCACTGGATGGAGGCAATTGGTGCTTTGTCCAATATACAAATGTCATCACATCTTCTTTTGGATGCTCCCACCAGTTTTTCAAATTGACTACACCGCTTTGCATGGTTTCAGAAACTAAATTCCTGATAAGGCTTACTATACTTTCTTCCAACTTTGCGTGTGACATCGGATTATGTCCTCCTTTCAACATTGAGTATGGTTGCCAAACCGCCCATACCGTTTTATCATTGTGCTGTGTTCTTTGTAGGCGATATTTCTCACCTTCAATCTCAATATCTTTTGTATATCCAAACGGTGGTAAACTACCAGCGTATCGTTTGGCATCGACTGCGGATATTTCATAGAATCCGTTGTCGATGTATGTGAGTTTCGGTGCCATTATTCTTTGATGTATTTTTCTTCTTTGCCGAACTCATAAAGAGCGGCTATCTCAATCCAACTAAAGGTATGACCAGTCTTGGATGTTACATTATCATCATCAAGATAGAATTTCTTACCAAGAATTGCAACAGTCTCTCTATGTCCTTCGTTATCGGTCTTTGGTTTTGGCACTCTTTTTATCGTAGGAGTAATATCTTCAACTTCCTCTTCTTTCTTCTTCTCTTCTTTCTTCTCCTGCTCAACTAGGGTTGCCAATCTCCAATCTCTCCATTGTTTCAAATTTGGTCTGTCTGCTGCTGCCATGGTTTTGCTCCTCTTATTGAATGTTCTCTAACATAGAAATAAGTCGTATAGCACGCTCGCTTATTCTCTTTAACGACCGTTTTGTTGTTTCTGAATACAAACTCGATTCGTGACTATTTTCCTGCTGTAATTTGAGTGTTCTTCGAACCAGCTGTTCAGTTTGCCGCATCGCTTGCTTTATCTCACTCAATGCCAAATCAACTTTCTGTGCAGGAGTTAAACTCTTATTTCCAAAAAACGCTGATTCTTTTATCTTATTTCTTTCGTATTCTTCATCGTAAATTGGGTCTCTTTTTTCTATTGGCTTTGAAACAATATAACCTTTTTCCTTAGCCAACTTGTCTTGTTCCTTTCCTGGACCTTTCATGCCCATTGGAAGAGAATATCCAGCCACACCTCCTGAAGAACTTGTTTCTACTTTAAGGTGCATTTTGGCATACTTCGGCCAGCTTTTCTTTATGAATTCTGCCATCTCTCTTTGCTCAGTTGATGATAAATTTTCCCACGGTTTTTGACCCACAAACTTCCTGAGCACAGCTTTTACAAACTTTTCATACTTTTCTACCAAATATGCCTCTTCAATACCTTTAAGAAGTTTTTCTTCGATGCTATTTATATCAGACATTGGATTTCTCCTGCTTATCAGCATCTTGCGGTTGTTTCTTAAGTTCTTCAATCAATTCATACACATTCAGAGTTGCCATAACATGGTTATCTGTTATTGCTGTGTCTTCGTTTATTCTTTCCAATTGCTTCAGAACTTCATTCACTTTAATTTTAGATACTTGGTTCGTTACACCAGCAAGTAAGGTGCTTAACTCAGATTTGATGGACTTTAGTTGCTCTAGGATATAATTTCTCAAAGAGTTTGAGCTTGAGATGTTGTTGATATACTCTTTGATTAAATTCCTCTGACCCTCATTCAATACTTTGTATTTCTCATTGAATTTATCTATCATAATCTTATAGGCAAGAAGTCTCACATCTTTACCTAACTTTCCATACTCATTAAGTAAAACGTTGCTATCAGCATCTGGTTTTCTTTCAGAAGATTTTGACAGGTGCTCTAAAATGGTAAATTTCGATTCTACAATCTCGGCTGGAGAATAGTTGTCGCCAACTGACTTCGACTGAAATAACTTGTAGATGGATGCTAGCAATTTGTAATTGTCAATTTTATTCTTAAAGAAGTCATCCATCGTATATCGCTCTTTTATCTCTTTAATTAGGTTGTACTTTGCTTTGCGAAGTTCAGATTTGTTTAATCGGCAATGCGCTGCAATAACCTCATCAATAAACGCGAGAGATTTATTCTCGTTAGTGAATTTCTGCTTCACAAGGGATTGATATAGAAGATATTCCTTACCCAGTTCGGTCTTGCTACCGAAATGCTTCTGAATGAGTTCTTTTGCAGTCGATTTTTCGATTCCATTTAGTACATCAGAAGTCAATTGTCGTGTTAGCAACTCAAACAAGATTCCCGTGTTCTTAATCTTCTTGTGCTGTATTTCCTTGCCCATTATGTTTCTCCATAGAGTTATCCGAAAATCGGCATTTTCTGTATCTGTAGGTATATATAATTATTGGAATTATTTAAATGTCCAGTATATTTTTTTCATCCATAAAATTATCTTTACCGTTACCTTCTTCATTCTCTCTCTTTACAGCTTCATCGGTTTTTAGACTTTCAGTGATTACTTCTTTTGTCTTGATTTTTGTAAGTCCAAGACGAGAAATCAGAGAATCAACAATCGTTTTCTTTACTTCCGCTTTAGAATCAACAGATTCCTGATGCGTGTGTGATACGCTATATTCATGCGAACCAAGAACATCTCTTCCCCTTGTGTGGGAATCTTGCCCATACTGAGATTTTAATGGCCTCTCAGGAACATTGCTTGTTCCAGTTCTTGGGTCGGCAAGGTCTCTTGTAGCTGGGTCTTCGCTGTATTGATGCATAAAGTTTGTATCACCGAAGTTGAGATTCTTCTGAGGCATTTTTCCTGGTTCTCCTGCTTGTTGCTGTAATAGCGCCAAATCGTGTGGAGTTCCAAAGGTTTGATTCGTCTTGAATGGGTCGTTACCTTCACCCTCAATCTGCGTAAGTCTAAATGTTAGTTTTGCATCATCAACCGTTTCCTTCTTTTGCTCAGATATTTGGTCTTCTGTGAAGTTCAAGATATTTTTGTAAATCCAATCTGAAGACACCATTTTTGTTTCTTTGATGTCTCTGATTAGATTGGTCTTTTCCTGCCACAAAGAGATTTTTTCTTGCTCAAGAATCGTTGATGGATTTGTCAATTGCAAAGCAAAGTCTGTTAGTTCTTCGTCTTTCACACCCTGAACATAAAGGTGAACTATCGCAATCTTCGTCAATTCGGATAAGAATATTCTTTGCAATCTTTCAATAGTTCTGGCGAATCGTACATCCTCTGCCGCCAATGTCGCTTTTCCTGCTAATCCTTCTTCATATCCTAAGAATGATTTTGGAATCTTCAACGCCGCCATCATCTTGTTTCTCAGGTATTCAATGTCTTCAATAGCATTGAATTGCAATCCATTCAACGTGTCAATACTCGTGCCAGAATCGCCACCACGAACAGGTACATAGAAATCTTCTGTCATATTCATCATATTGAACTTGAGATTATATTCTCCAGTTCTTGGGTCAACAAATGGTGCTTTCTTAATCTTGTTGATAATACTGCCCATAAATGTTTCGACTTCATTCGGCGGAACTGCGCCAACATCAATCTTGAACACTCGCTTTTCTGGTGCTCTCATAATACGGTGAATCAACATAGCATCTTCCATTAATGTCAGCTGCTTCCAAATTCTGCGGCCAGACTCAATCATGGATTTTCCATATGGTAACCAATTTGTGTCTGATAGCAGTCGGAAGTGTGCTATTTCGTAGTTTTCAAGATATTGATTTTCGGATTGACCACTGATTTGCTTGAATCTTACAAGCGTTGGATGCTCTTTATCATAACCATCTTCTCTTGTTAATTCATAAGATGATAGGGGTATGACATTGACGATACCATATTTTTCAGAGATTTCAAGTTTGAGAAACGCATCCCCATACTTACACATATTCCTAATCCAAGGCCAGATGTTAAATTCAATATTAAGAACATCGTAGAAAAGGTTGTGTAGTATATCTCTAATTTTTGTGTTGTCTGTTTTGATTGTTAAAACATCACCGAATTCATTCTTAACAGTCGATTCGTCTGCGTAAATGTCAAGTGCTGATGCAATGATTGGGTCCATTTCCATCAGCTCATAATCATTGAAAATGACTAATCTGTTTGCAGTCCAGTTTAAAGAGGCATTGTATCCTATTCGATTCATGGTCGAATAGAGACTATACATTCCTGTGCCTCTTGGGAAATTCGTTGATAAGTCTGAGAACGATTGGATTCGCTCTGTATCCGTAACTTTGAGTTTTCCACCAACATTACGAATAACTACATTTGTAGAGAATAAACGTTTGAGGCGTTTAAACAGCGTTTGGTCGGGCATTTTTATCCTCTTCCCACTATTGTAAGCAGGAAATTGTGTTACATATATGATTTATTATTATTAATAAATATAGAGTTTTATTCAATTTAACTCAATTTTACGCCCCACTTGTGTCAATGGTATCACCAGATTTCGGTTTATGGGGTTGTTCTGGATATTGCGGAGCACTATTATGCCCATTTCCATTACCATTTCCATTGCCACTATTAAGCGTTGGTAAGTTTCCACTTATTCGATTCTTTAAAAAATAAAATGCAAATACTCCGGAGATTATCAGTACATATTCACCGGGAAGTTCTACACCATATATCCAATATATTATGCAAGCGGCAATAAACAATAAAGCGGCAATTGCTGTTAATGTTTTTCTCCAGCTAAATACATGATTTTCGTCAGAAAGTACTTCTTTCCAAGACATAATTTACTCCTTATTTCAGAAAATGTCCCACTATATTTGCTGCTGATAATAACAATCCAATTACACCCAAAACATATGCACCAATTACAGCATTCTGTGAAGCTTTGCCTGCCAATTCTGCACGGGACTCTCTCAAATCTCTGACGTCTTCAAGAACTTTGCCGTGCATAAGTGTATATTCGTCACGATTCAAGAACTTTGCAGATTGGTCTTTAAGTGAATTCCGAAATTCATTCATCCCTTCAAGTCGTTTATCCATACTTACATGGGCAATTCGTGTTGCTTCATTGACTGCTGCAATTCGCGCGTCTGTATATTCTTTTGCGGCTACAAATCTCGTGTCTGCGTAATCTTTTAGTGTCACGTCGCTTTTTGTGCAGTTCTCTGTGTTCATTGAGGTTCTCCCATATTCAAATAGTTAAATATCCACTAACTGATATAAATATTGTAATAAAATATATAAACATGGAATTATACATCATATAATGCTATTTTAAAATCTCTTCCAGCTATATTAATCGTCAAAAATGCAGAAGCTGATACTTCCACTAACATAGATTGCGATGTTGCGGTGCTTGCTGTCACATCGTATGAATCGAACGATAGATACGATGCTGTTAGTGAACCGATTACATGTTGACTAGTCAAAAATGTGTTGGATGATGATACTAAGGCATACAATGAAAAATTTGGAGTCAACCCAGAGGTTCCAGATGAACCGGATGTTCCACTTGAACCGGTTGTTCCTGAGGAACCACTTGTACCATCTGTTCCGGATGAGCCGCTTGAACCTGAAGTTCCAGAAGAACCATTAGACGAACCAGAAGTTCCTGATGTGCCATTTGTTCCCGAAGAACCTGATGTTCCTGGTCTTCCAGCAGTTCCACTCGAACCCGATGTTCCACCTGAGCCAGATGTACCATATGACAGTCCGGATGTACCTGAAGACCCAGATGAACCAAAAGCTGCGCCATCTTGTCCAGCGGTACCAGATGAACCAGATGAGCCAAAGGATGTACCGGATGAACCCGCTGTTCCTGCTGTTGCGGCTGTCCCGCTTGTACCTGTGCTTCCACTAGAACCATTAATACCAGATGTGCCAGCAGTACCAGATGTTCCAGAAGAGCCAATTGCACTTGAACCAGATGAACCCGCTGTTCCTGCAGTTCCGGCGGTTCCGCTTGAACTAGAAGTACCGCTTGAACCAGAACTTCCTGATTCTCCTGAAGTTCCACTCTCTCCTGTTACTACCACATTCCAAGCACTATAAGCTCCACTACCTTGGGCATAAGTAATATTTACATATAGATTTAGCGTAGCAGGAGGCAAATATGGAAAATATCCTGTTATTACTCCTGACATTTTATTGGCGGGACTCAGGGTGGAAATTATCAGCACATTCTGACCAGTTACCCATTGCAATCCTGCTTCGACCGTTAAGAATTGTGAACCTGTATTAATTGTCATCGTTGATGTGGTATCAACAGTCGCCCATTTATCTCCAGAAAAACCACTTGTACCGCTTGAACCGCTCGACCCAAATGATGTACCAGATGAACCTGCTGTTCCAGCGGTTGCTGATGTACCTGTGGAACCTGATGTTCCAGATGTGCCAAAAAAGTTACCATCCACTCCAGATGAACCTGATGTTCCATTGGCACCACTTGTTCCCGATGAACCGTATGACAAACCGGATGTTCCTGCTGAACCAGACGTACCCCAAGTATGTCCCGAAGTTCCTGCACTTCCTGATGAACCAAACGATGTACCGGATGAACCCGCTGTTCCTGCTGCGCCATCTTCTCCTGATGTTCCTGCGCTTCCTGCTGATGCAGATGTTCCACTTGTACCTGCCGTACCTGTCTCTCCAGATGTACCATCTGTACCAGATGTCCCAGATAAACCTGAAGTACCATATGTTTCTCCAGATGTTCCAGATGTTCCAAAGAAGTTACCATCAATTCCCGATGAACCAGCGGTGCCAGATGTACCATCTGTACCACTTGTGCCACTAGTACCATCTGTACCAGATGTTCCTGATGTACCCGTACTTCCTGAAGTTCCTGCTGTGCCATCTGCTCCTGATGTTCCTGATGTACCCGTGCTTCCAGATGTTCCAGATGTTCCATCTGTTCCTGCTGTTCCTGATGAACCACTACTTCCAGAAGTGCCATCCGTGCCTGCTGTTCCCGATGTGCCATGTGAACCATCTATACCAGAAACTCCAGATGTTCCTGCTGAACCTGGTGCTCCGTCTGCACCGCTTGTACCTGAAGTTCCATCTGTACCACTTGTTCCAGCAGTACCGTCAATTCCACTCGTACCACTTGAACCATCTAAACCAGATGTACCACTTGAACCAATTGTACCACTTAAGCCAGATGTGCCAGATGAACCGGCCGAACCATATGTATATCCGGATGTTCCAGAAGAGCCAAAAAATTCACCACTAACTCCAGATGTTCCGGATGAACCAAAGAAAGTGCCATCAAGTCCAGAAGAACCGGCCGTGCCAGATGTACCATCAGTACCCGATGAAGCGCTCGTGCCAGAAGAACCTCGTGTCCCACTTGAACCACTCGTACCAGTTGAGCCAGTTGTTCCACTCGTTCCGCTTGAGCCAGTTGTACCGCTTGAACCAGTTGTACCACTTGAACCTGTAGTTCCTGAGGAACCGCTTGTGCCAGTTGAACCAGTTGTTCCACTACTGCCTGTCGTTCCACTTGTACCAGATGAGCCAACAGCCGATGAACCACTTGAACCTGTCGTTCCAGATGTACCACTTGAACCTCTTGTACCACTTGTACCAGAAGTACCATTTGTACTACTTGAACCAACTGTTCCACTTGAACCAGCGGTACCACTTGAACCAGCGGTGCCGCTTGTGCCAGAAGGTCCCGATGGTCCTGTTGAGCCTGTCGTCCAACCACCTATAGCACTATAAAAATATACAGAATTATCTGTGGTATTAAAATATATTTGCCCAATTTGATTATCTATAGGAGCAGCAGAATATCTAGGAATTTGTAATGAACCAGTTACAATAACTTGAGAACCAGAAATTATAAGTGATGACGCGGTTGGAGTTCCTATTATTACTTGTGCATCAGAATGTAGATGTAATTCTGTGGACTGTGTTGCATACAAAGTAAGCACAGACGCTGATAGATTGAGCACACCAACTATGCCTGCATCAGAACCAGTAATTACAAGAGAAGAACTTCTTGGTATTATTAGAACATCTGACAATTTCTATCTCCAAAAATGATTAATTTTCTACACCAATAAGTATAGGAATTATGTTAAATAGACGATGAAACACTAAGTAGGAATGCCACATCTAAAGTTTGGCTATCCAACAAATTTACTGTACCTGTCAATTTCCTGGATAATAACGCAAGTCCAAAGGGAGCGTTAGATATTAAACCTGCCTCCTTTATTTGAACAGTACCACCACTGCTGTTTGTAAAACGTCGTGTTATTGTACTAGTCATTGATTGACTTGCAATAGACGCTGTAAATGGTCCGTATAATGTTGTACCATATACCAATTGACCAGTTCCAGAACCCGACGTTATTTGATTTCCTAATTTCCAGTTTGAGGATGATAGTGGATATACAGTACCATCATCAGAACCGAGAGCTATTCCATAAGGCCAGACATTTGAACCATAGTTTATATAACCGGTCGTAATATAATTACTAGTAACAAAGTAGTTGTATGTAGTAGTAAAACCGTGTAGTGGTACCTGTGGCGCCGCGGAATCTGTGCTAGCACCACCTCTCCACCATTGGAAAAAGTTATCTACAAATCCCTGGTTTACATCTGTATAAAAGTTATATACAACTTCAAGTGTTTGGTTTTGAGCCACTGTTACATTTATGTCTGTTCCATCATACTGTAACAAATCTCTGGCAAGTAGAAAGTATGTATTGCTGTTGTAATTCCATGTCAACCAACCCACTTCTCTAACTGTTACCGATGCTGCATTTTGATTTAGAAAATTTCTCCGGAATGACAATCTTCGTAATGAACCAGACGATACTATTTGGTCAAACACCATAGCGCCATAGTTTAATTGATTCAAGCCTGCACCGTGGGGTGTTGTATACACCAATTTGAAGTCGGTTGATTTCATAGCAGTAGAACCAGTACCTACCAATATGCCATAGTTAGTATCACCAACAGCTGCTGGGCATCGGAACATGTTAAACCAAGGTTGGACAGTTTGCGCACCAGCTGACGATGTAGTATTATAAGAAGTACCGTTGTTGAGTGATATGTCTAAACCTGACATAAAATTTCTTGTAAAACTTCTAAATGGAATTTTCTCTCTTTGAGATACTACTCCATTCGCTTCTTTTATTAGAAATTCTATATAGTCGTCCGGCGCTTCTACTTCGTTAGGTATCTGAAAACTACTTACTGGTTGCATGCTTTCATCACGAACTGTTAATTGCAAATCTAAAGATAGTTTATGACTTTCCATTTTTATAATTCCTAAAATTAGAGTGATGCGGAAACACTAAATAAAAATACTACATCCATCGTTTGAGTGTCCAGAAGGTTTATGGTACCAGTTAACTTTCTTGCAATTAATACGTTGCCCGTACCGGCGGCGCCCACCGAATAACCACCGTTGGCAATTAAGCCTGCTTCCTTTATTTGAACAGTACCACCACTACTATTTGTAAAGCGCCGTGTTACTGTAGAAGTCATTGATTGGCTTGCAACAGATGCCGTATAAGGAAGAAATGTTGACCCGCCATATGTTAATTGCCCAGGACCAGTTCCATGCGGTATTATATTGCCCAGTTTATAATTCGATGATGACACAGGAATTGTATCATCATTTCCCAAGCAAATTCCAACCGGATATACACCAGCGTTGCCGCAAACATTCCAGCTTTGATAAATAGCATATGGCGTATTTTGAAAAGTATAGTTATTCCAGGCACCAGTAAGACTCAGCATATTGGTAGATTGGGCTTGCAAATTACCCGCCAAAAGATACTGAAAGTTATCTACAAATCCCTGGTTTACATCTGTATAAAAGTTATAT
>OFOS01000076.1_pt1 | contig 15631 bp, 12 predicted proteins | sample 1542411 | NCBI WGS metagenome assembly OFOS01 (sample SAMN05503981, study PRJEB24370) | sediment metagenome | isolation source: lake sediment | place: USA: Lake Hill lake, St. Paul Island, Alaska | collected 2013 | reverse complement strand
CGTGTGCTCTTCCGATCTGGATTTTTTTCATAGTGCTTGGCCGGGTGGTTTGGTAGACCATACATTAAGAGTAATTTTAGCTGCAAAAAAGATGACTGACATTTGGCAAGAACTTGGTGCGACAATTGATTTCACAAATGAGGAATTAATTGTGTCTGCGATTTTGCACGATTTTGCAAAAGCTGGAGATATGGAAAATGAATATTATGTACCAAATCCAAGTGATTGGCACAGAACGCATCAGGGTAAGATATATGAGATGAATCCGAAGATGAAGTTTATGACTGTTACCGATAGGACATTTTGGCTTTGCATGCAATTTGGAATCAAGCTAACAGAAACAGAGTTTTTATCAATTCGATTGGCAGATGGTATGTATGCGGAAATCAACAAAGGATATTTGACAGTATTTGAAGATGACCTGCGATTGAAAACCATTTTGCCGCATATCATGCACCACGCAGATATGCTCGCCGCAAAACTCGAATATCAGGTATGGAAAAATTCCCCCGCAGGAGAATCCAATATACCAAAAACATCCAACAACCCAGCCAGAAAGAAAACCTTAGTAGAAATAGCGCAGGCAACCCCAGGTTTAAAGTTAGATACGAAGTTATTCGATGAGTTGTTTAAGGAAAAAAGTGGAGGTAAGTAATCATGGAAATAGTATTTGGAATCTTAGCACTTGTATTATTTATAGTGTCAATCGTAGAAGCCAGACTTATATATCGCAATCTCCGAAAGGTAGAAACATATGAAGAATGGATTCTAATGGTACAGACACGAATGAAGATTGCGTATGACGCTATAAAAGCTGCTGACATACGTGGTTCATTTGAAGCAGATGATGAAGTTGGAGTTGCTTTTCGTACCATCAAATCGACATTAGAGGAACTTGAGAAGTATACTGAATAAAAGGAGATTGTGGATGAAGAAAGTTGTAGTTCTAAACAGCCCAAGTTTCAATTCCGGGTCTATACAGAGTGTGCTGTTTGAGCCAGAGATTGCACAGGCATACCAAGTTATAGGCACGAAAAAGAAAGAACGAAAGAAAAAATCAAAGGTTTACTTCACCACGGAGACAGAAGATGCGATAGTTGACTATTCAAGAGAAAAAAATCCTATACTAAAGAATATAATATACAATGAGAGGATTAAGTATCCATTCGAAAAGTTGGCAGAGAATATAATCAATACCTTTAGCTTTTCTTACATACCAGAGTCATATGAGGACATCAAAACAGCAGTAGTGTCGCACATGCTCATACAGATTGACAAGTATGATAAAGCGAAGGGTAAAGCATTTTCATATTTCAGCATTATGGTCAAGAATTATCTGATAATTCTCAACAACCAGTATTATGCAGAGTTGAAATCTCATTATTCAATTCAGGCTGGTGATAAGAATGACCAGTATGAATTTGACATAATGGATGAAGACCATGACAAGAAGAACCTGAAAGATGAAAATTCTGAGTTCATCAAGATAATCGTGGAATACTGGGAAAAAAATATACCTTTTGTGTTTAAAAAGCGCAGAGATATGGATATAGCACAGGCTGTGCTTGAATTGCTATCGAATGTGTCATCATTGGAGTTTTTCAACAAGAAAGCGCTGTATTTGCTGATTAGAGAGATGACAGGGCACAAAACACAATATATCACGAGAGTATTGACAAGAATGCAAACGCATTACAAGAGCATCAAAGAATCCTACCAAAGTACAGGTACAGTTGAGGAAGCCGTTTTCTTCAAGCGAAAGTAGCCTGCACAAAATATCAATGAAATTACACCTAAGGGAGTCCAAAAGACTCCCTTTTTTGTTGTAAATTCTTAAGTTTCCGATATTTATTCCAAATAGTCTTACCAACTTAAGTATGAGGTTTCTATGGAAAGTGAAGAACTAAAGCCTAAAGATGCGCCGATATTTGAAAATACAACTTTTTCATCTTTGTTGCAAGACATATATAAGAATTCCACGAATAAACGCAAGCAAATCGACATACTAATCAACGAATTGCGACCCTTGATAAAGCAACTATCGGACGCTGTACAAGTAGTTCCACTAATCAAAGAGTATATGGAAGTTGGTGTAAAAAATGACGAGCAACTGGTAAAAATGGCAGGTGTATACCAAAAATTTATTGCGGCCGAAATACGGGGTAAGGAAGGTACAAATTTGGGTGGAAATGGGCTACTAACAGACGCAGAAAAAGCTCAATTATTGGATGAGATAAAAGAAGAGTCAACTCAATTGGTAGAGAAAAAAGAGAAAGTATCGCATAGCCTCGACGGACTCATTAAAAAGGTAGATGAATTAAAGATACCTTTGATAGGTAAAGATAGTAGCACGCAATCAATACAAGAAAACAACACATCAGATGCTATGATAGTAACGCCAATAGGAGACAATGGTGCAGGAAAGTAAGAATATATATACCTCTGGTATAGGACTTGGTGGAGACCAAATATTCATACCAAGCTTTCAAGGTGCAAGATATGTTGCTGCCGGAGAATCACAGTTTGCTTCGATGCAATTTGTACGTGCAGAAGTTTTATCTATAGATTACGGCAAACAAAAAGCAGAGAACATGGGCCAGATAACATTTAGACTTACAACTGACACTGGTAAACCTGGTCCTAATAATCCTGTGGCATATCCTATAAATTCGTTCATAAAGATGTATCCAGTTCTGCATGAGATTGTCTATGTAGTGGAGTTTGCATCCAAGTATTATTACATTAGTCCTCTCAATCTTGACAACCGTATTAATAACAACGCGTTTCCTAATTTAACAGATGGTAATGTGGTCGAATCGCCGGCCGCAAAATCGGATGACTATAGAGCCACGGAAGCTACAAAGATACCGAATAGTACTAACTCTTCAAACGATGTGAGTCTTGGAGATACTTTTAAGGACAATGCTAAATCCATTGGCATATTGCGACCCAAAGAGGGCGACATCGTAGTGCAAGGCAGATTTGGAAATAATATAAGACTAGGAAACAATCCAGAAACGAATTTGCCCACAATAAAAATAGGTTTGATTGACAAGAAACAGCCAAAGTATGCTGTTGTTGATGAGAACCTTGATACAGATACCGCAATCTGGTTAACAACAGATGAAGCATTGAGTTTTAAGCAATCGGGTATAAAAATAAATATCAAAGATGAACCTCCAACCGAGTATAAAGGAAAGCAAATTGCAATATTCTCTGATAGAATACTATTCAATGCCAGAACGAATGAAATTATAATGATGTCAAATAGGGGTATCTTTCTGACCACAAGTAAAAATTTTAGCGTAGATTCGGATGCTTATATTCTTTTAAGTAGCAAATCGGATGCGGTAGTAACTTCTCCGAAGATTTATTTAGGAGCAGATTCAGCAACTGAGCCTGTTGTTTTGGGAGATAAGTTGGTTGAAGTTCTTAGTGATTTGATAGACCAGATAATTCAAGAGAAGCATCCTACTCCATCGGGACCATCTGGACCGCCTGTCAACGCCCAGCAGTATCAGAGTATAAAAAATCGTTTGAAGCAAATATTAAGCAAGAGGAATTTTACACTATAATGGATTGGTCAAAGTTAGAAAATAAGTTGCTGGACTATTTTAGGGCAGGCATAGCAGATAAAAACAGAACTTATGCGATTGTATCGTTACAGATTGAAAAGATGTATATAGATGAAATAAAATCTAGTGGAAAGGACAAGTTTGGAAACTCTGTGCTGTCAATAAATACGGGACCTTTGGCAATGTCATTAAAAACAGCTATGGAAAAAGCGTTTTTGATTAAATATGGAGCACCTGTAATTTTGAACAATATAGGGCTGGCAGGAATTGTTTTGACTTGGGCTGGAGGTGTGCTAGGACAGACAAAACCACCTCCTACTTCTGTGAAAATTGTAACAAACCTTGTTACATCGGTTGGAAGTATTCCAACAATGAATATACCGGAACAGAAGACAAATAGTGATGAGAATATATTTATAAAGGAACTTATTAAAGCTCTTAAGAAGCACGCAGATACGGTGGCTGGAGTCTGTACCGCACTTGTTCCTGTAGGAACAGCTCAAGTACCGAAACCGTTCCCGTGGATAGGAATACAATAGAGGAGTATAGAAATGAATAAGATAGAGTTTATAAAGGTTGTGAATGAGGTCGTAGACTATAAGCTAAAAAAGCTTATACCAGAAATTGAAAAGCGCATTATGGAAAGTTTTGAAAAGCGCATGCTTTCTGAGAATACGGATAAAGAAGATGCCACGCAACTGGCAGAGTTGATGAAATCGCAGGCACCAATAAAGACGCAACCAGTTCAAACTGCTAAAGTGAAAAAGATTAGAGGCATACCAATTGATGAAGAAACTGGCATACCAAATATGCATTTTACAAGGAATCCTATACTGAATAAGATTCTAAATGAAACGATGGTGACACCTCAGAAATTCCAGTCCCCTAGCGCAGCAATGGTATCATTGATGACAGAGGCAACTGGTACTGATGAGCAAATGGAAGATGTTCCAACGATGAATTTCAACATGCGCAATATGCCAACGCAGCCAACACGATTGCCGGCGAATATAAAATCGGGTAATGGAATACCAAACGCGGCCGGTGCAGAAGAGTTAAAGCAGGAAATTGCGGCACAATCTGGTGACCCCGATTTGGCGAATGTAATGGTCAAAGACTATCGCGATGTTTTGAAAAAGGCAGATGAGAAAGCAAAACGTATACGGGCCGGAGGAATTTAATGTCTCAAACACTAAAAGCGATGGGCATGAATTACCCAATGCAAGATGGTCAGCAAGGCTATTTTGATTTGGTATATGACACTTTTACCAGTGAAGAAATAAAGCTGATAAACTTGATGCATACCAATGTTGGCGAAAGAGTTATGCAACCAGAGTTTGGATTGTCCACCAGGAGATATTTGTTTGAAAACATAACACCCCAATTGAAGACTAACATTGAGTTAGATATTAGGAATAAGATTACATATTGGCTTCCGAACTTAGTAATCAACAACCTCACTGTGAATATAGAGGCGCTGGAAGAATCTGATAAGAATTCAATTTATGTTACCATCAACTTCAGTTTGATACAGAATCCAAACCAATTCGATGAGATAACTTTCCAACTTTAATAGGATTTTACGACAATGGATTTGACAACTTTAAAAGATATACGGTATCTAAATAAAGATTTCGTGACTTTTAGGAGAGCATTAACTAACTTTGCGAAAGCGTATTATCCGCAATCATACAATGATTTTAATGAAGCTTCTCTTGGTATGATGTTTATGGAAATGTCTGCATATGTTGGGGATGTTATATCTTACTATCTTGATAACAACCTTAAAGAATCAATTCTTCTGTATGCCGAAGAAAGAAAGAACATTCTTAACGCCGCGCATAGCTTTGGATACAAGTATAAAACAACATTTCCTGCAAGTACAAATATAGATGTATACCAGCAAATACCTGCAATAGGTTCTCAGGGAGAAAATATAGACCTCAACTTTGCCCTAAAAATAAATGAGAGTATGGTAATACAGTCCGAGAAATATCCAGGAGTCCAGTTCAGAACGGTTGAACCAGTGGATTTCTCAAATTTCAAGACAGGAAATTTTCAAGCGACTGTATATCAAGTACAAGATGGAAAACCTTTTCGATACCTTTTGAAAAAGACAGTTCCAGCCGTCGCAGGTACAATACAAATTAAAACATTCGACTTCTCAGAGCCAGTTCCGTATGCATCTGTCATTATACCATATACGGATGTGATACAGATAGTTGATGTGTTCGACTCTGACGGTAATCCTTGGTATGAGGTTGATTATCTAGCGCAAGATACTGTGTGGATTGATGAGCCGAATGACCAAACACATAATACTTTGACATCGGCAAATTTTCAGCAGACATCAAGAATATTGAAGATGAAAAAAGTTGCAAACAGGTTTACGACAAAAAAGACGGCAGATAAGTATACGCAACTACAGTTTGGCTCAGGAGTGTCAGCATATCCTGACCAAGTGCTAATTCCAACTCCGCAGACATTGCAGTATAATACGAATTTCGTTCCAAATAAAGTGGCTGGAGATTTCTTAGGAACAAGAACATATGGTCACATTCCATCCAATACAACTTTGACGGTTAGATATACACAAGGCGGAGGTGTTGAGTCAAATGTTCCTCAAGGAGACCTCACAAAGATTTCAAACTATGGTGTAACCAATTCTACGGATGATTATAGTTCTGCGGTTGACAAGAATACTTTTGCGTATGTGCTATCAAGTATATCGACATACAATCCTCAACCAGCAACGGGTGGTAGGGGTGAAGAAACCGATGAAGAGATTAGACAAAATGCAATTGCATATTTCTATTCTCAGGACAGATGCGTGACAGATAGAGACTATTTAATCAAAACACTATCTATGCCAGAAAAGTATGGTTCAGTATCAAAAGCGTATGTTAAGCGAACCGAAGGCAACTTCTCTATCGACATATATTGCCTTGGTTATGACGATAAGAAAACTCTTGTTAATCTTAATGACGCAACGAAACAAAATCTTGCGAACTATCTTTACAACTATAGAGAGCTTGTTACAGCTGTAAATTTGAAAAATGCATTCATAGTCAACATCGGCATACAGTTTTCAGTGCTGGCGTATCAGCAGTATAACAAGCACGATGTATTACTATCGTGTGTTACCAAGTTACAAGATTTCTTTAACATAGACAAATGGGAAATAGGTCAACCAATCATAATGGCTGATATATACAACGCTTTGAGTGTGGTTTCTGGAGTCAGGTCAGTAACGAATGTGACCATAAACAACTTGTTCAGCAGTAAAGGTGATACACAATATTCCAACAACTACTACCATATACCGGCAGCTACACTGGATGGAATCATATATCCTTCTAAAGACCCAAGCATTTTTGAAATAAAGTATCCTAATTCGGATATAGAAGGAACAGTGAAGTAAACCATATTCATTAGAGGATTGTAAAATGGACATCTTAACAGTTAAAGAAATATTGCAAATAGAAGATGGGGCATCAGGAACCTCAGGAACGTCTGGAACCTCAGGAACATCTGGCGAAGAAGGTACTGGTGGCGGAGGAGGAACTGAGCGTGCCGCAGGAACTGTAAGTGGTTCTATTCAATATGTGAGTGCATCAACATTTAGTGCAGATGAAAGATTCAAGTGGGATTCTGAAGTTCCTGGAGTGATTCATACGGGAAGCTTCCAAGCTATATCTATTCCAACTTGGCATTTAGAAGGATTGGGTTATTATTATCCATACATGCTCGCAGTATCGAGTTCAATATTGTTTGCGGCTGGAAATTATGACTATTCATATGGCACGAGTGTTTTTACATCCATAGATAATGGTAGTAATTGGACTCCTATGACATCATTCCCTGAAGGCTGTTATATTTATTCTATTGTATATTCCGGCTCAGTGCTTTTTGCAGGTGGATATAATGGTGACGCATACCCAGACACCGGTTGGGTATTTCGCTCCATTAATGGAGGATTGACTTGGGTATCGACATCATTGCATATAGATAGTGGCAATATATCTAGCATAGTTATTAGTGGGTCGAATATTTTTGCTAGCGATGGAAATGGAGGAGGAATATTTTTATCTACAGATGGAGCGGATACTTGGGTTTCAATCACGGGCAGTTTACAATCTCCAATGTATGGCGCATCTCTGATGGTCGCTGGAGATTATCTATATACTGGACTAGATGGTGGCACCAATGCAGGCATATATCGTACTTCTGATAATGGAACTACTTGGGTACGTGTGGGATTGCCTGGCGTAGATATTTCTGTATTTGCTCAAAATGAATATGGTTTATATGCTGGAACATACGGCTCGGGCTTATATGTTTCAGATTCCGGATTGTATTGGTCTCTCATAACAACTTTAGGTGTTCCAAACGTAGATTCTATAATTTCTACTGGTTCTCTAATTTTAGTTGGTGATAGAAATAATGGTAACATATGGGGGTCCAATAATTATGCATCAAGTTGGAAAAAATTGAACTCAGGATATCAGGAAGACGGTGACCCAGATGCATTTGCATTCTTAGGAACAGATGCATATACTGTGGATTCCGACGAAGAAGGAGGAGTTTTCCGTTCTGTTGACTTATTAAACAAATTTGACATATATGGAATATCAATATCTGCGGATGGAGATATAAAAACCACATCTGATATAACTGCTAGGACATTAAAAACTAACCGTCCGGCAAATGGACTATCTGAAGCACAGTTTGGTGGATATTTGCCGATATATATAACAAGCAATCCACCGAGTATAGGTTTTAATGCAACAAATGAGCAGGATTGGTTATTTGGTAACGCAAGTTCTAATAACTACGCTAGTGCTATAACTATGGATACGAGTGATGGTATACTACGATTTATGACATCGCATGTTCCTGGAGATGCTGGTAAATATATTGATGGATTTAACAGCCTTCCACTTCTCAATTTACATCCAAATAGACAAGTACAAATGCCATATTTCACGCAATCAGGTTTTGTAAAAACAGATTCCAGCGGATATTTATCTAGTACCGTGTTGCCCATATACGCAACGAGACCAACATGGGAACCTACTGGATTAGACAAATTTGTTAAGTCCCTCTTGATAACAGATTCAAAGATGTATGCAGCGGGCGACAGCTTTTATACTTCATCTGATGGTGGAGCAACTTGGTATACAGGTGAAACTCTTTATTTTTATGGAGGTATTGTTAAAGTTAATTCAACTCTTATTGGCGGAACAAACTATGGTATAGTAAGTTCTTCAAATGATGGTGCAACATGGTCACCACAGGCAGGATTACCTGTACAGAATATACTTTCTACTTATGTATCTGGTTCAACTGTTTTTGCCGGCGTATATAATCCTGGCAGAATTTTTCATTCTACCGATGAAGGTTCAACATGGACTGAATCAACGACACCGGGCGGAGCTTCAGGAGTATATGGTTTTACTATTACCGATGCGGGAATGTTTGCAGCTGCGGACGGTTCTGGCATTTGGATGTCAACTGATAGCGGAGTGACTTGGACGAAACCTGCGGGCACCGGAATGGATACGCGTGTACAATGTATCACACACGATGGCTTAACACTGTATGTAGGAAACGATGGTTCAGGTGTTTTTTATTCAACAGATAATGCCAGTAGTTGGACGGGTATTTACCCCATGGAATTGTGGCAGGTTTCAAGTGTTGCTGTGTCTGGTTCAAACCTATACGCGGCTTCATACGCTACATATCTATATCCCTATCAATATGAAATGGTTTTTTCCAAAGACCCTACTCCTTTATGGACGAATTTTAATAATGGTCTACCTCATATTCGTACATCCAACTTGTATTTTTCCGGAGGAGATTTATATGCAGCAACAGACAATGGAATCTATGTAGTTAAGGATGTGTTTACAAATATTGATAGATTTGCTGAAAAGATTATCATGGAAGGTACTGTAATTATAACAGGTTCAGTACAGGAAGGTGATAGAACCAAAGCTACAGGTTATAATTCTCATGCAGAAGGTGGGTCAACAATAGCATCAGGAGATTATACGCATGCTCAAGGAAGGAATTCTGTAGCGGGCAATAATGAGTCAACCGCAATGGGTTTTGGTTCACTTGCTGGTGGGCCGGCTTCACTTGCCGCCGGATATTATGCAACTACAGGTAAGCAGCATTTTTGGAATAGTTATGACTCAGCATCTAAGACGATTATTATTTCGGGAAATATCTCTTCTAATTTTTCTTCTGGAAATAGAGTAAAAATATTTTGGGAAGGTGCAGAAGAAGATTATTACGCAATAGTTGGGTCGGTAACAACTGGTGAAGGAAGTACATTTATTAAGATAACAAGTGACCCAATCGGAGTTGATGTGACATCTGTGACCATGAGTTGGATTATGAATTTGAGTAATTGGGCACCTGGTTATGCAGAGGCAGCAACAGCACTTGGAAAGCAGACATTAGCAGTAGGTAAGCAATCATTAGCAGCAGGCTATTATACAAAGGCTGAAAGCTTATATGATACAGCAATTGGTTCGTATAATGTAGGCGGTGGCGACTCTATTGCGGTTGTACCAACTGACCCGATATTTGAGATTGGAAATGGAACTTCCGAATCTGATAGACGTAATGCATTTACAATATTTAAGAATGGAGATGCTTTGTTTAGTGGCTCTATATCTTTTGCAACCAGCGATGTGACATCAAGTACAGCAAATGCGGGAAATGTGCAAGAATTGCCCATATCTGCGTCTGGATTTTTAATAGTAAACATATCTGGTAAGGATTACAAATTAGCTTTATTTGAAGTATAAGGAGAATCACTGTGCATTATTTCATGTATCCTAAAAAAGATACGACAATATATTCGCAATATCCAAACAAGAATACAGGTACAGACCAAATATTGGAATTGACAAAGGTCGCTGGTTCTACTTCTTATAATACCCGAATCTTGATGCAATTTGATATATCGTCATTATCATCGGCAATTACTTCTGGCAAGGTATCTCCTACTTCCAGCTACTATTTAAATCTGTTTACATCAAAAGCGTATAATTTACCAATAGATTACACGATAGAGGCATATGCGATAGCCCAATCGTGGACCATGGGAACAGGTAAGTATTATGATGAAGTCGAAACTACCGATGGTGCATCTTGGAAGTATAGAGCAGAGTCGCTTCAATGGATAAGGTCTGGTAGCGATTATATAACAGCAAGCGTGGTATCGGAAACATTCGATTATGAACTTCCTGATGCAAGAATAAATGTAACACCAATAGTTAATAGTTGGTTGTCCAGTTCATACCAAAATAACGGATTTTTACTCAAACGACCGAATTCACAAGAATCAGGCTCGGTAGAATATGGAAGATTGTCATTTTATTCAATGGACACAAATACCGTATATTTGCCATCTCTTGAAGCAGTTTGGGATGAGTCAACATACATTACAGGAAGCACTCAATATGTAATGTCTGGTTCATATGTTGGAGTAATCAGTGGTTCTGCACAAATGATACAGGTAGGAACACACGGAGTAGGAGTGTTCATAGGTGATATGCACGGAACGTATTCTGGTCAATTCTCTGGTAGTGCCACTGGAAGTGGTAATGCAGTATTAGGCTTGAGTGGCAGTTTGCTAGGAGACTACTCTGGAAGTGTATCATCTAGTTTGACAGGTTCATACACAGGTAGTTATTTGGGAAATTTCATAGGTCGTGAGGATTTAACAGCCAGCATATCCGGTGGTATGTCCGGTTCTTTTGCTGGTGAATTTAATGGATATATGTCAAGCTCATTTTTAGGTACACAGATGGGAATTATAACAGGTTCATTTATTCCTGTTTTGAGTGGAGTTTCATTTGAACCATTAGATTCTGACCAAGTTTCAATTGTGATGAAAAATCTAAAGCCACAATACAAATATCAGACACGGTCTAGAATAAGATTTGCTGGTAAAGACTTGAACCAAAGGAAGACATTTGCCGTTGTTCCACTCTCCAATTTCTCAATCATAAAGTACTTGCCCATCGGCACGCAATATTCAATATCCGATGCATATAGTGGACGGGTAATTATACCATTTGATGAGTATACAAAAATAAGTTGTGATTTGGAAGGCAACTATTTTGATTTAGACCTTAATGGATTTATGCCATTGAGATTTTACAAAATCACTTTCAAGATTCCAATGAGTGGCAATGACACATTCATTGATAAGAATTACACTTTCAAAGTAGTAAAATAAGGAATACAAAATGTTCGTTTCATGCAGTATAGGAATATTTCAGACAAGACTTATAAAGAAATTGTTTGATACTTCGATTTCGGAGTTATCCAATGATGGAACGTATAATTTCAATCCATACCCCGAAATATTTTTGCATTATCCTATGGGCGATGAAAAGTTCTTTATGACTCCCGAATCGAGTTCCATAGAGATTGCTTGGAAAACCGAACTACCTTCATATGTGCCGTATGTAACAATAGCATATGCAACGTCTGAAAATTCATACACGGATATAGAAACTGTGGACAACTCTGGTTACTATTTATGGCTCTTGGATAGTAACAAGTTAAAAGATTCTAACACTTATAGAGTTAAGGTGTATGCGAACTATACAATCAGAACGGGTACAACGACTGGGGCTATAATTGAAAAGCAAGCAACTACCGATGCCGAATCTAACGAATTTTCAGTAGTATTCAGGTATCTAAGAGTTCTTCCAATAGGAACTGGTTTAGAATTTGACGGAGGCACAGAAGAAGAATTAAGCGTTCCATTTATTGCGAATCAAACAAGCGATTTTGTAAAAATAGAGGTATACGATGTAGCTACTCAACAGTTGATGAAAACTCTAAATGAGAAATATTATGTGCAAGGAAGTACAAATTCATATTCAGTAAAGATGAAAGATTTACAATTCTTCGAAGATGTTACACTACGGGTTCGCATAACAGACACATCAGATGAAAGCATATACTCCGAAAGTGACCCTTTTAGAGTTTTGTTTGTACAACCTCCAGTAGCGTCAGAAGACATAATTTCGAGTGACCCATACTTTAATTCTACGGTTGATGGGGCAACATCAAATATGATGTTGACATCGCCGAATCCATCTGAGATTCCAACTACAGAACAGCCATCAGATGGCAGCATGCAAATTGAAATAACACCGGTATAATACGATGCTATATTTGAGTGATAAAGATAATACCTTATTAAGCACCTTACCTCCAAATTCATACGGATATTCTGGGAGTATGAGTTTCTTTACCTCGTCACAATCAATCAACGCGGTTATGACAGAGATTGCGGTCTATGACAGGGCAACAAATGCTAAGATACAGGTAACCAATGAGTTTTATCGAACTCTAAAAAACAATGGTTTTATTGGTTATTGGGCTACGAATGAAATAATATCTGGTTCGGGTGGAGATGTCTTTTCAACAGATGTATTAGAACTTAAAACGGAAGACTTTTTGAGGTCATTGGGCATATCGTCAGGAGAATTTCGTGTTACATATAAATTCTATATTAACATACTTGGCAATGAATTTGATGATTCCAAATTACTTGTAAAAACCATATCGCCATTGAGGCAAGAGGTTGAATTAGACTATCTCACGGATGCTTTGGCACTTCCATACGAGATGTTCACGCAGAATAACTTCTACAAAAACTCAAGACAATATTCTTTTACTAATGTGTTGAACTTTGGAAATGACAGGGTATTTTTGCTTTTGAATTCTAAGAATCAAAACAATCCGGATGGAACGAAATCACTTGTTGCTAAGCTATATGAACCCTTGCCAGACATAATAGTAGAGAAAGATTCTTGCTGGATATCAACACTAATTTCTGATGTCTTTGTGGATATTGTGTCAATTGTGGCTCCAGAAAAAAATCCGTTATCAGGTGTATCTCTGCTGGCATCTCCAGATTTTTCAATTGATATAGCGGCAAACACATCAGAATATACGTCGTATATGAATTTTACGCAATTGACGGCAGAAGGAGGAATTCCAACCCTGCATCAATATTCTAATGCAGTATCAAGTAGCGACTTGTATGGAATAGAGCTTTACATAGATTACGCTAATAAAGAGAACTATGTGCATTTCGGTTCAGCCAAGAGAGTTCTATCCAATTTCTATAACAAAATGTCCGCGTTTGAATATTACAACCAGCAAATGCTATGGAGCACATCTTCACTATCTCATGCATCGACATCAAGTATGTATTGGAAAAATAAATCGGATGATATACTCAATAACTTTACTCGATATGAAAGATTTCTCTACTACGGTTCGGGTTCTTTATACACAAGTTCTATAGATGCCACAACGATATATGATGCTACCTGGCCGAAGGTTGGTTCATCATATCCTTATGTGTTATACTCAACCTCATCCTGGCAAGCACACGATTGGTATACAGCGTCTATTGCAGAATCTACATATTATGATGAAATTGTGAATCCAGATTACTTGTACAAGTTGGTACCAGAATATATTCAACTGGACGCAGATAGTAACGCAGATTATCTGACCTTCATTGATATGATTGGTGAATTTTTTGATAACATCTGGACATATGTGAAGTATTATTACAAAGTACAGACCAGAGATGAAAAACTCTACGATTCGGCTCCTCTGGAACTGATGTGGAATATACTACGAAATACCGGGTTGAATGTGAATAACGGTAGTGACCTTGTAAATGTGGCACAATATTTATTTGGAATATATGGTTCACCAACTTCAAGCGCAGACATTCAGCAATCAAATAACCTAATAACAAAAGAGATATGGAATAGACTTCTCAACAACTATGTGTCTATATACAAATCAAGGGGAACTGAAAAGTCTATATATACCCTACTTAATTGTTATGGCATACCAAACAACCTTCTCACAATTAGAGAATTTGGAGGAGCATCCCAGGATACAGCCAACGCTGGTAGAGAATTTATTATTGAAGACTTTACTCATGTAATAAATTTTGAGGGCAATCAGCAGGTTGAGATACCTTGGACTGCATCTAAATTCGGTAGAGTGCCTGACGCAATTGAACTGAAATTCCGAACTGCTAATGCAGGCAACCGCTCAGATATATTTTGGATAACAGGTTCTTGGCATGGATTCACGGCAAATTTCAGAACATCGTTAACATTATACAGGAAATATCCTGGAAGCAATCTTGGCAAATTGTATTTCAATTTCATTCCAGATTTTACATCTTTTACAGCATCATTGACGAGTTCATATATACCTTTCTATAATGGTGATTTTTACAATATTTTGATAAAGAGAGAAGTCCTTACTGACACGGACACAATTACAAATCAAACATACTCCATGTATATTAATAGGTATGATGAGTTGCTGAATAAAGTAACCTGGGAGGATACCTCTCACCTATACGCTCCTCTTCCTCCATATAATCAGCAATGGGCTTTGAATGGAACAATGTACTTGGGAGGTGACACTGGTTCTACCGCAAAGTTCTCAGGCAGTATAGATGAAGTTAGATTGTGGTCTGAAAATATTTCCTATGACACATTTAAGTGGCACAGCCAATATTCGGTTGCAACAAATGGAAACAATGTTACATCCTCACTTGATACTCTGTTGGTTAGATTGCCGTTTAATACTGCATATAATCTTAGTGTTACGCAAAGTATTTCAAATATGGCATTTGATACAAGTTATGCTCCTGTAGTATCTGCCAGTGGATTTACGAATGCGCCGAGCTATCCATTCAATTTTTCATATTATGAAAGAACAAGTACAGCGAAGAATGATTTTTTAACTCCTGCGATGGACAATGATAATAAAATCAGAATTGTCAATAATTACTTGTCGCAGTCGGTACTCTTAGACACCGCCAGAGTGACTCCATTGAGTGTTCCTAGCGGTTCAAGATATGATAATGTGATATTGGATGAGTCTGTTAACAATTTTGTGACTATCGCTGGAGAATATGTGGATGATACCTATACACTAGATCGGAAGAGCGTCGTGTAGGGAAAGAGTGTAGATCT
>OFOS01000072.1_pt1 | contig 16344 bp, 18 predicted proteins | sample 1542411 | NCBI WGS metagenome assembly OFOS01 (sample SAMN05503981, study PRJEB24370) | sediment metagenome | isolation source: lake sediment | place: USA: Lake Hill lake, St. Paul Island, Alaska | collected 2013 | reverse complement strand
TCCAGAGTGCTTGTATTAGGTGCCGGTGGATTTATCGGTAGTCATTTAGTAAAGAGATTGCGTAAAGAAGGATACTGGGTCCGTGGAGTTGACTTGAAGTATCCAGAATTTGATGATACTGCCGCAGATGACTTTGTAATTGGGGATTTACGAGACAGAGAAGTATGCGATTATGTCATAGAAGAGTGGTTCGATGAAATCTACCAGTTAGCCGCAGACATGGGCGGCGCAGGTTTTGTTTTTACAGGAGAGCACGACTTAGATATTATGCATAATAGCGCTATGATTAATCTCAATGTAGCAGAAGTAACAGCTAAAAAGAAAATAAAAAAGATATTCTACTCATCATCTGCCTGTGCTTATCCTGCATACAATCAAGAAGACCCTCTCAATCCAAAGTGCTCAGAAGACTCCGCATATCCTGCAGCTCCAGACAGTGAATATGGCTGGGAGAAATTGTTTAGTGAAAGAATGTACTTGGCATATATGAGAAATACGGGTTTACAAGTTAGAATTGCAAGATTCCACAACATATTTGGACCATTTGGAACCTGGGAAGGTGGAAGAGAAAAGGCACCAGCTGCATTATGTAGAAAAATTGCATCTCTACCACCAGAAGGTGGAACAATAGACATATGGGGAGATGGATTACAAACTCGGTCATTTCTATACATTGATGACTGCGTAGAAGGTATCCTTAGACTTATGAAGTCAGATTTCGTTGGACCTGTCAACATAGGTTCAGAAGAAATGGTAACCATAAATAAGCTGGCAGAAATGATTTCAGAAATCGCTAGAACCCAAATTCCGGGCGGCACGGTTTTTAAGCCTGTGACTCTGAATCATATAACAGGTCCTCTTGGTGTGCGTGGTAGGAATTCCGATAACAAGCTCATCAAAGAAAAGCTTGGATGGGAACCAACATACAGTTTGCAAACTGGATTGGAACATACATATAGCTGGATTAAAGAACAAGTAATGAAGAAAGGTATATAATGTTATCATTCGTAACAATATGCCGAAATGACAACTATGGCGAAGACTTCTTAGAGAGATTCACACGTGCAACATTTTCAAACCTCTATCTTTTGCAAGAACTTGGAATTGATTATGAATATATAGTGGTTGATTGGAATTCTCCGGATAATAACTATGTCTATTTGCAAGATACTTGTCCTTCAAACAAAGAGGTCAAGCACGTTGTGGTCGATAGTTCCGTTGTAAGTGCAGAAGGTTTGAGTCAAGAGATAATGTATGAATACTTCGCAAAAAATGTTGGCATACGCAACTCGGTGGGGGATTATTGCTGTGTTCTTAACAGCGATATTATATTGAGTCCCGAACTCTTAGGATATATGCAGACTGTAGTGCCTGGAGACCGACATTTCTATAAACCAAGATATTCTATATCCCTTCCCCTTGACTGTGAGATGGAAGATATAGATAAAGAATTAAGTGTATTGCCAATCGCTGATATAGGCAAACTGAAACCACTCTCTGAAATGTCATATACGGAGCTGATAGCATATATAAGAGGCAAACAGATAGACTTTTATAACAAGCAATTAGACCCGCTTGGAGAAGTTGCATCTGGCGATTACTTGTTTGTGAATGGTAATTTCTTGAGAAATGAGATGAAGGGATTTGATGAAACTAACCCCCTACACAGAACCAGCAAGCGGCAAAGCAGTATGGATTCTGAATTAGTCATCAATATGACTGCAAGAGGCTATTCTGTACACTATCTACAGGCCAGTTATTATCACATAATACATAACAGATGCTGGATATATGATAGTGGCAGCAGACGTGAGATATATCATAATAAAGACGATTGGGGTCTTGCTTCATACAACAGAACCATATCTGACAATGTAACTATCATAGAGGCATAAGATGCTACAATTACAATCCAACTTCATTGACGCTAAGGAATTTTGGAAAGTCCTTGAAGCAAGAAATGATTCTGAGAGACTGAAATCTGCTCCCATTTCAATCTTCAATGATTACACTCCAAATATTAGTGAACTGTCTGTAAATGCCTATAATATACTCTCCATACTTGAGCCGGACCAACTGTTTGGCTTGCATAAGTGGGCAGTTTCAAATCACCAAAAATTCAGTTGCGTTTTAACTTGGGGAAAAGACATATTGGACACCTGTGATAATGCCATGTTCTTTGCATTTGGCGTATCATGGGTTGATAAACCGTATGTAGAGATGATGAAGACGAAGAAAAAGACTTTTGAGGTATCTTATTTGTGTGGAGCAAAGAAGATGATAGAAGGTCACTATCTAAGGCATAGACTCTATGCCAGAGGTGAAGAAATAAAGGTTCCAAAGAAGTGGTTTTACACACTTCCTGATTATAGCCCAACAGAAGGCAGAATTCTGGGCGACTTGAGTAAGAAGAAGGTTGTGTGGGATGATAGCATGTTTTCAATCTGTATAGAGAATTCAAGTAACTACAATTATCACACTGAAAAAATCATTGACGCATTTCTGACAAAGACTGTTCCTATTTATTGGGGTTGTAAGAACATAGGAGATTTTTACGACATCAATGGAGTAATCGTTTGCCAAGATGAAAATGAAATAATCGTTAGAGTGAATGAACTGACAGAGCAAGACTATTATAACCGAATGGAGGCAATCAACAAAAACTACGAGACTGCGAAGTATTACGCAGACATCTTTAACAGATATTGGGACACTATATCTGACATACTGACGGAAAATGCAATATGAGTAAGAAAGTGTGCTGTGTTCTAATTCAAATATCAGCAGATTCTCCATCAGCATATAAAAGATATGATGGTCTGGCAAAGTGTGCGGTAAGTAGTTTCAAGAAGTTTCATCCATCCGTAGAAACCTTTCTTATAACTAATGAAAACATAGATGATTTTTTAATGCCTGAAACATCTTTATACGAATCTGCCGGCCTGAATAAATTTATAATTGCCAGAGATATTGCGTTAAAGTTTGGTTTTGAGAAAATCATAAGCATAGGTGTTGATACTATAACTTGCTCAAGACTTGATGAGTTTATGGACGATAATGAGACAGATATTTTGATGACTTTGAATTATCCGATGCCAGAAAAAACGCAGTTTTGGGAAACTCCAACACTATCATTTACATATCCCGATGGAAAGGTTGGGTATGATGTTGCGAATATAAATGCCGATGTTGTATGCTTCAACAGCATAGATGCATTAAATCATTGTATAGATTTAACTCTTGAGCATCCAACACTGTTCTGTGAGCAAGGCTCTTTAAATGAGATGGCTTGGAGTGAAAAGAAGTATACATTTAAAATAGTAGATTTTCCATACCCGCTCAGTAAAGTTGTATACAATGCCCGTTCCAAAGGCGTGGTTGGTACCGAAATGTGCAACAAGTCAACACCTCAGTATAGATGGAAAGTCAAAAATAACAATTTATATACAGAGGACAATAAGCACATTAAGATATGGCATTATATAGAAGCTCTTGGTTGCCAAGATAATAAGAAATTTGAAAGCGTAATAAATGATTGGATATTCAATCTTTTCAATGATGACACAAAAAAGTTCTTCGAAGAACACTGCGATTGTGGTGATTTTTTTAAAAAATCCTATACTATAGAGGTCAGTAATGCTTAAAACAATTCCGGCGGAGTTGGTTACAGATTGCTTCGTAGAAACTGGTACTTACCACGGCGATGGAATACAAATAGCATTGTCATCTGGGTTCAAGAAGGTGATAAGCATTGAAATAAATGAAAAATTGTATGAAGAGTCGGTAAGGAGATTCTCAGGACTTGATAGTATCAATCTATACAAGGGTGATAGTGCAAAAATCTTGTATGATTGCATAAAAAATGAAGACTGCCATATGACTTTTTTCTTGGATGGTCATTATATGGACCACAATCCTGCGGGAGAGTGTGGTATTGCTTTTCCAATCGTAGAAGAATTAGAGCAAATACGAAAGCATCATATTAATAAACATACTATACTGATAGATGACCTTCGTATAATAAACAACCAAACTTGGTTTGAGCAAAATGGTTGGTCATTTTTTGGCGAAGGAAGACTCTTGGAAATACTAAGAGAAATCAACCCGGACTATGACATATACAGAATGGATGGTGTTGCACCGAATGACATCTTAATAGCGAGGATATGATGAAACCTCTTGAATGGGATGAACTCTATGATGTTTTGAAAATACGATTTATGATGTACGATGAAGAATTTCCAGTGCGTGATATGTATTTTAATGGTACCCAATCAGCTACACGCTTCATACCAAAAGAAAATGTAGAATCGTGTGTATCGAACATCAAAAATAGAACTATGCCATTTTCAAAGCATATGGATAGTTTTCCTCCTTTTGAGTCATATGGCGATAGTACAGTATTGCTCTTGGACGCGATTACTAAATATCCAATAGAAGGTAAGAGCGTATTAAACATAGGAAATGATGGCAGCTGTTGGTTCGAATCCATAATTCTTGCATATGGTGGTATACCTACAACTGTCGATTACAACCGTCTTCAATCTGACCATCCATTATTAGATTTTATGACCAATGATGAATTGGAAGAATCAGATATGAAATTTGATGTGGCATTTTCAATATCGTCTTATGAGCATTCTGGTCTTGGTCGATATGGTGACCCAGTCGACCCCGACGCAGACTTGAAAGCAATGCAACAGTTGAAAAGGAATGTGAAGAAAGATGGTCTACTATTTCTTGTTACTAATATAGGCAAAGATTGTATTGTATGGAATGCCCACAGAATATATGGAAGAAAAAGATTGCCTTATCTTTTCTATAACTGGGAAAAAATAGATGCTTTTGGAGATAAAACTGAATACTATGATATTCTATCCAAAGATGGAAACCCGCCAGGCACACAACCCGTATTTGTATTAAGGAACACATGATAACATATAAGAAAATAGGAATAGAAGCCGCTCGATTGGCAAATCAAATGTCCCAATATGCTGCGGTTCTTGGGTTAGCATACAAGAAAGGATACAACTTTGCCATACCGTATGAGAATCAAAACATACAGAGTAGATTGCTTGATATGGGAACAAAAGAATGGATACCAGTAACATTCCGAGTTCCTGAAGGTTTTAAGATTACGGCTCCACAACTTAAAAACACAGAGTCGATGAAGATAACAAATGAGTATGATGAAATTACTTGTGGAGTCAATGGTTTTAATCCCAAGTTTTTTGACTTGCCAGATAATACAAATCTATCTGGATTCTTCCAGTGTGAAAAATACTGGTTACACATATCAGATGTTATACGGAAAGAGTTTGAATTCAAAGATGAGTTCTACGATAAAGCTGCTAAGGCAAATGAATCTCTTAGAAAGATATTCAAAAGATTGGTCTCCATTCATATACGCAGAGGAGATTATGTTGGTATACAAGAAGAACATCCGGTTTTGCCTGCCGACTATTACCAAGAAGCGGTAGGAAAATTTGCCGATGGTGAGTATGGATTCCTTGTATTTTCTGATGATATTCAATATTGCAAAAAAATGTTTGGAGAAGACCCGAACATACTATACTCCGAGCATAGTAAAGATTTCACTGATATGGCTATGATGTCCATGTGCGACCACAATATCATAGCAAATAGTACTTTTAGCTGGTGGGCGGCTTGGTTGAATTCAAATCCAGACAAAAGAGTAATAGCGCCGTCCATATGGTTAGGACCAAAGATACAGCACCTACAGACAAACTACTTATACTGCGAAGGATGGGAAGTAATATGAGTGACGTAAAATCAAATTTACTTGAAGATGTTAGAGATTTCATTAACGCAAAGATGACTCTTAGTGAATGGGTTCCTGGCAGAGATTGGGTACAATACGCTGGTCCTTACTTTGATGCCGAGGAATACGTTGCGGCAGTTGATACTATACTCAAAGGTTGGCTTGTTCTTGGTGATGACGCAATTAAGTTTGAGAACAATTTTCCAAAGTTGGTAGGTAAAAAGTATGGCGTACTCACAAACAGTGGTTCAAGTGCCAATCTACTAATGCTTGCCGCCTTGAAGTCAAGGGGTTTAGGGCTGATAAAGGACGGTCATACTGTAATCACTCCCATCGCAGGATTTCCTACGACAATTAATCCAATTCTGCAATTAGGTCTTAAGCCCATCTTTATTGACATAGACTTGACTTCATTAAATCTCAATTTAGATGCTCTTGAAATTGCTGCTAGAAAATATCCTGGTTCTGTTTTGATATTTGCACACGTTCTTGGAAATCCTCCCGACATGAGTAGGGTTATGAGAATTGTTGACAAATATAAATTGATACTCTTGGAAGACTGCTGTGATGCGCTTGGCTCAACATATGACAGACATATGCTGGCATATTCTAACAACCTTGGAGGTTTTGGTTTAATGTCAAGTGTATCATTCTATCCTGCCCATCATATGACAATGGGTGAGGGAGGCTTTGTAGCAACAGATGACCCGAAAATGGAGAAAGTTCTCAGGAGCTTGAGAGATTGGGGTAGAGATTGCTATTGTGCTGGTAAGCAAGCTAATCTTTTAAAAGACGGTACCTGTAAAAAGAGATTCAGCGAATGGTTACCATCTCTTCCTGGTTGCGGTTTTGACCACAAGTATGTATATGGAGAAATAGGATACAATATGAAACCTATTGAGGTGCAAGCGTCTATAGGCTTGAAACAAATGGAGAAGTTGCCTCAAATTACACAGATACGAAAGAGAAATCACGCCTATCTTTACAAGATATTCGACAAATACAACAAATACTTTTATTTGCCAAAGCAAACCGAACTTTCCGACCCAAGTTGGTTTGCGTTTTCTCTAACTATAAAGGATAAAGCTACATTCGACAGGACAAGATTTTGCCACTACCTTGAGAGCTGCAAGATACAGACCAGACCATACTTTGCTGGAAATTTGATGCTGCATCCGGCATATGAGCATCTGTTTCCTCATGTCGATATGGCGGTGTCATACCCTGTGGCGACCAAAGTAACGACAGATACATTCTTTTTGGGTACAAGTCCAGTTATTACAATGCCAATGCTTGAGTATATAGAATCTAAAGTGAATACTTTCTTTGAAGAAAACCTATGATTGTAAAACTGTTGCTACACATAATGCCTTGGGAAATAGACTATGCGCATCTGAACTTCCTCCAATTAAAAAGAGGAATGGAGTATATGCCGGAAGAATTACACATACAATTTGAATGCGTATTAAACTTGTCAGATTATGTTATAGATTGGTCTGCCTCAAAATTACCAAAAGAGTTTTTTGAAGAAAAGTTTGCTGCTATAAAACCTCTAATGGAATGGTCGGAAATAACACGATATGAAACTTTACATACAGATAAGCGATACGGTCATTTAGATATGCAAAAAGAGTCATACTCGGATTCTGTAGATGGGTACATTTGGATGTGTCCTGATATGAGCTTTAGCAAGTATTTGCTGCCAATTATGTGTCATACGGCACGCTCTATAGAGAATGAATACTTTGTTTTAACACCAGAGATATACAAGATGTGGGATTATACTTGGGATTGTATTACCAATGAGAAGTATATGAGTATTGATTACAAAGAATGGGATAAAGCTGATTGGTCTGAGCTTGCGAATGACTCTGACGCTGGCGCTAATGATGTTGAAATGTATGTTCCAAAAACATATAAGTTTGCAGGTTGGTTCGATTATTACAGTAAAAACTTCGTTAACAGACTTCTGAGAATACCAGAGGATTGGCAAGGATATGGACCTTGGGATTTCTACTGTATACTTGTGTTACAAGAAATACAACGACAACAATTACCAATAGATGTTCGTCAATATGTTCTAAAAAACCAAATCGTATATTCATACGATAATGGTAACTTAAAAAAGACTTCTGGATTCTCCGGTTACTATAAGAAGATGCTATCACTCAAAAAGATAGAGAATCAAAGACAAGTTATAGAAAGCAAAATGGGCTATTATGTCCAGAAATGGTTCGATGACTATAGAAACGGGAGAATACTATGACAAGAGTTGTATATATAACAGGATGCCTTGGATTCATAGGCTCATATGTTACCAGAGAGTGCTTGCAAAGAGGCTGGTATGTTCGTGGCGTAGACAAGATTACATACGCTGCAAACCCAGAATTATTAGATGAATTTAAATCGTTTCCTACATTTGCGTTTGAGAAAAAAGACATAAATGATTTGGATTTCTTATATGATTGTGATTACATTATCAATACTGCTGCCGAAACCCATGTCGATAACTCTATAGTAAAGAGTGATGATTTCATACATTCTAATGTGGACGGAGTTCATCATATTTTAGAATTGATACGACATAGGCATCATTACAAGATGCCAACGCTTTTGCATTTCAGTACAGATGAGGTGTATGGAGACATTACTGATGGTATGCATAAAGAGACAGACCTTCTACGACCAAGCAACCCATACTCAGCCACGAAAGCGGCAGCTGACATGCTTATCTTAGCGTGGGCAAGAACATACAAGGTACCATACATCATAGTTCGCCCAACAAACAACTATGGAATAGGTCAATATGTTGAAAAATTGGTTCCTAAGTCTTGTAAGTTTTTAAAGCTCGGTCGTAAGATTCCTTTGCACGAAGGAGGTTTGCCTGTGAGAACTTGGTTACACGCAAAAGATACGGCGACAGCAATAACTACTCTCATCTACTATGGAGTAGTCAATGAAATTTACAATATATCAAGTCAGTTTGAGCAGTCAAACATTGAGACTATAAAGCAGATATTGGATGCTTACTATGGTGGACCTGCTGGCGAATTGCGCGATTACGTTGATTTCGATTATAATAGAATAGGTCAAGATGTTAGGTATTCAATTGACGATTCGAAACTGCGCACATTTGGTTGGAGTCCTGCGAGCGATTTTAAGCATGAATTAAAGCAGATTGTGAGTTATTATAAGGAGAAATTTGTATGGTAAAAAAAGCAATGCTACTCACTTGGGAAGGATATCAAGACCAAGAAGTCATCTATCCATATTACCGTGTAAAAGAGGATGGATTTGAGGTTGACATTTTTGCTAATAAGATTGGCAAAATACAGGGTATAATGGGAACAACAATTGAAGCTACAAAGGACATTCGTGACCTTGGAAATACATATGCATCTTATGTGTACGATGCCTACGATTTTATGATTCTTCCTGGAGGAGTTAAATCGCTCGAAAAGCTGCGTCAAGAACTATATGTTTTAGACTTCATTAAATGTTGGGATACTCAGGGCAAGTTAATAGCATCAACTTGTCATGGAGCACAACTACTCATATCTGCCAAGGTTGTGAAGAACAGGGCAATTTCAGGCTATTACAGCATCAAAGATGACATAGAAAATGCTGGCGCAACATATGTTGATATGCCAGCGGTAGTGTCACAAAACATCGTATCGTCCCCGCATTACAAACATATGGGTGAATGGATGAAAACCGCCCTGCAGTTATATAGAACAATAGATATAGACAGACCAAACTGGGGAACAGCCGGATATGGTGGTTCGAAAATAGAGAACATATAGTAATGCCATACGAAAGTAACATAGTTCAAAAGCCTTGGGGCTTTGAGTATTTGGCATATCAAAATGATGATATAGGTCTCTGGATTTTGCATATAGCAAAAGACCAAAGTACCTCAATGCATTGCCACCCGACAAAGACAACAGGTCTAATTTTATTACAGGGTGAAGTCGATGTTGTTTTCTTAGGCAACGCAGTCAAACTTAATCCTGTAGATAAACTCATGATTCGGCGAGGACTATTTCACTCTACAACAGCTTTATCTGATGATGGCGCTACGATACTTGAAATAGAAACACCAAAGGACAAGCAAGATTTGGTACGTTTAGGAGATAAGTATGGAAGGGTCAATACTCCATACGAAGACTACAAATATGAGATGCCAAAGAATGATAGTTGCCTATGGATTTCAGAGGAGTATATGCCTTACGGTTGCAAAAAGTATGGGTGTGAATTCGTTGTAGAGAAGGTTACAGACGCAAACACAATACTGCGCAGGAATGACAATGACTTAATTGTGTTCCTAAGTGGAGCTATAATCACTGACAAGAAGGAAAGAGTGGTAATAGCGGGAGATGTTGGATTTGCAAAGATTGTAAAGAAAGTGGTGCAAACTTTTAGTATGTTTGAAGAAAACACTGTAATAATGACAATAAGGCGAGAATAATATGGCAAATGTTCCTCCAGGTTTCGAAGATGAATTGAGCAATTTGGCAATAGACTTTGATGGTGTAATACACAATTGGGATAAAGGCTGGCTTGATGGCACTTGTTATGGTGAGCCTATACCCGGCGCACTAGAAGCTATTAGGCATCTATCAGAGAAGTTCAGAATCATCATATATACATCAAAAGCCAAGTCTAATAGACCTTTGGTCAACGGCAAGACTGGTATAGAACTTGTGAGAGATTGGTTAGAAAAATATGATATTTGGAAATGTGTATCAGAAATCACAAGTGAGAAACCAAGAGCATTCTTGTATATAGATGACAACGCATACCGATTTGAGAATTGGAAAAACACACTTAAGTTTGTAGAGGATAACTATGAAAAGTAAAGTTTCAGATTACATATTCAAGTTTTTAGAAGACAAAGGTGTAGATACTGCCTTCTCTATTAGTGGTGGAGCGGCTGCGCATTTATTAGATTCAATAAGTAAAACAAAAATAAAGCTCATATTCAACAAGCACGAACAGGCGTGTGCAATGGCAGCTGACGCATACTTTCGTGTTGCTGGTAAACCCGCTCTTGTTTTGATTACGAATGGGCCTGGCTCAACCAATACAATCACAGGTGTTTTGGGGGCATATCAAGATTCAATACCAGTAATAGTGGTGTCAGGTCAAGTGACAACGAACAACCTAATGGAAGGGTTAGGCGTGCGTCAAATAGGTGTTCAAGAATCAGACATCATACCTATGGTTTCTCCTATAACAAAATACGCCAAGTGTATCACTGACGCAACAACTATACAAAAAGAACTTGAACTTGCATATCAAGAAGCCACAACTGGTAGATTTGGTCCTGTCTGGCTAGATGTGCCGTTGGATATACAATCGGCACAAATAGAAGTAGAAGAATCAAAAAGAGTATCAGAGTTTTGGTCGAATGTAACAGACAAAGATGAGCATTTAGATTATATCAATCTAATTGCTTCAGATTTGAAAGAATCAAAAAGACCACTGCTTGTCGTTGGTCATGGCGTTAGACTTGCAAATTCTATAAAACTATTGGAAGAGTTGCAATGTAGATTGCAAATTCCTGTAGTCAGTACTTGGAATGCAAAGGATATGTTCGACCATGACGACCCACAATATATAGGAAACTTTGGTATATTAGGTGAACGTGCGGCAAATTTTGCAATTCAAAAGAGTGATTTTTTGATTATATTGGGTAGTAGAATGTCCATACCGCAGGTTGGTTATCAATTTGCTAAGTTCTCTCCCAACTCTGTAAAGGTAATGGTAGATGTTGACTCCGCTGAACTTAAAAAACCCACATTGAAAATAGATTATCCCGTTCAAATGCACCTGAAAGAATTCTTAGAGAAACTTCTGGTAGTTATTAAGGATGCTGCATTTGATTCAGATGTCAGGCGTGGTTGGCAAGAACGCACTCTCGTATGGAAAAAGAAGTACCCAGTCTATCAAAAGGAATATGGTGATATTGTAGAAAGAATAAACTCATTCCATTTTATGGAGGTGTTGTCAAAAAGTCTAAGAAGTGGCGATATAGTTGTCACTGATATGGGTACAAGCTTTACTTGTACAATGCAATCTTTAAAGGTACGAAAAGACAATAGACTATTTACATCGAGTGGTTGTGCGTCTATGGGATTTGGATTGCCAGGAGCGATAGGAGCCGCTGTAGCTTCAAAAGGTAAGAATAGAATTATCTGCATATGTGGAGATGGTGGTATACAGATGAATATACAAGAATTGCAGACAATTAGACAGTATGACTTACCAATTAAGATTTTCTTACTAAACAATAATGGACTTCTCGCAATATCACTAATGCAAGACAATCTTTTTAATAGCAATTATGTTGGTAGCACTCCCGAATCGGGAGCTTGCAATCCAAACTTCCACGAACTTGCCATCTCAGGATATGGAATACAGCAGACTTGGCAGCTAAGTAATAACAGCCAGCTTGAATCTAATATAGATTACATATTAGAAGAGTCGGGAACATCATTCTGTGAAATCCTCATGGCTCAGCACCAACTATTGATACCAAGAGTTCAAAGCAGTAAAGATTCAAAAGGGAATATCATTTCAGCCACATTAGACAATATGTTTCCTTATCTAAGTAAAGAAGAAATGGAGTCATTATGAAAAGAATACTGATTACCGGAGCTAATGGTTTTATAGGTTCATACTTAGCAAAAAGGTTCGCTACCGAAGAGTATGATGTTGTGGCACCAAATCATTCCACATTGAATCTGCTTGACTGGAAAGCAACTAGCGAATTTTTTAGATATGATACGGATTACTATGCTATTATACATTGTGCCGCCGACGGTGGTCGCAGGCTTATTTCTGACAATGAGGTCGTATTCCATAAGAACTTATATATGTTTGAGAATATAGCCAGATTCGCAGATAGTACGAGGACTTTCATACATTTTGGTTCAGGAAGTGAAAAGTTCTGGGATGCTGAACCAGAGTTGTTTTACCCACTCTCCAAGTACGTGATAAATAAGAGAATTGAGTCCATTCAAAATGCGCATAATCTCATTGTATATGGTTGTTTTGGAGAGAATGAAGAACCACAAAGGTTTGTTAGAAGCTGTGTTACTAAATGTGTGAAAAATGAACCAATAATCATACCGAAAGATAAGATAATGAGCTATATATACATTGACGATTTATACAAGTATGTAGAATACTTCATCATCGGTGGTACAAGACTGCGTAAATGCGTCGATACGGTGTATTCAATTTCCCACTCTCTCAGTGAGATTGCGGCAAAGGTTGTGAAGATATGTAATAGCAATAACAGTATTGAAGTTTCAAAAAACCAAGTTGCACCATACTGTGGTCAATACACAAAAGAAATAGGTGACAAGTTAGACTTGCTTGGGTTCGATTCTGCACTGGAAAAAGTAGTTAAAAATCTAAAAGGAGAAGTAGAATGAGGCATTTAATATTAGGTTCGTCTGGTCTTGTAGGTTCATACCTATCTAAGCATATTCGTGGTACATCTAGAGATTTCTCAGATGTAATAGAATATGACATATTACGGTCACCAATGGAAGACTTGCGGCAGGCAAATAGTCAGAATCTCTATGATAAGATGAACCAAGCCGACTTCGTGCATTTCCTAGCCTGCGATATTGGCGGCTCCGAATATATGAAGAAGTACCAATATTCATATGATTTCATTTCGAACAATATCAAAATAATGGAAAACACCTTTGATATGCTTAGACTTACAGGCAAGCCTTTTTACTTCGCGTCGAGCCAAATGTCGAATATGTCTCATACAACTTATGGAGTATTGAAGCACATGGGAGAATATTACACCCAGTCATTAAATGGCATCGTAGTGAAATTCTGGAATGTATATGGCGAAGAGCACGACGAAAGTAAGAACCATGTCATTACCGACTTCGTTAAGTCGGCAAAGTATGATAAGGGCATACGAATGAGAACGAATGGTAAAGAGTTAAGGCAATTCTTATACGCTGAAGATTGCGCCGTATTCCTAAAAAACATCGCCGAGAATAATATGTCAGTAGACAGGTGTAAACCCATACACATCACAAGTTATCAGTGGGTATCAATATTAGATTTGGCTAAGACAGTTTGCAAAATATATGACGCTTGGGAAGTTATACCTGGAGATAAAGATGACGCTTTGCAAGGTGGTTTCAAGAACGAACCCGATGATTATGCGTTAAGATTCTTCAAAGACGCAAAATTTACTTCCTTAGAAGAAGGAATAAGAAAAGTAGGAGAGAAAATATGATAACACCTTCAATGTTCACACAATCTATTATATCTTACATTGCTAGCACCATAGCTATATCTGCAGAAGGTCCTCGAGATAGTGACCAGCACTTAGCAACTTTGATGTCTATGGTTCTGAATTGCCGTGCTAGGCAAGTATTAGAGCTTGGTGTAAGAATGGGCGATACAACTCTTCCAATGCTTGTAGGATGTTATTTTACAGGAGGTCATTTAACATCTGTAGACATACATCCGACTACATTTAAGGCTCCAGCGGATTTGAATGATAAATGGACATTCGTTCAATCTGATGCCCTAGAATTTTTGGAAGAAAGTGCCAAATCGGGCGCGCATTTTGATATGGTGTTCATTGATGACTGGCATACGACAGAGCATGTGAAAAAAGAATTGGAACTCTTAGATAAGATGACAAGTATAAGTTCCATCATACTTCTTCACGATTTAATGCACTCATATAGTCATCCGAATTACAATGAAGACGTACAAGCAGGCGGAGAATTCGAAGGAACAGGTCCTTATGGAGCTATAAAGCAATTAGACAAAGATAAGTGGGAATGGGCAACGATTCCATATTGTCATGGATTAACACTTCTTAGAAAGGTCAAAGAATGAAGCTATCTGCCGTTGTTGGCGCAAGAAATGATGATTATGGTGGTAATTTAGCAACAAGAGCCACATTCTGCTTGCTGTCTCTGATTGATACATTTGATGAGGTTTGGTATATTGATTGGGGCAGTGAAACACATAGCTTGCTGTATGAGATTATAGACGATTTACCAAAAACAGGTAAACTGAGGCACGTTGTTATACCACCAGATGCCGTTGGTGCTATGACACATTATGATATTAATGCGCAGAGGTTTTGTGAGGTTTTGGCACGAAATATAGGCATACGCAGAGCCACGGGCGATTGGTTACTCAGTACAAACATTGATGTAATATGTCCGTCAAGGGATAATTTAGATGAAGCACTTTCAATGATGAATAAGAACACATTCTATACAATATCACGAAGACCTGTAGATGTTGATATTGTTAAGAAATATGCCTACGCAGATTGGAAATCTCTGAGAGTTGAATTAAGCAAAACGATACCTCCAAGAACTATGGCAGAGGCAGTAGTTAAGGGTGATGAGTATAGTCTTATTAATTGTTGTGGAGATTTCCAATTTGCACACAGAGATATATGGCAAGAGATTCGTGGTTTTGAAGAATCTCTTATATATTCACTTTACACAGACAGCAATGTTCAAAAGAAAGCTATCGTTTACGGATTTAAATTGGAAGCAAAATTTGAGCCACCACTTTTCCATATCAATCATGGAAAGGGTGCAGGTGGATTTGGTGATGGCATAAACAAGATAACAAACAATCCAATGAAGGCTTTGATTGAAAAGTCAAAGACGGAAAACTCCGACACTTGGGGATTTTCTGATGTTGAAATTGAATATGAGGTGATTTAATGACAAAGATATTTGTCTTAACTGGAGCTGGAATTTCTAAAGAGAGTGGCATACCCACATTTAGAGATTCAAAAGATGGTTTGTGGCATAATTACAACATAGAAGAAGTTGCAAGTCCAAAGGGTTGGAAAAAAGACCCAGAAATGGTTTTGAATTTCTATAATGAGCGTCGAGATGCAATCAAAGACTGTTCTCCAAACGATGGTCACATTTACTTAGCGAAGCTACAAGAATACTTTGATGTTACAATATTCACGCAGAACATTGATGACTTACATGAGAAAGCCGGCTCGAAAAAAGTTTATCATATACACGGAGAAATTACAAAAGCTAGATGCAGTATGGATGATTGCGATGGTGGATTTAAGGACGGCAGTGGTAAATTAGGCATTGGATATACTCCATTGCACATGGGTTTCTTATGTGAGAAGCATCACCAATTAAGACCCGATGTAGTATTCTTTGATGAATTCATTCAATATGAGCAAGAAGCGGAAGAATCAGCTAAACTGTGCGATTACGCAATTGCTGTAGGAACTTCATTGTGTGTTTTTCCCGCCGCAGGATTTCCACGACATCGGCGTAAAGGTGTTCCATTCTATATTGTAGACCCTATTACATATCAAGACTATATCAATCCATATTATGACAATCCTATTCAGATAAAGAAATCGGCTTCCGAAGGAATGAAAGAATTATATGAGATTTTGCTAAAAGAAATCTGATATAAGTAAAAAGGCGTTAGTACTTATAGTCAGCACAAGTGGTTATGTGTAATTGACAGATCGGAGAGCACACGTCTGAACTCCAGTCACACCTTCC
>OFOS01000068.1_pt1 | contig 16967 bp, 45 predicted proteins | sample 1542411 | NCBI WGS metagenome assembly OFOS01 (sample SAMN05503981, study PRJEB24370) | sediment metagenome | isolation source: lake sediment | place: USA: Lake Hill lake, St. Paul Island, Alaska | collected 2013 | reverse complement strand
TTCCCTACATGACGCTCTTCCGATCTGTCTGAGAGTAACAAGCCATAAGGTATTAAAAAGAAAAGGTCCTATGCACATATCAAAAGGTTCTCTATCGCAAACCACATTTTATGTTATAGATATACAGCAACATGAAGAAGTTCCAATAACAGGTGATGGTACAGATTATGAGTCAAAAAGTCATTCTCTCTCAATAGATTTTGATGCATTAGAAACGCTTGTAAATGAGAAAGATAATGTTGATTATCTACTCTTTTCTGCTTACCATATACTGAAAACCCTTATTGATTGAGGAGTGTGATATGACACAACAAAATGATTTGCATAAGAAAAATTCTGAGGAAGTACAGGCATTCAAGCGAGGTATATCTCCAGTATTGGCAGAATACTGGAAAGGAGAGTTTGGTTGCAAAATCGTGGATGGTATATATAAAGTTTGCATATTCTATTTTTCATCACGAAAGAAAAATACTCCAGTTCCGGGAGGGAGATGGATGGGATACTGGGATTCAGATTTAAAGGTATCGAAGAAAAAGTATGATGCTCTTTCTACAAAAGAAAAAGCCTACTATGATTGCGTTGCACAGGTAGAAAAATATGTGCCACACCAGTATTACTTTCTATATGCTGCGTTTTATTATCCCAAAGAGTTTAATAAGTGGCGCAATGACATGATTCAAGTAGATGTGGATGTGTCGTCAGAGTGGGGTAATAATTTGTGGAAACAACGATTAAAAGGTAAGGTTTAATGGAGAAGACCAATGCAAATGAAACTAAACAAGGAAGATTTTACACCAGATTTTATGAATGTTGAAGAGTTTGGCAAAGATTACAAGCTCATTGAGAAGGTTCAAAGAGCCGCCTATTTCATAAGAGAAAGAGATGCCGCAAAGATAGCTGGGTTCATATTGAAAGAGAACTGGAAAGGTCTCATCAAGTATGGTATGGAACTAAAAAAGCGGGCAGAAAAGCCGTGATAAAGCTCAGACTCCTTTTAGAGGGCGCAGACCCAGAATATGACCTTACTGAAGCGTATTTGGACGAAATAGATAATACACTTAGAGAATTCAAATCTGGCAAGTATAAGAAACAACCTTGGGAAGTTGCCCGATATTCAAAGATTAAGCCATTATGGACTCAGTTTATGAAGTATGGCTTTGTTCGGGATGAGAGAAGTATTGAAGATATAGCTTCTATTTTCACCCGTGCCATTATAAAATTGTCGGTTAATACAATGCTATTAGGTCATGAATCTCAGGACCCAGACGAATATTTTGCAGAGTATAAAATAACAACTGAGAAACAAAAGCGCAAGTTCTATGATTGGATAGAAGACAATGGTCAGTGGAGAATAAGCGACTCGGCATTGGGACCATTGTATAAGTTGGCACTTGAACTCAAAGATGCGAAAACTGCCGAAGAAAAACTCTTGATTTGCGATAAGATATTGAATGTTGTACATCCACGCTCCAACTTGTCAGAAATGTTCGTGGAGGGTGGCAGAAAGTCTTTAGATGACCTTGCGGGCAAGCAAGAAATAAAAGAATTCAGGCAACGGATGAAAACACTTCAATGATTAAACTCAAAAAACTTCTTGAAGAAACTGACCCACAGAAGTGGGCAAAAGATTCAGCTGAAAAATTGCTGTATGCTTTGAAGTATGATTGCATAGACATCGGTCTCAAAGGTAGAAATCTACTCAGAGCTTACAAATACAATCCAGTAGATACATATGCTAGAAAACACATACGAACCGACAGACGACCTAAAGATACTGGTGATTTGCCAAACATAATTGCGGAAGTCATAAGAAATATGCATTATCCAAATAAACCATCGAGATATTCTACACTGTTTTGCTCATATCGTTATGCTACGGCGAGAGGTTATGCAAGCAGTGGCAGTGATATTTATTACGTATTTCCAGAAAAGAGGTGCAAACTATATATGTATTCGCACGATGACAGTGTGGATGTTTTCGGCAGCAGCTCTCTTAATATGAATGAAATACCAGACGATGTTACTGGCGAATCTATGTCCCGAGAATTGGGCTTTACAGAAGGTGGACCATCTGAGCACGCACTACAATTTGCTCTTCCTTATATAAAAAGGTTAGCAGAGTTACAAAAATCTAGATACTCTAAATTAACCTCTTCCAGTGAAGCCGATTTGTATGATTACTTTTTCACAAACTTCGATAATATATTCAAAGCTTCTGAAATATTTCACAATCTCGTGGGAACAACGAGCCGACCAAATGGATTCACCATAGATACATTGTATTCTATATCAAATCTTCGTTATTTTCCTAAGAAAATCAAAGAATATTTCGAAGAAATAGTTGAGATAAAAAATGGGGATGAAGCAATAGAAAGTGGTCACGAAATCTATGTAGAAGGTGATGCATATTATCTAGTAAATCGGGACTATTATAATGAATGGATAATATATGATGATAGAACAGGAGAGTATAGTATAAAAGAGCATCCCGAATTAGATGCAGTAAAAGATACGGATGAGCCGTACAAAGATATGCCAGCTTGGAGTCACGGCGATATGAGTTAAAATTCTTTTAAACCCCCAATCTACATAACGACTTATGACGATTATTGAAAATAATGCTTGACATTAATCAAAAAAATTACTATATTTATACTTGTACAAAGCTAAAAAGGCTATAATGACCTTCTACATTCTATTCGACGGTGAAGAAAAAAACAATCTGATGTTCGATGCAAACATTATCGGTGAAGCTAGCGACAAAGCATTCTATCCAAGTCGTGGATTCACTCGACTATTTCGTGCGGTAAATGATTTACCTGTCTCTGAGGTAGAGAAGATACGAATATTCGATGAGACAGACAAAGCGTATACGATTGAAGGGTTTTTGAAAATCCTAAGTAAACTATCATTACAAAAACATTCATAGGAGCAATAGGCAATATGAGTAAGATAAACGTTAACGAACTTGATATAGAGCGTCTAGACGAGATTGAAGAATTAGGTACAACCTTCGTCAAGATTCCCAAGAAAAAAAAGTTCGATGATGGAACAAAACCGTCAAAGTTTGCGAAGAAAAAAGGTAGCAATCGAATACTTGACGAAGAACACCCGAGACTGATTAGTGGCTACCATTGTTCAAATATTAGAAAGACTGAGAGTAGCCTATCCCGGTGTAGAGATAAACCTATGGACGAAAGATGACAGAGGCAAGATAATTGTTGATGGTCACCCTTTCATCAAATTCAATCTGGATATGGTGGAAAAGCAGTTGGCAACAGACATACCAGAGTTGGCAGATGATACTTTCAGATACTTTGCTGAAACTATTGAACGACGATATATTAATAGGAAAAGTCAGTTTGCAAAATCAAAAGGACGCCCAGCGTTAAATTTTACTCAGGCACAAATAGAATATGCGATTGCTAATACGAAAAGTAATCACGCCGCAGCAAAATTTATGGGCGTCCAACTTAACACATACAGAAAATATGCAAAAGCGTATGGATTGTATGAGGGTCACTTGAATCCAAAAGGAATTGGAACACTAAAGGGCAGTCATGGTTATGCTATACCAATAGAAGATATATTTGCCAACAAAAATCCAAACTATCCAACAATACAACTCAAAAAAAGACTGATTGCTGAGCATATACTTGACGAGCGATGCGAAATCTGTGGCTTTAATGAAAGACGGACCGCCGATGCTCAAATACCGATAGTACTTGATTGGAAAGATGGTAACCAAAAGAACCTTGCCAGAGAAAATTTGCGTTTCATATGTTATAATCACGCGATGCTTACTAGAGGCAGAATAAACATTAAGCAAGTTCGTTTTATGGAAAAACAATACAAAGAATTGAAAGAAGAAAGAGCAGATATCGTGCATCCAAAAGAATTCAACGACCTATTTGATAGATTCAATAAGAAGACGGTAGATTAGAGATGTCAATAATACTTGAACAGAAATCTTACGATGTGCTGATGCGGATGAGAGATTCTCAGGGCGAGTTTTATCATGGAAGATTGTGCAGATGTGGCTGTAGCAAGTTACTAAAAGAGTTTAGTGAAAAACAATTATTCACAATTCAATACTTTCTCAAGAAAGGGGATATAAAAGTAACGCACACAACTAAAAAAGATGAGCTGCTTGGTATTGTCAAGTATGTTATAATACAGCATGAGTATATGAAGCATTTTCCCCAAAGAACGGGTGGTATTATATAATGGAGACTTTGAAATGGATGAGCTTGAATACAAGAACAGTATAGCAAACATACAGTTTGAGTTAAAAACAAGCGCTAGAGTGCTCATTTCCCATTTTATGAGGTTATCACAAACCAAAGATAGCAAAGAAAAGATGCAGATATACGACTTTATATCAGCCATCACATTCAGAATTGCAATGTTGAAGTGGGTTCTTGATTCACAAAATTAGTTTTTTCAATTTACAAAATCCCATATACTTATGTTCATGGAGAGTTACATAAAGGAGATTTATGAGTAGACGACAAAGCAAGTCTAAGTATTATCACAACAAACGAAAACCAAAGCAAGAAGTAAAACAGCAGCAAAACAGCAAATTACAGCGGGTCATTATTTTGAGCCAAGATTTGATGTCAAATCTGATTGACTTGATAGAAGAATCTGAGAAAGATGTCGCTATTAAACTGGCTCACGAAGAACGCAATCTGTTTGCTAAATATATCGTAGATAACTGGAAAGATAAGGATGCAAACTCGGATGAGATGTTCCAAGTCTATCTAAAAGCCAAAGAATTTGCGTGGGTCGATACCCAGGAGACAAAAATTGGAGAGACAACGACAGCAATACAAGGAGACTAACAGATACCGCAGTCCAATAACATTGAGAAATAGCACTCAATGCACCCAATGTATAATATGTATGTGCTGGTTCTACACCGACAATGTGGCAAATATCACGAAAGTGTGTGGCCATTGCGTCAATAGAATAAAGAAAGAGAAAGGTTCGGAAGGAGTTATGAAAGTTATAGAAGAACTTAGAATAGAGCGAAGAAATACATTCATTCTATACCTCATAAGTGCTGTATTGGGTCTTGTATCAGCTTGGGCATTTATGAGCTATATAGGTATAGGGTTATAACAAAAGGAGTATTACAATGCATAGAGGAGATACTGTTAGTGTGGGAGATTTCGTATCAAAAGACGAAGCTAATATGATAAATGAAGGTAAGTTACGATGCGATGTACCCAACATTCAAATAAGAGCCGTCGAGTTTAGAGGCGGTCTTTACAAAGTAGAAGAAGTTCCAACACCATCCATTAAAAAGCGAAGAAAAAAAGATGCCAAGTGAGCAAGAAATACAAGAAGCCAAAGAAAAGATACAGAAAAAACGAGCCGAATTCGATGCAGTGCAGCAAAGTAATATAAACGATTATCCATTACCAGATAATTGGACAGGTCTTGGAGATAAAGACCTTGAGATTGCCAACATTCGATTACTGAGTGAAATACTGATAGTCCTTCGTCAATTACTTGAAACAAAATCCTAATCATCCCGTAAGGAGTTCCATAATTCACTGATGTATTACCCAATCAGGAGATTCAAAATGGGACATCACTTACTATGGTGGGTATGCGGTCTTTTAACCGCATGGCTTATGTATCACGACAAAGAAAAGATTCCCGTAGTCAAAGCAATCTTTGTAACAATCTTTGGAGCACTATCACTTATTGTCTGGTCTCTATTCAACTTGGGATACGCATTAGTTAATCCCTTGTATCAAAAAGAAATCAAACTTGAAATAGTTGGTCGTATAAAAGAAAAGTGTGACTGTGGATGTGGTGACGAAAAATACATCAAATCCAAGCAGACAAAATCAACCGAAAAAAGGAGAAATAACATGAAGAATATTATATCTATTCTCGTCGTGCTGTTCCTTACGGTAACGACAACTCTGCCAGCAATGGCAAATAATATTAAAAAAGAAATGGGCGATGTAAAATATGATAGAGCAGTTGAAAATCTACTCATTGGTGCGAATAGCGTCAATGATGGTTTACGAAAAAGCTCTATTCATATGCTAGGACAAATGGAAGCAGAAGACGCTGTTATACCTTTAATGTTAGTTTTACATTCTGATACCAATGAAAAATCCCGCATTGCTGCCGCTTGGGCTTTATGCAAAATCGGCGACTCTCGCGGAACATACGCTGTAAAGCAAGCTGTTAGGTTTGATGAGAGCCTAAAAGTAAGAATGCACTGCGCGTGGTATTACAATCTTTATGTCATTGACGGTACATTTGCATTTAATCCAGCTATAGATTCACCATTACAAATCGCTGAAATGAAGTAACTTTATCGCCGGCTGGTATCCTCTACCAGCCGGCAAATTTAAAGAAAGGTTATGCATGGCACTCTCAAAATTTGAACGAATCGGAGCACCCATTATGGTGGGATTTTTTGCGGCGATAGGTATGATGCTATTGCTTGTATTTGTTCTATGTACTCTTGAAATAGCTAATTGGATGTGGTACTGGCTACAAATGGTTCTACTTGTGGCAGCAGGTATATTTTCAGTATGGTTTGGAGCAACATTTGGCATGGCTGCACATCAGCAAATTAAAGAAACGGGTTATCTATAATGAAGATTCTCGCGTAAAATCTAAATTCCTATATTTATTTAAAAGATTTCTCTTGATTTTAAGAGAAAATTTTGCTATATTGTTATGAATAAGGAGTTTCATATGCAGGAAATACGAAATGATGGCAGTTCCAGATTAACAGATTTTGACAAACTTATACCTGAGATTAAGCCCGGACACCCAATAGCAGAAATGCTAGCTGCAAAACTTGCTGAAAAGATAGCCGACCCGGAAAACCAATCCGTTTCATTACACAAAGCCGGTAGCGTAGTAAAGATGGCGGACGGCACAGAGTATTTTATAACTGAAACCGGTGCCTGGAATAAAATCAAAGAGAAGGATATGTGATGTCGAAAGTCTTTACCATATTACTTTCTACTGCAGCGTTCATTGTTTTACTTGCAATCTTTTGGAATGGTATGATAGATGACATCAAAGACTTTTTTAACATCAAAAAGAAAGAAGACTAATGGACTCAAATAAGCCGATTCTTGATAGCATAATTGTTGATGCGTCCTGCATTGGCAATCCCGGACCTGTTGAATACAAGGGTCTTAACCTCTGGACTCGTAAAGTTATATTCAAACACGGTCCCTATGCCGGTGGAACAAATAACATTGGCGAATTCATCGCTATTGTACACGCCTTAGCATACTGCAAGATAAACAATCTTAACCTTCCAATTTATTCCGATTCGCAAACCGCAATTGCGTGGATTAGACATAAAGAGTCGAACACGACAATGCTTCCAAGCGAAAAGAACAAAGAGTTACTTAGCATGCTTGAACGAGCTAACAAATGGCTTAAAACTAATACATTCAAAAATGAAGTTCTTAAATGGAATACTGCGCAGTGGGGAGAAATACCTGCCGACTATGGAAGGAAAATATGATTATTCGCATGTTCTATGTCGTGTGGCGTAAAAGAATTGAAAACAGAAAGGTTATTAAAGTATCTGGCTGGCGTTCTGCATTGCTTGAAACCAAGAGTGGTGACAGACAGAGAATAGCATTTATGTTCAGATTTGGGAGAAAAACTATATGATAGACATTGTTGCAATTCTTGAAAGACGATATCCAAAGCATAAATTTAAACTCGTTGATACGGTTGTATCTCTTGACCCACCACTGACTCGGCAAGTTATATGGTGTGATGGTGAAGCTTTGAATTTGAAGTGGTCTCCATATGGAGCTGGATTGGATAGTTTAAAAGGTATCAATGCTGCCGCATTAATAATAGAATCTATGACAGACCTTGTTGGAAGATTACTCGACGAAGAATTTGTAGAAGATGAGTTCGAATCAAATGTGGAAGAAAACATACGTCAAGAACGATTAAAGAGAGGTTTAATATGAAAACCACTTTTTGCTTTGGATTAGAAATATTCGAAGAAGGAAAAGACAGAAAAACTGTCTATTGGAGAACCGATGCCAAAGACTACAATACAGCAATTCATGCATTAGCAAAATACAGGAAGTTAGAGTATCCAAATGCGATGTTTAAGGTTATCTGGTTCGAAATATCATAATGGAGGTCATAATGGACGCAAAATTGAAAGAAGAACTAAAAGAAGATTTCGGCAAGCTATCAGAAGACTTGGTAGCGTTATACAAAGACATCACAGATGAACTTGGCGATGTTATAAAAGATTTGGGTGAAGCATTCAGTGAAGAGCCCGCCGATGTCTCTCCTGATGAAACATACGAATACCATGCCATTCGTTTCAATACGGACCAAGAAAAGATGATTGCTGTCAAGCAGATTCTTGGTCAAGGCAAATTGATGATTCGAAGGAAGAAATCTAAGAAATAATGAGACCATACTTTATAACAATTCATCCTACCGAGTCTAATAATAGCATTACTCTGATAATAGAGCAATTCAGAGATAAGCGGGTGTTCACAATATCTGGCTCTGCAAACTATGAGGACTTGAAGCTGGATGAACGATTCGCCGAGTTTGTCAAAAAGGCAAAATAATTACCTGCCATTGGTACGAATAGCTGCCGGTAGGACGTGAAAAGGGGGAAGAGTATATATTCGCTCATTAGTATTAGCCAATATGTTCCTAGTACCCCCATTACTTGAGAGTGAAAATATGAAGAACGACATACCAACACTTGATTTGCATGGCACTAAGCACCAGGATGCAGAAGCTATTGTAGAAAACTTTGTACTCCTGCATTCCGAGTCGCCTATGAAGGTAATAACAGGTAACAGTAAGAAGATGAAAGACATTGTTGTATCCGTATTAGAGTGGCACGATTTCCAATTTTCACATCCTGATGACTATAACTTAGGAACTTTTATGGTCTATGGCAGTCCTTGGAGGCAAAATGATAAGCAAAAATGAAATAGTGGATGAGTTTGATGAGCTTGAATGGTACCATCAGCAATATGAAAAAGTTCTTGAGGATATTGCAATTCTTAGAAATAACCTTGAAGAAGACGCTCGTAGATATCCGGAGTTGGCTCAAGCAAAGTTGGCAGAGGCCGTTGGTCTGCATCGTGCATTTGAAATTGTAAGAGATGAACTACGATTAGGTGACAAATGATACAGTGGATTGCATTTATACTCTCATTTGCGGGCATATTGCTCAACGCTAAAAAGAATATGTGGTGTTGGCCCATCTGGATAGTGAGCAATATTTTGTGGATTATATTCAACTTGTCACAACCTACACCTGATTATGCAACTCTATGCCTATGGATGATATTTATGATGTCAAACATCTATGGGTGGTTTCAGTGGGGAAAAGACAGTTATGAGAAGAATAAAGACTCGGCCTTATGTGACCCCAAGAATCAATCTACAATGGGCTGTGAGGACGATTATGAACCAATTGGCTGGCAAAAGCATTTGACAGACAAGGATGGCTATTAAGGAGAAAGAAAATGTATATATGGACAGTGTTACTCTCAGGAGTATTTCTAACATTATTTACAGCGATTATTGTTGGTCGTCTTGAGCAATTTGAAATGAATCACGGGTTTCATACAGGACCTCCAAATTTTTTGAAATATTTTGTTTTCCCTTACCACATACTAATGCTATTGTTATGCCTCACAGTTCTATACGCATTTAAAACATTCTGGATGTTACCTTTGTGGATACTGTTCGAAGATATATTTTACTTCGTAGGAAATGAGCAGGACAAGCTTGACAGTAAGGATTGGATAACAGGTGGTTTTGGTGGATTTTGGTTAGGTGCTCAATTCATACCGTGGGTATATGTTGGACTTGCTGTAGTATCATTAATTAGTTACTTACTCTTTGCATAGGAGGTTATATGGGATGTGACATACATCTTCACGAAGAAGTAAAGATTAAAGGCAAATGGCATCATTATGGAATTGCACGGTGCCGTAGAAATTACAGACTGTTCGCAAAAATGGCAGATGTTCGTAACCTTCTGACCCACATTACGCCTATTGCGCAACCGAGAGGCATTCCTAAAAATGCCACAGAATTAACTAAGTTTGATAACAAAAAATGGGGTGTCGATGGACATTCCCACAGTTGGATTGGGGCCAAAGAAATCAAAGAACTCAAAGAGTGGTATGAGAAGAATCATTATCCAGGTGAAAAAGTGGAACCTTGGTGGTTCGAAGATGAGTTTGGGTATCTTTTTGGTAATGGATGGGACGGTTTCATAAAGTATCCCGAAGATTATTCGAAAGATGTGGAAGACATACGATTCATATTCTGGTTTGATAACTAATGAACGACATAAACGAAACACGGGAGCAAATATTAGCTCAAATTCAACGAATGAGTAGAGCTGAAAAAGACCAGCTTCTATTTGAACTCAATGCTGGCAATCTTTCTAAGCAACAATATCTTGAGGGACTGGAAGACTTGGTCACGAAACTAAAAGCTGAATTGCAAATACGAACAGACAGTGGTAAAGAGTTTCGTGAGCATCTACGCAACTGCAACGGTGAAACTTACCGATTGAAAGAGAAAATAAAGGAGATAGAAGATGTACTTCAACATACCAAAAGTGATAACATACCTTGATATTGAGACACCAAAACTCTTAATACCTTCAGCGGACAAGAGTGTTGCCGTTGAAGTCTTTGGTCACCAAAAGCGATTTAAGCTCTTTAACAAAGAAATCTTCAATAAAAAACATCGCATACTGACGGGCAATCTTTTTAAGCTCGTATGTAAAATGGACCCAGAGGTAATGAATTTCGGCATGCTCGCACTGAACGGATTGAAAAGAAAGTCGGAAAATGTCATATGGTTCGATATAAATTCGACAATGGAACCGTATGAGTATGAGCCATACATGCAACTCTCAACAGAGATTACAGATAATGTGGAGTCGAAGTAATGCCCTACAGTGTATTTGATGCGTTTGCAGACTTATATGAATATTGCAAAGGTGATGAGGAAAGTCGATTGCAATTGAAGTTCATAGCAGAAGAGTTTAGAGGCATAGTCAATGAAAATGCTAGACTGCAACAAAAGTTAAACACAGACAAACCCAATAAGGAGACCAAATAATGGACGCACTATTCGTATTCGTAATATTATCTATCGCATTGGCAGTTCTAACTGCTGTTTGGTATGTCATGGGTGTATACCCTTTCAAAATGAATCCAATCTGTAAAGTGTGTGGCAGGCAAGTTTTTGGCTGGCAATTTAAAGTTGACACACATCATTTGCATTGCAAAGGATTTGCAGATAGTCAAGATGATTTGATTATGTTATACGAAACTCAAATAGCACAATTAAAAGACCGAATAAAATCCCTTGAACCAATACCGGGTGGGGAGTCTCTACAATATCCATCCGAGATACAAATAACAATGAAGAGAGTAAAGAATGATAACAATAATAGTCGAATCCGAAGCAGACGCGGAAGCCCTGCTAAAAGAAAGTGAATATCTGCATTACTTAAAAGAGGTCGATACCGATAAGGCACCCGTATTAACTCACCTCTACTTGAATCCCGAAACCGTCAAGTTCAGACTTGCAACGGGATTCGTCTATGCGCCATACATTCCTGACGCTTGGAAAGATAAGCACGTTGACTTGGAGAATTTCTTCAAAGGTGCTATGTGTAGAGATTGTAAATTTTTTGAGAGAGATACTATAATGGATACGATGGGTTTTTGTACAGACCCATATTTATATCCAGAAGGTATAGAACAAACTTGGCGTCCTCTTGACGCATCACCAAATACACCAACTTGTTTTACAACGGAGAAAATAAAATGAACGCAGGAGATTACATTTTGCAAGATATTGGCGGCAATCAGATGCTTTTAGCAGAAGTTGTTGAAACAGTCGATACCGTCAAAGAGATTTATAAAGTCATCATTCGTTACGCGAATGAGCCATTTTACACAAAATATACAACTACACGAAAATCACGGGAATTTAAGACGATGCCTAACCCAAACGCTGATAAAATTGTAGTCGTAGAGCCAGCCAACATTCAGGCAACCGTTCAGCAATACGATATGAAGCCAGTTCCAGAATTGTCGTAATATGAACGAATCTGTTGTAGATATGGTTGATGTGCCGAATTCAGGTGGTGCAAAATCTCTAATTGTGAACATTCACGGTGGCGAATATCTCTGGATTTTGCACGATTGCATCAATAATACGTTGAGTATATTGCATACAACCGATGGTTCTTCTACAAGAGACATAGAAACGAACGAGTGCCTATATGTGTGCAACTGTAAGAAATAACACTTGACTTTGATGTGGTTTTTTCATATCTTATATGCAAATGTATATCAAAAAATCCTCCAAGAAAGGAAGGTTACTATGTGCTTCTACTTATATCCAAAGTATACAGGTGTTAAGATTGCCAAGAGAGACAAAACTTGCTATAAAAAGGGCAAGTATGTAGCCATTCGCCGCAATGGAAAAGTATTTGAACACTTTCAAGCCAATGTTTTCTATTGGTTCAGATACAAACCTGGCGTAGAAGTAAAGATGCCTGATGGAGAAAAGCTTACAGTAGAAAGACTTTTTAATAAAAATGGCGTTATTAATGCAGGTCTGCATTCATATGACCGACTTACCCCAAGACTGAAAATGATTATGAACCAAAAAGGCGCATACGCCGTTGGTCAATTTGTCATTCCAAAGGGTGCGAATTACTACTACAATCCGTGTAGACACGAATATGTATCTGACAGAATCAAGCTCGTAAAATTCCTATACAAAGGAAAAAAGAAATGAAGTATCCATCAGACGCTTGCAAAGAATATGTATTAGAATTCTTTCCATCTGCAAAAGCATACAGCAAAGGTTCTTTCGTTATAATCAAGTCTGGACCTGTCGATATTGGAACAGGGTTCTCTGAAGCATCTGCGTGGGTTGCTGCTAAGTATTACATTATGTCTCAGCAAGACAAAAAGAAGGAAGAAGAGAAGTGAAAGAAAAGAAAGTAAAACTCATCATAGAAATTGACAACTTGACAAATCCACAAGTATTAGCCATTGAAGATATGCTAGCGATGCGGGTTTACTTGGGAGGTATTGGAAGTTAAACTACTCTACTACATAGATAGTGCAAGAAACCTCAGGGGGTATTCGAAGGAAGAACAAGACGAATGGCTTGATTCTCTATCGTATAACATAAAAGAAGATTTGAAGAGTTACATAAGGCAGATTGAAAAGAATGGTGCTGATAAAAAAGTTTGATGATGGTTCTACAATAAGTTTCGGTCCAGGTAAATTTGATGAGTTCTGTATACATTTTGTATGCTCAGATGGACGGAAATACTTTCCCAAAGACCACGAATACTTTAAGCAGTTACAAATTTTAGGCGACCAAGAAGGTCGTGAGAAAATATACTATGAATTCATAGAAATATTCGATAGAACTGGAAAAGACATTGATAAAGATGTGATATCCCACATCAAAAAAATCAGCTTAAAGTATGTCAACGACTTCCGATGGGTTGAAAGATTGTATATGATTCTCTATGCTGCAATGGTTGCCGAAGAAAACAAGGCGAACACCCAAGTAGGTAAAAGAATCAAGCGATTGGGTGTGCATCAGGTTTTAATAGAAAATGTAGATTCTGAAATTGCCGCAAACTTTAGCAGAGGTATGACAGCCGGTCAAATAGACAGAGAACTTGAAAAAAGAATCAGCAAACTAAAAAAGCCCGAAGGTGTATTTTTCTAATGGATTGCGCCAAGTGTGATGCAAAATGCTGTAACTATTCTAAATTCATTGTTCGCCTTACTGATGAAGAAGTTGAGTCTGGAAAGTTTGACGATGCCATTGCGTGGCAGAGATATATTCCGTTACCTTGTGTATATTTGAAAAACAACAAATGCAGTATCTATGAGCATCGCCCAACAGTCTGTAGAGAATACACCTGCAAGGGCGATACAAGACTTTTAACAAATGCTGGCGATATTTGGTGTTATGATTCCGAGGAGTAATGATGTTAGACGCTATTGCAGATAATGTTCATATCGTAGTATTAGGTGAAAGCGATTTCTATAATGCACCTGAGACTGGCTGTTGGTGCGCTGTCGATGCCCTGTTCATACCCATTCAATTAAAGAAATCCTTCCATACGTTTGAACTGTGGGTTTGCATAGCACCGTGCCTTGCAAAAGATGCCGTGATATATTTCTATGACACAGAAGCATATAAACTAACAGATTGGGCATAACTATGAGCACAAATCTTGTGAAAAGAAGTGGAGACCTATACGAAGAAACCACTCTTGATATTATAGAAGATAGAAAGACGGAAAGAGGATTTGGTATCATAGAGTTCAAAGACTTCAATGGAGAAACCTGCTCTCTGCAAGAGAGTAGTTTGGCTACAGAAGCCGCGATATGGTTTGGACCAGATGATGCCAACCCTAAACTGCTCACTCCACACAAAGGTTGGGCATCGGTGCCATTTCCAAAAGATACATTGTTTACAACCCGTATGCACTTGACACAAAAACAAGTGAAACAACTTCTACCATATCTAAAACACTTCGCAAAAACTGGATATTTACCATCAAAGGAAAAGAAATGAAGACCATATTCACTTTACCACCAAGCAAAAGTATGCCGGCCGGATTCTATTGGGAAGGCGATACAAACGATTCACAATTTATAGATGCATATGAATTTTATCAGAAAATTCTGCGCTCTGGTATGAATGGCAGTTTTCGACATATGCACATAGACGCTCAGCCAGTTCTTATACCACAAGAGTAAAATGTGATGGTATATAAAGCAAAATCGGAAATTACAGTTGTAACAGATGAAACTATAGGAGGTAAGCCATAATGGATGTCGATATGAGACCGGAAGTTCTATTCCTCAGAGACTACGAACAGAACTTAAGCAAGACCGAGAAACTTGATTACTATACCACATATGTTGAGTGCGATAATTGTGGTGTGTCAAGAAAGTCTATTGCAATACTATCTGGAATCAGAGTCAATACTATCTTAGAAAAATATATCGTGATTTGCAACAACTGCAAATGTATCGCTAATAATACAAAACTCAAACCTAATGGTGCCCTTGACATACTACCCGATGCGCACTAATTTATCTCAACATAAAGGAAAATACTATGGATAAGATTACTGTTACAAAAGACGCTCTTCTTGCTAAACTCAAAGAAAACAGAAACACGCACGAGCAAGTCTACAAAGATGCTGTTGAAAAATACAAAGAAGCTATAGTTTTCTATTTGAAGAAAGCTTTAGCGAGAGCCGAAAAGGGCAAGAAGGTTAACCACTATATTAGTGTCGTCGAGCCAACAAACAATCTCAAAGATTATGATAGAGTTATTGGAATGCTTGAGATGTCCACACAAACGACCATACAATTAGACTCCAATGAGTATAGCCAGTATGTGCTAGACGATTGGAATTGGAAAGATACTTTCAGCAACAGCTCGGGTTTATATGGCGCTGGTAGATTTGGATATTCGGGCTACACAGGTTCTGCTGGTTCCGCGTCAGTATCCGGTATATCAAGCAGTAGTGAAGACGAAGAGTTGGGAAGTGTTTTCCAAGCCAACGATATAAACTTGCAAGACTAAAATGGTCGAATTCCATTTCATACTTGAAGACGATGAAGCCGAAACGCTGATGGAAATACTTAGGACTGAGCAGTACCATTGCTATGAGATGGCGAATGCAACTGGTACTGCTGGGCTTATTGAGCGAGGAGACTTCATTAAAACAGTAGCCAACACGATAATAAACAGTTGCAGAAAAATCGAAATAAAGAAAGGTTGGTGAAGCAATAATGGACAAATTCGAAAAAGCGGCACGAAGACACGAAGGTATCTATGTTACTGTTACATATGACATTGACCGATTTTGTCATGGAGACATAGAGTATGATGAAATTATTTGTAAAGTTTCTAAGAAATATGGTGGCGATGAGTTTGGCTCTGGTGGAGGTTTTGGTGGCAGAGACATTTCATTCGGCTTTGAAAAAGAGAAAAAAGGTGAATCCTTTATGAAAGCCGTGAAGAAAGAATGTATCAAATATAAACTGAAACTTAAATTCTCTACAGAACGCCTTGATGACTACTACGATGTCGGTGGAGAAATGTTGTACAAAATCACCAAAGCTGCTAAAAAGATTCAAAAAATAGAAGCTAAAAAGAAAAACAGAACTAGATAAGCACTTAAGGAAATTTGATTATGTTTGAAACAGAAGAAAAGCTCGCAAAACTAGCAGCAGAGCTTGAAACTCTAGCACAAGGTATTAGTACCGGCAAATATGATAATATGAAATCTGTCTACAATAAAGTCCTCTATGATGTGAAGCTTCTTACCAACAAATTAACATATTTTGGAGAGTCCAAAAAGTCTGAGGAGGAAAAATGAGTCGAATATCAGCTGGACGATTGGTTGAGATTGAAAACGAATCTCTCAAAAAAAGAGTTAAAATGCTTGAAGATAGAACCAAGGAACTTGAAACTCTACTGCAAAAGGTTACAAGTCTCATGGAGCACTGCACCGGGAACCTTGAGCTGCTTGCCAAGGTAACAGATATACATACCAATTTTGTTGTTGAGCAAAGAAAAATAAATAAAAGGAAAAGCGATGCCAATTAAAACCGTAAAAGACTTGATTGAAGTTCTAAAAATGTGCCAAGATGCTGATATAGCTACAGTTGACTTCTACTATGAAGATATGCCGCTGATTTTGGATTCTATTAACCAATTTGGCATATGTACAGATGTAACCATGCACTTTAAGCAAGGTGCGACACCACCAATCATAACATCCGCTATTATTCAACGCAGGTATAGAAAGAAAGCCAGCAAAATACTCAAAGAGATAGAAAAAGATCGGAAGAGCACACGTCTGAACTCCAGTCACA
>OFOS01000048.1_pt1 | contig 23528 bp, 10 predicted proteins | sample 1542411 | NCBI WGS metagenome assembly OFOS01 (sample SAMN05503981, study PRJEB24370) | sediment metagenome | isolation source: lake sediment | place: USA: Lake Hill lake, St. Paul Island, Alaska | collected 2013 | reverse complement strand
TTATGACACGTTCCGTATGGACAGCGGCAATGACAGGAGCGTATGGACCTACAGGATATCCTTCCACAAGGAACTATAACAACGATGATATATTAACGCTTGATAGCGGACCTGTAACGCTTGATAGCGGACCTGGAGGAAACAAAGGGGATGTTGGATATCCAGCTAAAATAAGAGTTGTTAGTGCAAACAAGTATCCATTTATATTTGGCTTAATAGAATATTACCAAATAGAAAGTATAGGAAGGGGATATGTTACAGGTCTTTATTCAACAACGGCTACAAAATCTGATGGTTCGGCATCGTCGGGAGCAGGAGCACAGTTCTATGTTACAGTTATGCCGTCTGGTTCTGTGGGCAGCATTGAATTGATAGATGCTGGCAGTGGATATGACCCGTCAGGCTCTGTTATACCGATACCGATAACGGTTTTTAGTGGTTCGGGTTTGCGAATAGATATAACAAAAGCATCAGAAATCCGAGAATTATACTTCCCAGTAAATAGAGGTTTTGCATACGAAACGGGTTCATACAATTTAGAATTGGTATCACCAACATCTCCTGGTCTAGGTGCTATTACCAGAATTGACTTTATAGACGTTTACGACTTCAGAGTAGGAGATGCAGATACAAAGCTTCAGGCAAATCCAGATGGAATTAGCATTATTACAAAAAAAGCGTTTATGAGTGGCTCTGAAGTGGATATTAGAACTCCCAATTTTCATTTAGGAAGTGATAGCACATTTGTTCAAGGATGGGGTGGAACATTAACAATAAGTTCTTCGAATCTCACATTAGATGAGGCAGGAAAATTAGCTTTAAAAGGAGGCATTACTGCGGATGAGGGAACATTTACAGGCAAAATGTATGCCGGGTCTATTGAAGTAGGAGTCGGTCTTCCAGTTAATAAATCCGCATCTCCAATAACTATACTTTCACAAGCATCCGCTTCTTTTGGAGCGTCTTCTCAATGGTGGGGAGGACTTGGAGTAGTACCTGGACAAATATATAGAGTGCTGTCAGGAACCGGCGACGGGAGAGCTATTATAACCTCAACTACTATAGCGGGTGTTAGAAGAGTAGAAATTTATGATGGCGGAATAGATTATAGAGTGGGCGACCTTTTAATACTAACGGGTTCAGGATTTACATATGGAAGCCCAGCTATAGTGTTAGTTACTAATACTAGTAAGGGAGAAATAACAGGCTTACAGATTCAAACTCCAGGAAGTTATTATGATGTAGATAATACTATAAGAAATTACACGCTATTAAATCTTTCAGGAACTGGCCGTAATGCAGAGGTGGTTGGATATGTTGATGACGATACAACCGCTACCGGTATGACCTTAGACTTTGCAGGAGCAAGCTATGACATCGGTACAGTTATACCAACGGATGGTCCAGGAAACGAACCTCCATCGGTGGATATAATACAAGTAGATGCGCAGCCCCTTGCAGCAACCTCCCGTGGTTATTATATGGATATGAGTAACTATTGGGTAACCATTGGAACAGCATCATACTCTTCGTGGTCATACAATCCATCTCTACCTGCAAGTGCAACTTTATCATTTGACCCAGGTCTTTCTGGACCTATAAATGCCTGGAAATTTGTTAATACTGGTTCTGGTTATTCTGTTGGTGATATACTTATAGTATCCCAATCATTTGTCAGCCAATTCAGCAAATCTCTTGCAGGTACAAAATATTACACAACGATGTCCAGTAGTACTGATGCTATTGGTATAGTTACAGCCATTACTACAGGATTGAAAAGATATGCCATAGCAAGCGCATCCGTTGGAACAACTCCTAACTTAGCTGGCAGTTATACATCACCTTTGGCATGGACCTGGTCAAAATCGGGTAGCAATTATAAAGTTGGGGATGTATTAGTTATAGATGGTGGAGATTATAACGCTACAATTAGAGTAGAGGCTACATATTCAAAAGCGTATGGACACGTCATCAGTGCGAGCCTTATATCCACTTGGTATATACCAGGTTTAGAAATAGGAGAAGTATTGTATGCATCAGGAGGTTACGGTACAATACCCGCTACATTCCGAGTTATGGCTACAGGAGGCACAGACCCAGTTTCAGGTACTTCACCAGATTCTATACAGCTTCTTACTGGAGGTAGTGGGTATACGGATGATAGATTTTATCCTGTAGCTAGAGTTGGAGAGCAGGTAATTCCAACAAATACTCTTGTTCCTGTAGTAGATATTAGAATTGCGAGCGGTTCAGTTTCTAAATATACTCTACTTGCAACAGGTTCTGGATTTAAGTCCACTGGAGATTATGGAACATATGTACAAGGAACTACTGCTAGGCAAAAAGGGTTTGCAATAGATGTTTCTGAAATAAACCGCGGCATAACAGATATTCGATTTTCACCGGCTGGTACACGATATTATCCCGGTCAGACAGGTAGTTTGGTTGGTGGAACTGGAGCAACTGCGTCTATATTTGTAAAGTATACAGACGTACCAGAAATGCGAATGGGAACAACTTCATCGTTTATTACCTCATCATTTAAGGGTATAAACATAAAGACAAATGAATTCAAGTTAGGAGGAATTGCAGGTTACATATCTGGTTCTGAATTGTCGAAATCGTTTGAAATGTCGTCGTCAGCATTTACACTTAGGAACGATGGTATTTCTGTTCCTGGAAGATATTATTTGCCTAAGACGGTATATTTCGGAGACGGAATTGATGGCTATGTAACTTTGAGCGCATCGCCAGGTCCAACAGAATTCAAAACTGGTTCGGGAGGAGCACCTGATATACTTTTCAATGTGACATCTTCGGAATGGTGGTTGCAAAGAGATGCATATTTACGTGATTTCACAATACGAAATAACGCAATCTTGAATTCAAATGGGTATAGAATTTTTGTTAGTAGCAACTTTATAGTTTGCGCATCAGCTGTAATACAATGCAATGGTTTTCCTGGTGGGGCAGGTGGAGTAGGTTCAGATGCAATACCAGGAGCTGGCGGTATAGGTGGTAGAGGTGGTGGTGACCCAAGATGCTCACTTGCTAGAAGAGATGGTTCTGATGGTGGAGCTGGTGGATTTGCGGTATTGCTATACAATCCAATTACGGCATCCGGATTACTTGTAATCAACCAAACAGCATCCATCAGTATTATTCCAGAAGGAATATTTGTAACCAACAGCCAAGCAGAGTCTATAAATATTACTACAAAAGCGTTGAGCGCTCCAAACTGGGTACTGTTCAGCGTTCCATCTGCAAGAATAACTGCAAGCTTCATATCCGCATCGCAGTCTATTACAGCAAGTATAATATATGCCTCAACATATCTATCATCATCTGTGCTATCATCATCTGGAGATGTTACAGCATTTGGATTTAAATTGACAACTAATCCGGGTATAGGATATGTATTAACATCGTCCGCGATTGGTGCAGCTTCTTGGACACCGAATCTTAATGTAACATCTATAACGGTCCAAAATGCTAATGCTACAACGCAGATTATATCTCCAGCTATTAGGCTTTCAGGTGGTACAACTACAAATTACATTATCAGGTCATCTGATACATTAGGTAATATGGCATGGATAGACCCGAAGAATCCAGCAATAGGTGGAACATCTGGAACATCGGGAGCTAATGGAGCACCGGGAGCTAATGGAACAAATGGTACAAGTGGTACAAGTGGTCATATATAATAGGAGATAAGTAAATGCCAATATTACGAGGACCAAGTTCAGGCGGATTAGCAGGAACACCTGGAGAAACCCGACTTGCAAAAACACGATTAGATATGATAGATGCAAGTTTCGCTGTTATGCTAAGAGATTTCTTTTCTAACAGTGATGATATGTATGCATTATCAATGCCAGGTGGCTCTACAGGTGGAGGTGGTGGAGGAGCCAGTTCTGATAATGTTGTAAATCCAAGATATTTAAGTTCAGGTTCTGTTGGGCAACCCAGTACTGCGTCATTGCATAGTTTATTAGTCGCGACAACACCAACAGGAGGTTATGGAATTGCTGGGTCGATACCTTGGGGTGCAGGTCCTTCTTATTTCGGTGGAGGAGGAGAAGGTGCTGGTGGTAATGGTGGAGTAGTTTTAATAGCTGCAAAGAATTTTTCAATAGCAAATAGTGCCAGAATAAAGATAAATGGCGGTAATGGTGGTGCAGGTGGTGATGGTGGAGGTAATCCCGCAACAAACACTGGAGGACCGGGTGGTGGTGGAGCCGGAGGTTCTGCTGGCATAATTGTTATACTATCAACAACTCCATCAAGTTCTGCAGGTTTTGGGTTGGCGCTTGTTGAAGCTAATGGAGGGGCTGGTGGGCCTGGTGGATATTATAACCATCTTTGTCCAGAAGTCCCAAAAGCGGGGCAACCAGGAGTTACCACAGTTCCAAGAGGAGTATTTTACATTGTAATATAAACTTTCTATACTTATTGAAAAGTGCTTTTTACTTATAAATGGAGAAAATATATGCCTATTAGTCTAAAAACACTTCTTGAGTTGGGTACTTTAGAGGCAGCAGGATATTGCCCAAAATGTCAAGGAAAGACTTGTAAATGTGAGCAGGCGTTTGGATTAGAAGAAAGTGACGCATCTGCAAAAGCCAAAGAATTGAATCTTGTGCACGTTGGCTTTGGCAACTATGCTCAGAAAGAAGGTGGTCCAATACTGTATAGAACTATTGATGGTGTTCTTACAAAAGTTGGTGAAACTGAAAAAGCCAAAGACCCAAAAGTGATAAAGAAAACTGGTGAAGAACCAGAAGCATCGAAAGAATTAGAACCACAAGATGTATATGGAAAACGCCAGGCAACTATAAAGAAAATTGGCGTAACGGATATTAAGCTTGTCGATGAGGAAAATCAGATTTATACATTTAGGTATAATGACCATCCTGGAAGACTCAAACTATCGAAAGAGGAGATTGCTAGACTTGCAAAAGATGACATTACAAATATCATCTTAGACCGAATTAAGAGAAAGATTGCAAGAATAAAAGCAAAACAAATGGCAGATGCCGAAGTACAAGCAAAAGATGCGAAAAAGTAGAACTGACATATTAGAATCAGTAAAAGCACTCATACAGCAGGAAATGTCCCAGGCCGATGTTCAAGCCGCTGATGATATGGCTGCGACGGTGCATAAGGGAGTGTTCAGAAAAACGACTGCTCCTTATGTAACGCACGTTAGAGCAGCACAAAGGCAAGCGGCAGAACTCGGGTATGGCAAAGATATCCAAATCATATGCCTTTTGCACGACATATTAGAGCACGCTATAAATAAAAAGAAAATGGAAAGTTTAATATTTGATAGGTTTGGACCTGAGATTCTTGATGCCGTGAAACTTTTGACACATGATAAATCTATACCCTACAAGGTATACTTACTATATATGGCAAAATCTGGCTCACGAATTGCTAAGAAAGCATTTAAAGTGAAAATGCTTGATATGTATAACAACCTCATGGAAAATCCAACAGAGAAACAAAAAGATAAGTATAGAGAAGCGATAATACATCTTATAGAGAATGGGCATAAAGATAAAGTTCCACGATTCATATTAGATAAATTAGAGATAAAGGATGAGTTGAAAGAAGTTCCAAAAGAACCCAACTCTCCAGCACAACCAAAACCAGATAAAAAGGATAGCAAAAAAGCTCCAGCGGGTGGTGACCCTTTCGCTACGTCGGGTGGCGGAGGCGCACCGGGAGGTGATGCAAGTGGTCCTGGAGGAGATGAAACAAATCCCTTTGCAGATGACACTGGTGGTGATATGCCTGGTGGAGAAGAAGAACCCCCGGAAGATAGTATTGCGAAATATAATGAAAAACTTAGTTCTATGAATACAATCAAGTTCTCAAAAAAAGAGCCTGAACCCGGATTCCAATTTATGAATGGCAATCCTCAATACTATACTGAGCACTATGTAGCCAGGTCAAAAGATGGAAGTGTTCTACTCGCAGTTCCGAAGATACGATTAAAGGACGAATCTGCAGAAAATATGGCGTTCTTTGAAAAATATATACTTGGCCAAATAACGCAGGCAGTAAACAGTGCATTGAAACAGAGAAAGAGGGTGGTTCTAATAGGGAACTTTGGTTTGCCATACTTTGAAAATAAATACCAAACAAATGAAATGGGTATAATCGCTAAGGTGTTAAATACTAGATATCCAAAAGGATATGTACAGTTTGATACTTGGAATCCAAAAGACTACTATGTATTTATGTCAAATTCGAATGTTTGGAAACAGCTAAAAGAGCGAACAGAAGCAAAGGGCAAAGAATTAAAAGCGGCTATGTATCTGAACGCAGTATCCCAAGGAAATGCAGAGCTTGCGAATAAACTTGGGTCAGATGATGTCAAAAAGCTCATTGAAGAGTGGGGAATGACCGAGGAACTTATTAAGAATAAGGCCGAGCTGTTTAAAGCATTGCATCCAGAAGAAGAAGGTATGCCATTGAATTTGCCCAGCTACATCATTACAGTATATGAGTATCTTTTGAGAGTTGCGATGCTAGAGAAAGTTCACAGATATGAGCAACAAGGAAAAGTTGCAATAGTTCCTGTAGACCTTGGTACTGGATGGGTTTTGCAAGATTCATTCAAAAAGATGCATGAAATGAAGGGAGGAAAAGAAGCGCCTTCTGAAGAGCCTGAGGATGAAGAACCAAAAGATAAGGCAAACAAAAAAGAAAAGAAGCCTGAAAAACCAGAAAAGAAACCAGAAAAGGATGCAGTAAAATAATGCAGACAACACTAAACAATAAAATATGGGTATCAGACGATAAGATTAATCCTGAGGTTCGTAAAAATCTCTTGCAAATTGCCAAGGATTTTGTCAAGTTTGTCAAGATAAAGCACTTAAAGATATGTGACATTACCATAACTGGAAGTCTTGCAGACTATACTTGGAATGATAGAAGCGACATTGATTTGCATATCGTCTTTAATTTGAAAAATTTTGAGCGGCACAGAAGGTTTGTCAACGAATATTTGCAAGCCAAGAAGGCAACTTGGAATCACTCTCATGAAATCAAAATGCATGATTTTAAAGTAGAATTATACCCACAGGATATGGAAGAACCAGAAAATCCACGTTCTACATACTCGCTAGTAAAAGATGTTTGGATAACAAAGCCTGATATAAAAAACCAGCCACAGATTGATAAAACCTTGATACGAAAAAAGTATCAGGACAAAGTAGATGCGATACTATATTTTGAAGAGTTGGTGAAAAAGAGTAAAATGGACTATAAGAAGTTGATAGCCGCTACAGACAAATTCCTTGATGACATAGATGACAAAAGGAATCAATCCCTTAAAACCGATGGAATACATTCTACTGAAAACATTGTTTTCAAATTATTAAGGAACAATGGATTCATAGATAAATTGAAGCAATTGAAAAAAGACATTTACGATAAAGCTTTAACCATAAAGGAAAAGCAATCGAAAGGAGTTTAGTTATGCCATACGATGTTGAGAACAAGCCTATAGATGACCCCAATCGTGATGAACGAATGAGAGAAGTTAAAGAGCAGTATAAGAAAGATATGGAAGGTCGACCGTCTGGCCGTCCTATGGGATATATTTTCCCAAAAAGAATCAAATCTATATTGAATGGAGAAAGTCCAAACATCACAGTTTCGGTGGGAGGACCAAAACCTGTTGAAGAGCATAAAGTTGGCGATACGTGGGAAGATGCTGATGGTAAAACTTGGGAAAAGAAAGATGGATATACAATATGTCATGGAAAGCATTATGAAGCTTTTAAAGAAGCTCGTGAATACCTCTATGGAAAGAAGAATTGTGAGAAATGCAACGAAGTAATCAGTTCAAATCTGGACAGGAAGTTCTATAGATTAAAAAAGAGATGCTTCAATTGCGTCATAAAAGAAGAGACATATTACAAAATCACGGGTCAATATGAGACATATGAAAAGCATATAATGTTTAGAAATCTTTTAGCATTTTTGAAAGATTCAAAAGACCAACTACAGCACTACATAGATACAGCTCCCGATAAAGAAATCTATTTTAACGACGATGGCACTATGCAAAAGTGGGATGTTGACGCAAATGCCATCAGAAATAAGTTCGGAGAGGAGTTGTCTTGGGTGATGAGTGAAATAGAAAAAATTGAAAAGGAGATAGAAGCACTGCCATCGTTGGTAGAAGCTTTATAAAAGCATATGCAGCAGAGTGTAAAAGATATTGTCATAGATGAGTATAAAAAGTGCGCACAAAATCCAGTATATTTTTTCAAAAGATACGGAGTTATACAGCACCCTACAAGAGGTAGACTTAATTTTATTCTGTATAAGTTTCAGGAAAGGGTTCTTGAGCAGTTAATGACTCATGACTATAGCATCATTTTGAAATCCAGACAAATGGGTATTTCAACTCTTACAGCTGGATATTCACTGTGGATGATGCTATTCCATTCGGATAAAAATATTCTTGTTATAGCAACAAAACAAGACGTTGCAAAGAACCTTGTTCAAAAGGTTCGATATATGTATGAAAATTTGCCAAGTTGGTTAAAGGTTGAGTGCATCGAAGACAATAAACTGAATCTTAGATTTGCAAATGGTTCGCAAATCAAAGCCGTATCCTCGGCAACAACTTCCGGTCGTTCAGAAGCCGTGTCTATGCTAGTAATTGATGAGGCGGCATTTATTGATAATATCGACGCGATTTGGGGAGCATCACAACAAACTTTAGCAACTGGTGGCAAAGCGATTGTTTTAAGCACACCGAATGGAATAGGAAACTGGTTCCACGAGATGTGGGCCGATTCAGAATCTGGAAAAAATGAAAAGTTTAATACGATTAGGCTTCACTGGTCAATGCACCCTGAGAGAGATACGTCTTGGAGAGAAGACCAGGATGACCTGCTGGGTCCACGACTTGCCGCTCAAGAATGCGATGCAGACTTTATTACATCCGGTGACACAGTAGTTGATGCAGGAACACGAAAATGGTATCGGGAAACATATGAAGCACCTCCTGCAGAAAAAAGACTGCCATCTAAGGACTTATGGATATGGAATACTCCGCAGGAAGGTAAGCAGTATATAGTATGCTCCGACGTGGCAAGAGGAGATTCGGCAGATAGGTCAGCGTTCCATGTGTTTGACCTTGAGGAATTAGAGCAAGTTGCTGAATATGATGGCTTGATTACAACAAAAGACTATGGAAATCTCCTTGTAGCGGTAGCTACAGAATATAACGATGCTTTACTTGTTATTGAAAACGCAAATATAGGTTGGGCAACCATACAGCAAGTCATCGACAGACAGTATAAGAATCTGTTCTATACTACGGCGGAATTGAAGTATGTAGATATGCAAACGCAATACACAAATAGATTCTATTCTAAGGATAAAAAGAGGGTGGCGGGATTTACCACAAGCCACAAGGTCAGACCTTTAATGGTATCGAAGATGGAATCATACTTCAGAGATAGATTGCTAAGAGTCAAAAGCGCGAGAACATTATCACAATTAGATACTTTTATCTATAATGGAGACAATGGTAAAGCCGAAGCAGCAAGCAAGTATAAAGATGACTTAATTCTAGCTCTTATGATAGGATTATGGGTTAGAGATACGGCACTTCGATTATCTTCACAAAATGTACAAATGCAAAAGTTGATATTGAATTCCTTTGTAGTTAGAACTGGAGCAAGTAAGATGGTAGCAGATGCCGTATATACAGCTCCAGCTACAGAGCAACAAATGAACGCTCAAGGTAGTTGGAGAATGGAGTTACCAAATGGCGAAGTGGAGAACTTAAAAGATTGGTTATAAATTGCAATTTCTTATATTTATCCGTAATAATATGAGGCAAAAACTGTGGCTCTAAGAATAACACAACTTCCAGAAATGGCATCTTTGCACGATAATGACGTAATGATTGTCGTGAATGTAGCCGATGGGGTTACACAAAAAGCTACAATTGCGAACATACGAAGTTCGTTTATTGTAACTGCGCAAAACTCTGCTGTAGGAACCACAAGTCCTGTTTTCCAACTTGCGTTACCAGATGCCTCTGGACTCCAACCACCTCTTGGGGGAGTTAGATTGACAACAGGTAGTTTTGGTTCATTAATTTTGCGCAATGGTGCAGATAGTGATTACACAGATTTGATTGGTGCAAATGGGATATTTATGGGTCGTCTTGGCGTGTCATTGTTAGGTCCAACCGCGCCAACGAACTTTACAGCCCAATTTGGTGGAGATATAGGTCCCGATGCTGGAAGTACATTTAACATAGGTTCAGCTGGAATTCCATGGTTGCACGTATATGCAGACAGTGGTTCTTTTGGTTATGCTAATATTGGTAAAGCCGATATTAGCAATTTTACCATTACAAACCTTTCATTGCAACCAGGTTCTGCCGCAAATCCTGCATTAGCTTTTACTACCGATGGATTCACAGGTATATATTTAGCGAATCCGGGACCTACTGGAGGAACTTTTGGCATAGCAGCTGATGGATATGTCGCCGGGACCTTTGCTTTGGGTTCTACATATATTTACGGTGCCATCACAGCAAGCGGAGCATCTATAACTGGTAATGCGGTAATCACAGGTCAATTAACATCGAGCAATTCCAGAGTGAACGGAGATGCGTTTGTCACCGGACAATTAACAGCAAACGCAAAATCCTTCTTAATTGACCACCCAACAAAACCTGGTATGAAATTGCAGTATGGCTCATTAGAAGGTCCTGAGCACAGCGTTTTTATTCGTGGTAAGTTAGTCGATACAAGTATCATATTCTTGCCAGATTATTGGAAAAAGCTAGTGAATATTGATACAATCACAGTTCAACTTACTCCGATAGGTAAGTATCAAAAACTGTATGTAAAAGATGTTACAGAAGAGTATATTATCATCAAAAATGACGCTGTTTGGGATGATAATGTTACTTGTTTTTACACGATTTATGCTGAAAGAAAAGACATTCCTAAGCTGAAAACCGAGTTTTAATATAAAAATTCCTATATTTATCCGTATAATCACATGTTTAACCAATAGAGGTTATGATGAAGAAATTATTATACGTCACCCCGCATTTATCCACCGGCGGCTTACCGCAGTACCTTCTTAAAAAAATTCGACTTCTAAAAGACACCTATGACATTTATCTCGTAGAATACACAAATGTTAGTGATGCATTTGTTGTTCAAAAGAATGCATTAAAAGCATTGCTTGGTAAAAAGATGTACACTCTTGGTGAGAATAAAAGAGAGTTATTACTCATCATAGCCAGTATAAAACCCGACATCATACACCTTGAGGAAATACCCGAGTATTTTATTGACTACGACCTTACCAAAGAAATTTACTCTAAGAATAGAGGCTATATACTCATCGAAACAACCCACTCATCAGATTACGATACCACGAAGAAAGTTTTTGTACCCGACAAATTTATGGGCGTATGCCAATGTACCACAATGCAGTATGTGAATCACGACATACCAATGGAAATTATAGAATTCTCCGTTGATAAGAAACCTACCAACAAATCTGTTGCAAGGAGTAAAGTTGGATTTGAAGAAGATTATAAGCATGTGGTCACGGTGGGTCTGTTTACTCAACGAAAGAACCAAGGCTATGTGTTTGAGATTGCTAAAAAGTTGGTGAATAGGAAAATCAAATTCCATTTTATAGGCAATCAAGCAGATAATTTTAAGTTTTATTGGGAACCAATACTCAGAAATAAACCTTCCAATTGCATCATACACGGCGAAAAATCTAATGTAAGAGAGTATCTTGAAGCGTGCGATGTTAGTGTGTTTGCATCCAAGGGTACAATCGGGGATATGGAGCTTAATCCGTTGGTGATAAAGGAGACATTGGAAGCTGGCACAAAGTTGCTAATGTATAACCTTGACGTGTACTTGAAGAAGTATGACAACAATCCAGATGTTATATTCTTGACAGGAAATATTGATGGGGACGCAAAAACCCTAGAGAGTGTGCTAGAATCTGAAGAAGCTCCCGAGATTCCAATACCTGAAGTGAAGGATTTTAAAGCCGACTTCACATTTGAAGCGTCTGAGAATAAGATATTTATGAATTACTATGGTCCACCGCAAGAGCTTTGCCTCAGTATAAGAGAGTTAAGTTCGAATGTTCCCATCTATTATACGAATCTTACTTTGCCTGGAGATATATTCGGTTGGTGGTTTATTCCAGTAAGATATATACCTTTCATGTCATTTATGGATAAACCGCACTTTAGTGGATTCCGATTTGAGTTCTTTGATATAGGAAAAGAGAAATTGGCAAAGAGTGTTGAATTGAAGTTAAAAGAACTAACTTTGCAAGTTCCTAAACTTAAGATTTCTCCTTTTGATTGTGCGTATATTAACTTCGAAGAGTTCTTCGGTAGCAGAATATACGATGATTTCATAGAATCATTGGGTGATTTGGATGTCGCTGTGGATATAGGCGCTAATATCGGTGTTTTTGTAAATTATCTGCTGCATAAAGGTGTTAAAAAAATCTACGCAGTAGAACCTGAACCAACTGCCATAAAATCATTGAAGTATGCACTTGATGACAAACCAAACGTCTCAATAATTCCATATGCTGTAACTAATGAAAATGGTACCAGGCAATTTTATACTACAGAAGGAAACACAACCATATCTTCATTTTATGAAGAACAGAAAAATTTCAACCCCAATAGTGGTTGGTTTGCGGAATCTGTCAATACAATAACATTCCAAAAAATTATAGATGATTACGGTATTAATAAGATTGATTTTCTTAAGATTGATGTTGAAGGTTCCGAATACGAAATTTTTGATACACTTGGTAAAGAAGATTTTGATAAGATAGAAAATATGCTAATCGAATTCCATATGAATACGAATGGACGACTAAAAGAGCACATATTATCGAAACTCGATGAATATGGTTATGAGTATGACATACAGCATCAAAGTACTTCAAAAAAAATGAGTGTCGATGAGGCAATAGAAAGTTTGCAAGGTAGTCTACTTGTAAAGAAAAAGAAGGTACACGCCGATGAACTTTCTGCAGCACGAAAGGTAGTAATCAGAAAAGCGTTTATAACTCATTGTAACGCTACTTATATACCTTTGGCAAAACAACTTGTAAAGAGTGTTTTAGAATTTACAGATTTACCAATAATCGTATATGGTATTGATTGCGATGTTGATATAAGTGAACCAAGAGTTATAATACGGAAGGTGGATACAGATATCATTGACCCGAAGCGTGGCGGCCGGCAATGGAATTCTCATTTTGCCTATGAATCTCATACAATACCAACGGATGCAATTCCTGGAATAGATGGTAAAGATGCAAATGCGTATCGTATGCTGAGCTTAAAACCTACTATACTTGAGGATGCAATGTTGAATGGTTTAGAGCAAGGTATATATCTTGACGCTGATGGTATGGCACGAAAAAACATCGTAGATTTATACCAATATTTCAGTCAAGTACCAAATTATCCCTTGGTTGGTGAGGGGGTTCACAACTTCTTAATCTTAGATGGAAAGTGGCCCATCGAAAATGATTTGATGGATTTAATGGATGTGAAGCAAAGAACTATGCATTATGTCGCTAGTAATGTAATGGTATTCGATAAAAAATGCTTACCATTTATCAAGGAATGGAAAGAAGCCTGTTCCCGACTGGAAATATTGGCAGAACCGCGACGATATGCACCATTCCAAGATGAAACGGTTTTAAATGTTTTGTTGTGGAAGAACAACGCAATGAAGAAATTGCCGTTGGTACATTTCAATGTGAGAGATTTGGATTCATACATAGAACTTTGCACCACAACTAAGAGGAATGAATTTTTGGGAACAGAATGGCAGAAGATTCCTGATAGTGAGTCCGATATTAAATTCTTGCACGGATGCAAGTCTCCTGCAGAGCTAGAAAAAATTCTCAATCATATGATTGAATCGCAAAAATGAAAGAAATAATCTTAACATCAGCATATATAAAATCCGCTGAAGATGCGGAAATGCTAGAAAAAGCTCTTCAAGCGATGCAAGCCACTGGAAAAGACATTTTATTGACTTCGCACGCTACGGTATCTGAAAAGATTATGAAAATGGTTAAATATTTCATATACGATAGTGTTAATGAATTACTTCCTAGCGAAAGAGCACCAAAGTTGTGGTTTGGAAATCCTAGCGGACTTGTATATTTATATCCTACAGTAGGTCATGGATTAGTTTGCATGAGGAACGTGTACAATGGTTTAAAATTTGCGAAATCCCTTGGCTATGAAATGTTCTATATAGTTGATGGAGATACTTTGTTTTCTAAGGAAGATTTAGATATATTTGATTCTTGCAAGCATGATTTACTCAGTTCGGGAAAAAAGGCTTGGTTTTTTTATGAACCTCCGGACTTTTATGACCTGAGATTTTTTGCTGGCGATATAGACTTTTTCTTAAATTCAATCACATTTGCGATAACACTTGAAGATTGGTATAAGACACCACCTTATTCCAGCATACAAGGACCTGTATTAGAAATACTGTTTTACATCATGCTAGAGCATCACAGGGATTCCGTGTTTTCGGTTACTGATTCAAAGTTGGTTAGCAGATGTAAAACTAGCAAAATCAATGAGAGTTGGATGTTTGAACCTGCATATGTTGCCTATAACATCAATGATGCAAATTCTCCAATATTGTTTATTTTAGGCAATTCAACTTCCGAAACGGAATTCAAGGTATATTTGGATGGAGAATTACATCTTACTGTTAACTATGGTCCGAATGTATTTGGGTTCATACCAATACCAAAAATACCAAGTAAAATTAAAGTAGAAAGCACTAATTTAGTGAGCAAAAAGTTATCTGTGCACGAATTTGATGTTACAAAAGATTCTCTTGAAGTATACAAAAATTACGCAACATTTCAAAACCAATGAGGATACCATGAAGATTTGTCAAGTCAATCCAGGTTTAATTTCTATACCACCTAATGGTTGGGGAGCAGTTGAGAAGATAATTTGGAATTACAAACTCGGACTGGAAAAATTAGGTCATACAGTTGATATACGATTTCCGGATGAGATAGAACCAAGCCAGTATGATGCGGTGCATGTGCACGTGGCAAATCAAGCATTGATGCTTCGTGATAAAAAAATACCTTACATATTCACTATGCACGACCATCATTCGTATGTGTGGGGAATTGAATCTTTTTGCTATAAGCAGAATAAAGAAGCAATAGAAGGCTCAAGATTTTCTTTGGTGCCTGCAGAATATTTGATGCAATACTTTGGTCATCCATACAAAACATTCTATCTACCACACGGCGTTGATACAACATATTTTTCTCCGAAAACTTCAAAAGATGGCTCAAGTCTTTTATGCGTTGCAAATAACGGCTTCATAAACAATCAGGCCGAAGACAGGAAGGGCTTCAGATACGCAATAGAAGCGGCTAAGAGAATAGGATTGCCGATAACGATTGCAGGTCCAAGCAACAACAAGAAGTTTTTTGAAGCAAATGTGGATTTGCTAGACTATGGCAAGTTGACAATAAAGTATGACTTGGATGAAGATGAACTTCTCAAAACATATGATGCTGCCTCAATCTTTATACACGCATCCTCAGCGGAAGCTGGTCATCCAAATCTGACATTACTTGAAGCGTTGTCAATGAAACTGCCCATTGTTGGTACATATGAGGGAAGTATAGCATTGGCGGGTCTTGTTAAAGCGAGCCGTTCGACAAATGAAGTGGAAGCTGGCATTCGAAGAGTGATGGGTGACTACAGCAATTACTCTGAGAAAGCACGAAAAACAGCAGAGAAGTTCTCATATGATGTGATAGCAAAAAGGCTTGAAGCGATATACAGTGGTAATACCAAAATTGAAGCAAATCCAGATGCGCTTGAAATGAAAGACCAGCTTGTAGACTTCTATGAAACTGCACAAAGAAGATTGGCTGACATAAAACAGGAGGTATCATTGAATGTTACTGTAAACTTCATTCGAGGTGCGTTTTGTGAAATTAGAGCATACGGTACTGATAAGAAGTACCGGGTGCAGTTTATAGACCCAAAGAACAGCACAGTTGTCTATGAGAATAATATGCTCGCAAATCATTGGTCAAGAGCCAGTAGAGAATGGTATACTCCTTGGACAATCAAGGTTTATGATGGAGATACCGAAATTTATGAGCATAGGTATGATGCAGCGGGAAAGCGTGTCTATATACATTTGGATAGTAAATCTTTGGGCGACACACTTGCATGGTTCCCATATGTAGATGAATTTAGAAAAAAGCACAACTGTAAGGTAATATGCTCCACGTTTTGGAATCATTTCTTTGAAAAAGAATATCTTGAGATTGACTTTGTTAAGCCAGGAACTAATGTCGAAAATATTTATGCTATGTATAATGTGGGTTGGTTCCATAACAAAGATAACAGTATTGACTATAATAAAAATGTCTATGATTTCAAGAAAGACCCATTGCAAAAAACAAGCTCTGATATACTTGGACTGACGTACTCAGAAATCAAACCACGAATAACTATACCAGAAGGAGCTAAGCAAACTCCAAAGAATAGATATGTGTGTATAGGAATGCATTCCACATCACAATGCAAATATTGGAATAACCCAACTGGTTGGCAAGATACTGCTAACTATATCAAATCGAAAGGTTATGATGTGTGGCACATATCTAAAGAGAAAGGCACCTATATGGGTAACACTCCTCCTAAAGGTGTTGTGGATAAGACAGGTGATTTCCATATCAACGAGCGTATAAAACAGTTAGTAAATGCTGAAGTATTTATTGGCGTATCGTCTGGTTTAGCGTGGCTTGCCTGGGCAGTTGGTTGCAAAGTGATAATGATTTCTGGAATCACAGAAGAGTATAATGAGTTTGAGTGTGCAAGAATCATAAATAAAAATACGTGTCACGGGTGCTTCAATGAACACAAATTTGACCCAGGTGACTGGAATTGGTGTCCACTTTACAAGAACACACCAAGGCAATTTGAATGCTCTAAGAATATTTATGCATCAGATATTACGAAGGAGTTGGACAAAATACTAACTGAAACTCAAGACATAAAAAAAAAGACTAGATTTGCCCTACTAGCTACCTATGATGACGCATATGCAAATATTGCCACTGTAGCCTTAGAAAACTTCAAAGAGTACTGTGATAAGCACGGTTATGATTTGATAACCAAGAACTATACAAATAGTAAAATCCGACCAGGCATCGAAGGAGGTTGGGACAAGTTGCAGATTATGAAAGACTTGCTACCAAGCTACGATTGGATTTTTTATGTAGACTGCGATTGCCTCATTATGGACATGAACCAGGATTTAGAATCTATAGTCGATGATGATTTTGATTTTGTAATGACAAAAATTCGATTTTATGAAGACAATCCTTTTGAAGGAGGAGCTTTAGCATCGAGTGCATTCCTTGTGAGGAATAGTGTCCTTGCAATTGAATATCTTGACAAATGCCTTACAGAAGAATGTCCAAATACTTGGGACTATGAAATGAGGCAAATGAGAGTAATATTCAACAAGTACCCACGTTTTAGAGAAAAGTTAAAGCTTGTCAGCGAACATACCTTGAACAGCTTATGGTATACAGATATAATACCAGAGTGGGATAATCTTTCTTTCATATATGAGCATGGGGATTTCATATTGCATTTTGCAGGTAGGCACAATGACAATAGAGCGCCTTTGATGAAAAAATTTCTTGAGATGTCAAAGGATGCAAAAAATGCAAATCAACCAAACATATTTTCGAAATTTGATATACCACAATTTCTAAAATCTTTCAATTTAAATGGCAATGGAATAGAGATTGGTGTTTTAAGAGGTGCATATTCAAAAGCATTGCTAGAGAAATGGAATGGCAATCTATTCCTTGTAGATACTTGGAGAAAGATGGAAGGCTATGTAGATTTGAATTCCAAAGATGACGAATATCACATAAAATGCCTGCTAGAAACGATTGAAAATACAAAAGAATTTGCAGACCGTTCTCATATAATGCGAATGACGAGTGAGATGGCATCGAATGTGTTTCCTGACAACTACTTTGATTTCATCTACATTGACGCTAATCATGCATATGAATATGTGATGCAAGACTTGGAGATGTGGTGGCCAAAACTCAAGGTAGGCGGCGTGTTCAGTGGGGATGACTATATACCAGAAAATGGTGATATTTGGATGGTAGACAATGCCACCGGTAAAGCAGGCGAATATGCTGGCAAATTCGGTGTAAAAAAAGCTGTAAATCAGTTTGCTTTCAATCTTGGATACTTTGTTAATCATACAACCTCAGAATCATACTGGAGACAATGGTATTTCGTGAAATAAGATAGTTGGAATAGCTCATATTTCGACTTAAAAACCAGAAAGGTTATATTTATAGACAGTATAATTATGCTGTTATGAATCCATAACTTTTCTGGAGTATACCGTTGGCTGATGTTCTAATAATACCTGGAAGTTCCTCTCTACAAATTACTGGGTCTGATGCAACTGTACAAGGAATATTGAATGTTTCGTCTTCAATATTCACTCTGTATGCTTCTCAGTCAACAGAATTGCATTTGCACTCAGATGCGGATGTTTTTATAGGTTTACCAGGCAGTCCTTCGATAGCAATATTAGGTACCGATGTTATTACTACTGGTTCGTTTCGTGTACCACGATATCCTACTCCACCAACCGGTCAACCCGGACAACTCTATTATAATACTACCGATGGATTACTATATTTTTATAGTGGCTCTGTAGGTTGGTCTATACCTTCTGGGTCATTAGGACCAGCAGGCTCTTCTGGAACATCCGGAACAGCAGGCTCCTCAGGTACTGATGGCACGAGTGGTACATCTGGTTCTACTGGAACAAGTGGAACTGCGGGTTCGGATGGCTCAAGTGGAACAACCGGTTCGTCAGGAACAGCTGGCAGCTCAGGTACTGAGGGCACATCGGGTTCTTCTGGAACAACTGGTTCAAGTGGTACCGATGGTACAAGTGGAACAACTGGTTCAAGCGGAACAACTGGTTCAAGTGGTACATCGGGTTCAAGTGGAACTCGTGGCTCAAGTGGAACAACAGGTACGAGTGGTACATCTGGCACAACAGGAACATCCGGATTCTCTGGTGATAAGTATACTACTGCGTTATCAAGCTCATTAACGATTGCAACAGGAAACCAATCGTTCACCATAGAGGCAGGATTATCCTATAATATAGCACATCCTGTAATTATAGCCCATGATGTAGATAATGCTATGTTTGGAAATGTAATTACGTATTCTATAGCAACAGGATTGATGGATGCTTTAGTAACTTCTACATCTGGGTCAGGAACTTATTTAGAATGGACAGTATCATTAGGAGGAGCATCTGGACCAGCAGGTTCGTCTGGAACATCTGGAGAAACATATGGAACATCGGGTTCATCGGGTACTGATGGTACATCCGGTACATCTGGTAGTGATGGCACATCTGGTACATCTGGAACAGATGGAACAAGCGGAACATCGGGTTCAAGTGGTACGGATGGAACAAGCGGAACATCGGGTAGCAGTGGCACAGATGGTACAAGCGGAACATCAGGAACAACCGGTACAGGTGGTTCAAGTGGTACATCTGGAGTAGATGGCAATTTTTACGGCTCATCAGGCACAACAGGTTCTTCAGGTACATCTGGTACGAGTGGTAGTAGTGGCACGGATGGCACGAGTGGTACAACCGGTTCATCTGGTACAAGTGGAACATCCGGAACAGATGGTTCAAGTGGTACTTCAGGAAGTTCCGGAACATCTGGTTCAAGCGGAACATCTGCGTCATCTGGTACATCTGGTGAAACCGATGGTACGAGCGGTACAAGTGGTTCAACAGGTAGCTCTGGTACATCTGGTGTAGACGGAACATTTTATGGTTCTTCGGGTACAGGTGGTTCAAATGGAACTTCTGGAACAAGTGGCACAAGTGGTGCAGATGGTTCAAGTGGAACAAGTGGTGCAGATGGTTCAAGTGGAACATCTGGTTCATCTGGTGTAGATGGTAATTTCTTTGGCTCATCTGGTTCAACGGGTTCCTCAGGTACATCAGGTCAAACATATGGTTCTAGTGGCACAACAGGTACATCAGGTTCAAGTGGTACTGATGGTTCAAGCGGTTCTTCAGGAAGTGCAGGTACATCTGGAGTGGACGGCGAATTTTATGGTTCTTCTGGAACTTCTGGTGAAACATATGGAACATCAGGAACTGGTGGTTCTTCTGGAACTTCTGGTGAAACATATGGAACATCTGGTACATCCGCAACAAGTGGTACTAGCGGAGTATCTGGTACTTCTGGTACATCAGGAACATCTGGTTCTGCTGGAGACAGGTGGGCAACAGTTCACTCTTCATCCACCTTAACAGTTGCCATGGGTATACAGATTTTAACAGTTGAGTCGGGATTGCAATGGGTTCCTGGTCAAGACGTGATGCTGGTGTCTGCTATAGACCCATCTAATAGAATGGCAGGAACTGTAACCATTTATAATCCTAGTCCTCCTCCATTGACACCAAACTTATATGTCAATGTATACTATACGCAAGGTGCAGGAAGTTGGAATTTATGGAATGTTAATGTCACGGGTATAGAAGGACCACCGGGTTCCGCAGGTTCGTCAGGTGTAGCAGGACCGGCAGGGTCATCTGGGTCATCTGGTTCAAGTGGAACAAGAGGTCAAAGTGGCACATCAGGAACATCAGGTTCAACGGGTCCTGCTGGAAGCAGTGGAACTTCTGGAACAAGAGGAACCTCGGGAACTACAGGTACATCTGGAACAGGAGGGTCATCAGGAACATCATTTGGTTCATCCGGTTCATCTGGTTCAAGTGGAACGAGAGGTTCGGGAGGTACATCAGGAACATCAGGAGTTGACGGTGTATTTTATGGTTCAGCAGGAACAGCAGGTTCATCGGGCACATCAGGAATAGGTTCAGCAGGTTCTTCGGGTACATCTGGTAGACCTGGCACTTCTGGTTCTACTGGAACAAGTGGTTCTACTGGAACAAGTGGGTCCACAGGAACATCAGGTTCAAGTGGAACAAGGGGTTCATCTGGTACTTCTGGCTTTGGTTCATCTGGTAGTGGTGGTTCATCTGGCTCTTCTGGATTATCGTATGGCACCGCAGGAACTTCTGGTTCATCTGGTTCAAGTGGAACGCCGGGAACATCTGGTATAGGTTCGGGAGGTTCGTCAGGAACAGCAGGCTCGGCAGGCACATCTGGTGAAACGGACGGTACATCAGGTACGAGCGGCTCTGCTGGAACAAGTGGGTCCACCGGAACAAGTGGGTCTACAGGAACAGCTGGGTCGTCGGGAACATCAGGAATGGGAACATCCGGAACTTCTGGTTTATCAGGTTCATTTGGTACATCTGGTACATCTGGTTCATCTGGTGTAGATGGTAATTTCTTTGGTTCGTCTGGAACCTCAGGTATATCAGGAAGTTCTGGTACATCTGCGACAAGTGGAACTGATGGAAGTTCAGGAACATCTGGAGGAAGAGGCACATCTGGAACAACAGGTTCAAGTGGTACATCGGGAACAACAGGTTCTTCTGGTTCAAGTGCGGTAGGTTCTTCGGGAACATCAGGTACATCTGGTTCTACAGGTACGAGCGGCTCTTCGGGGACCGCAGGTTCAACTGGCACTTCTGGTTCTTCTGGAACAAGAGGTTCAAGTGGAACAGCAGGTACATCAGGAACATCTGGTGCTGATGGTTCCTTTTTTGGTTCATCTGGAACAAGTGGAGTAACAGGTAGTAGTGGAACATCTGGTTCTTCTGGAACAAGAGGTTCAAGCGGGACTTCTGGTACATCCGGTTCTTCTGGAACAAGAGGTTCAAGTGGAACTTCCGGAACAAGTGGACTAACAGGTACATCAGGAACATCGGGTACTAGTTTGCCAGGCAGTGGTGGTACTTCTGGCACGTCTGGTTCTACTGGAACAAGTGGTTCTAGTGGCACAAGAGGTTCAAGTGGTACATCTGGAACAACTGGTTCAAGTGGCTCATCGGGTGTAGGTTCTTCAGGAACATCTGGCACAAGTGGAGTGACAGGTTCAAGCGGAACATCAGGTTTGTCAGGAACTATGGGTTCAAGCGGAACATCAGGAATTGGTTCAGAAGGTACGAGTGGTACGAGTGGTTCAAGTGCAATTGGTTCTGCTGGTTCAAGTGGCACAAGTGGCGAAAATGGTACATCTGGGACAAGTGGCACAAGCGGTTCAACAGGTACTTCAGGTTCAAGTGGAACAGTTGGTTCAAGTGGTACAAGTGGATTGACAGGTTCAAGTGGTACGAGTGGTCAGAATGGTTCTTCAGGTACGAGTGGTCAAAACGGTTCTTCAGGTACAAGTGGTTCAAGTGGAACATCTGGAACAACCGGTTCAAGCGGTACATCTGGAAGTTCAGGCACAGTTGGCAGCAGTGGAACAAGCGGTGTAACCGGCTCAAGTGGTACGTCAGGACAAACAGGAACATCCGGTACTAGTGGTACATCTGGACAACCAGGTTCAAGTGGCACAAGTGGTGAAAATGGCACATCGGGTACATCCGGTTCAAGTGGCACAAGTGGTTCAACAGGTACTTCAGGTTCAAGTGGCACAAGTGGTGTAACTGGTTCAAGTGGTACTTCTGCTTCAAGTGGAACAAGTGGTATAGCGGGTTCAAGTGGTACAAGTGGTCAAAATGGCTCAAGCGGTACAAGTGGTCAAGATGGTTCAAGTGGTACAAGTGGTTCATCTGGAACATCTGCATCGAGTGGTACATCTGGCATAGATGGCGGCAACGCTGGAAGAATATTTTACTTTGTATCAAGTTCCAATTCAGACATTTCTGGTTATCAATATGCACAAATTGTGCCATCTGGTCACGCAGAAACATCCGCATCACTCACTGGACTTAGTGGTACAACTCAGACATTAATACAATCGTTTATCACAACAGCCTCACAACCAAATACGGATATATTACCCGCAGGAACTGCATATAGAAGTATGTGGGCAAAAGTGTCAACAGGTGACACAGCTAGACTGCAATTGGAACTTTATAAGAGAGACACAGGAAGTAATGAAACTTTGCTTCGCTCAGGTAGTTCTCCAAATTTCACAAACGATGTTCCTTCAGACATAAACTGGCAATTTAGTGACAATCTTGGGCACCCTTTGGACATATCCGACAGGATTGTGTTCAAGTTATATGGAGCAAGAGTTGCAGGACCAAGTACAACTGATATTACAGTTTACTACGAAGGCACAACACACGCTTCATACGTACAAACAACCATAAGCACAGGAGCAACAGGTGCTCCAGGAAGTTCTGGTTCAAGTGGTACAAGTGGAACAACAGGAAGTAGTGGTACAAGTGGTCAAAATGGTTCAAGTGGAACAACAGGAAGTAGTGGTACAAGTGGTT
>OFOS01000031.1_pt1 | contig 36676 bp, 26 predicted proteins | sample 1542411 | NCBI WGS metagenome assembly OFOS01 (sample SAMN05503981, study PRJEB24370) | sediment metagenome | isolation source: lake sediment | place: USA: Lake Hill lake, St. Paul Island, Alaska | collected 2013 | reverse complement strand
CACGCACGGCCGATGGCCGGGCCCTGCTGGGCAGCCGCGATGCCATGCTGGCCGGCGAACTGCCGCAGCACCTGCTGGCTGGCACCAACACCACCATCGGCGTTATCGCCACCGATGCTGTTCTGACCAAGCCACAGGCGCAGCGTCTGGCGCAGGTCAGCCACGACGGGCTGGCGCGCGCCATCAACCCGGTGCACACCCTGCTCGATGGCGATACGCTGTTTGCGCTGGGCACCGGCCAAAGCGGCCGATCAGCCAGCATGTTGTTGCTGGCCACGCTGGCGGCAGAAGTCACGGCACGCGCCGTGGTAAATGCCATCCGTGCCGCGCAGGGCATCACCCTCGGCGCCCACCACTGGCCGGCGGCGGCCGACCTGGCCCACCCCACCGTCTGACCCCATGCCCCAAGCCATTCGCCACACCCTCATCTCGCTACGTGACCTGCTGGTCTCGGCCGGCCCGTTCATTGTGTTGACCGTGACCCTGCTGGGTCTGGCCTACTGGTGGATGGACCCGATGCCGCCGAAACAGGTGACGCTGGCCACCGGCCCGGCACAAAGCGCCTACGACACCTTTGGCAAACGCTACGCCAGCGAGTTGGCGCGCCAGGGCATTGAGGTGAAATTGCTCAACACCGAAGGTTCGGCGCAAAACCTGGCGCTGCTGCGCGACGGCAAGGTCGACCTGGCTTTTGTCAAGGGCGGCAGCAACGAGCAGCCGATCGACCCTGACAACGAACTGGAGTCGCTGGGCAGCCTGTTCATGGAGCCGGTCTGGCTGTTCTACCGCGAGGAAGCGGCGCGCAAGGTGGCGGCCGATGGCACGCTGAACGCGCTGGCCGATCTCAAGGGTCTACGCGTCAATGTGGGAACCGAAGGCAGCGGCATCCCCAGCCTGATGGACAAGCTGTTCGAGGTCAACCGCATCGACCGCAACACCTTGCAGCTCGCGCGGCTGGGGCAAACACCGGCCACGGTGGATTTTCTCAATGGCGAACTCGATGCCTTGGTTTTTGCGTCCGCCCCCGAGTCGTCCATGGTGCAGATGCTGCTGCAGACACCGGGCGTGAAGCTGATGAACTTTGCGCAGAATGAGGCTTATGCGCGGCGTTTTGCCTTTCTCTCCCCGGTGACGCTGCCGCGCGGCGTGGTGGACCTGGCGGCCGATCTGCCGGCGCAGGACGTGCGGCTGATTGCATCGACCGCCACCTTGCTGGCACGGCAGGACGTACACCCGGCACTGATGCAACTGTTCTCGCAGGCCTCGCTCAAGCTGCACGGCAATGCCGGCTGGTTCAACCGCGCGCATGAGTTCCCCAACCTGGCCAACAACGAGTTCCCGCTGGCCAAGGAAGCCGAACGCACCGTGCGCCAGGGCGTGCCGCTGTTGCAGCGTTACCTGCCATTCATGCTGGCCAACCTGATGGAGCGCATGTGGCTGGCCATGGGCTTGATTCTGGCCGTGCTGCTGCCGCTCAGCCGCGTGGTGCCGCCGCTCTACGAATTCCGGATCCGCTCGCGGGTGTTTCGCTGGTACGGCCAGTTGCGCGCCATCGAGGACCAGTTGCAGACGCAGACCGACACAACGCAGGAACTGCTGGCCGAACTCAGCCAACTCGAAGCGCGGGTGGCCAAGGTGTCGGTGCCGCTGTCCTATGCCGACGAGCTGTACGCCCTGCGCAACAACATCGAATTGGTACGGCGCAAACTGCAGGCCACCTGAACGCAGCCGCACCGGGCTGTCTGGGTTTATGCTGGAGACTGCAACATGAACAAAGCGCCTCTGATGTCTCCACCCGCCCCTCTTCAGCCGGACGTTCTGTATACCGCCTGCGATCCGGCCACGCTCAGCTTCACCAGCACCGAGACGCTACCCGATCTCGATGCGGCCCAGATCCATGGCCGCGCGGTCGAAGCCATGCACCTGGGCCTGGACATGCGGCACGCGGGCTACAACCTCTTTGTGCTGGGTGAAACCGGCAGCGGCCGCCACGCCATCACCCAGCAGTTGCTGGAGGCCGAGCGCCAGGGCGGCCAGCCGCCGGCCGACTGGTGCTACGTCTACAACTTTGCCGATACGATCCGCCCGGACCTGCTGCGCCTGCCTTGCGGGCGCGGCACACGGCTGCGCGACGACATGCAGCAGTTCGTCGAGGCGCTGACGCCGGCCATCAACGCGGTGTTCCAGGGCGACGCCTACCGGGCCCGCATCGAAGCCTTGCAGGAAGAAGCCAAGCAGCGCGAGGGGACGGCTCTCAAAGCGCTGGGCGAAGAGGCCGGCAAGGTCGGCATCGCACTGGTGCACACCCCCAACGGTTTTGTGTTTGTGCCGTTGAAGGACGGCGAAACGCCGCTGTCGCAAGAAGAGTTCGACAAACTGCCTGAAGAGCGCCGGCGCGAGTTCGCCGAGCACATCAAGACGCTGTACGAACGCCTGCACAAGCTCATGAACGAGTTTCCGCGCTGGCACCAGGAGATGCTCAACCGCATGAAGCAGGCCGGCAGTGACGCGCTGCGCGCCACCGTCACACACATGGTCGAGGACCTCAAGCCGCCCTACGCCGACTTGGCTGAAGTCGGCAGCTACCTGGACGGCGTGCTGCAGGACATCATCGAAAGCGGTGAATCGCTGCGCGCCTCCTCCCACAGCGAGGGCGACACCGAAACCACCACCTACTCCGGTTCGATCGCGCTGCAGCGCTACCTGGTCAACCTGCTGGTGGCGAACACCGCCGACGGCGCGCGCCCGGTGGTCTACGAGGACCACCCGACCCTGCAGAACCTGTTGGGGCGCATCGAGAACGTGGTGCACATGGGCACGCTGATCAGCAACTTCACGCTGATCCGCGCCGGCGCGTTGCACCGGGCCAACGGCGGTTTTCTCATCCTCGACGCGATGAAGGTGCTGGCGCAGCCCTATGCCTGGGAGGGCCTCAAGCGCTGCCTGAAAGCCGGGACGATCCGCATCGAATCGCTGTCCGACCTGATCGGCCTGACCAGCACCGTGCAGCTGGAGCCGGAGCCGATGCCGCTGGACCTGAAGATCGTGCTGATCGGCGAGCGCCTGGTGTATTACCTGCTCAGCCAGTACGACCCCGACTTCCCGGCGTTGTTCAAGATCAATGCCGACATGGAAAGCGAGATCGAGCGCAATCCGGAAAACACCGCCGCCTATGCGCGCCTGATCGCCACGCTGGCGCGGCGCGACCAACTGCGCCCGCTCTCCAACACCGCCGTGGCGCGCATCATCGAACACGCGGCGCGCCTGGCCAGCGATGCGCAACGCCTGACCACGCAGACCCAGGCGCTGGATGACCTGATGCGCGAGGCCGACCATGTCGCCAGCCAAGCGCAGGCAGCACTGATCGAGCGTGAGCATGTGGAAACGGCGCTGACCGCGCACCAGCGGCGACACGAACGCATGCGCGAACGCTACCGCGACGTGATCCTGCGCGGCCAGATCCTGGTCGACACCGCCGGCATGCATGTCGGCCAGGTCAACGGGCTGGCGGTGGTGCCGCTGGGCGACAGCACCTTCGCGCATCCGGTGCGCATCACCGCCACCGTGCGCGTCGGCGATGGCGAGGTGATCGACATCGAGCGCGAAGTCAAGCTCGGCGGGCCGATCCACTCCAAGGGCGTGCTGATCCTGTCCTCCTTCATGGCCGCGCGTTTTGGCTGGCGCATGCCGCTGTCGCTGAAAGCCAGCCTGGTGTTCGAGCAGTCCTATGGCGGCGTGGAAGGCGACAGCGCCTCGCTGGCGGAACTGGCCGCGCTGTTGTCGGCCCTGGCGGGCGTGCCGCTGCGCCAGTCACTGGCCGTGACCGGATCGGTCAACCAGTTCGGCGTGGTGCAGCCAGTGGGCGGCATCAACGAGAAGATCGAGGGCTTCTTTGATATCTGTGCCGCACGCGGTCTGACGGGTGAGCAAGGCGTGCTGATACCGGCCGGCAACGTGTGTCACCTGATGCTGCGGCCCGAGGTGGTGGAAGCGGTGCGCGCGAGACGCTTCCAGGTCTGGGCCGTGAACAACGTCGATGAAGCGCTGGAACTGCTGACCGGCCTGCCGGCGGGTGCCCCGGATGCGCAAGGGCAGATGCTGGAGGGTTCGGTCAATGCCAGCATCGCGGCGGGCCTGGACAAGCTGGCCAAGATGCGCCGGGAATTTGCCCGCAGCAAACCCGACGCGGCAGGCGCGGAGTCCTGACAAGTCCCGGGCCCGGACTAACCAGCCTGAGCTTGTGGTCTTGACTCGATGTGCTAGCCTAGCTACGCATGCAGCGGTACCGGGCTGCATCATTCAGATGGATGCGCCTGCGGCTCTCACCACAACGGACATGACATGACTTGACATGACGATTGAACTCATCAAAGGCGTGGCTTTCATGCTGGCATTGAGTCAGTTGATCAGTATCAATCTGCGTCTGTGGCGCAATCGCCGAACGCTCCAGAAAATCAGTTCCGGGCTGGTGTTCGGTTTAATCTGCATCGTCGGCATGATGATGCCGATCCAGTTTTCTCCCGGTGTGATATTCGACGCCCGCTCTGCGGTGCTAGGCATGGCTGGCCTGTTTGGCGGTCCACTGGTCGGGGGGCTGGCGGCGCTGCTGGCCAGCGTCTATCGCCTCTGGCTGGGAGGCTCGGGCGCGGCGGTCGGGGTCAGCGTGATCGTCATCAGCGTGCTGATGGGACTGGCGTATCGCTTCGGACACCAGCGCGGACAACTCAGACTCGACCTTGCGCATCTGCTGCTGTTTGGCGGCCTGCTGCACCTCATGGTGCTGCTGCTGTTCATGCAGCTGCCCACAGCCGTCGCCACGGCCATCATCGAGCGGCTCGCCCTGCCTCTGGTGCTGGTCTTCATACCCGCCACCGCCCTGCTGGGTCTGTTGCTGCGGGACGTGAACAGCCGCTTCGAAACCGAAAGTGAATTGAGCAAGCGGGAGGCGCAGCTGCGCGCCACGGTCAATGCGATTCCGGACCTGCTGCTGGTGGTGGACGAGGACGGACGCTGCGTGGAAATTCTCTCGCGCGAAGCCGCACTTCAGCAGGCCTCCCGTCAGCCCGAAGTGGGCATGCACCTGGATGACTTCCTGCCAGAGCAGGAGGCGGCCCGGCTGCTTCGTCTCGTGCGGCGGGCCCTCAAAAACCAGCGCGCCGAAGTGCTGGAGTATGCGCTGCAAACCCCGTTGGGGACCCGCCAGTTCGAGGGGCATGTGCAGCCGCTGGGTCAGCAGACCGGCCAGCGCCGCACCGTCCTGATCCTGGCCCACGACATCACCGAACTCAAGCAGACCGCCCACCAGTTGCTGGCCGAAAAGAACCGCAGCATGAACTACCTGGATACGGTGGAGGCGCTCATCATCTCGCTCGACCTGCGGGGCACCATCATGATGATCAACCGCAAGGGCTGCGAGCTGCTGGGTTACCCGGCGCAAGAACTTATCGGCAAGGACTGGTTCAACATGGCCCTGCCGCCCGAAGACACCGAGAAAGTGCGCCAGGTCATGCGCCTGATGCTGGACGGACGGATGGAGCCGGTCGAATATTTTGAAAACCACATCGTCACGCGCAGCGGCGAACGGCGCCTGATTGCATGGCACAACAACGTCCTGCTGGACGAGCAAGGCCAGATCAGCGGCACGCTGAGCGCGGGCGAGGACATCACCGAGCGGCGCGCCGCCGAGGAAAAGATACGCCACCTGGCCTTCTACGACTCGCTCACCGGCCTGCCCAACCGGCGTCTGCTCACCGACCGCTTGCAGCATGCCATCAACCTCAGTGGCCGCAGCACACAACATTGCGCCCTGCTCTTCATCGACCTGGATCACTTCAAGACGCTGAACGATACCCTGGGCCACGAAACCGGCGACCAGCTGCTCCAGGAGGTGGCACGCCGGCTGTGCGCGGTGGTCCGCGAGGGCGACACGGTGGCGCGCCTGGGCGGTGACGAATACGTGGTCGTGCTTGAAAACCTGAGCAGTTCGGCCCAGGAGGCGGCAACCCAGACCCAGGTCATTAGCGGCAAGCTGCTTGACGCGCTGTACCAGCCCTACACCCTCGGTGGTCATGAACACCACAGCAGCGCCAGCATCGGGGCCACCCTGTTCGACGGTCAGGCCAGCTCGATCGAGGAACTGCTCAAGCAGGCTGATCTGGCGATGTACCAGGCCAAGTCGACGGGCCGCAACAGCATGCGTTTCTTCGCCCCGAACATGCAGACCATCGTGAGCGCCCGGGTCAAGCTGGAAGCCGATCTGCGCCAAGGCATCAAGCAGGGGCAGTTCTTCCTGCACTACCAGCCCCAGGTCGACGCCGTCGACAACACTCTGGGCGCGGAAGTTCTGCTGCGTTGGTCACACCCCGAGCGCGGCATGCTGCCGCCCGCCCTCTTCATTCCGCTGGCCGAGGAAACCGGCCAGATCCTCTACCTGGGCCAGTGGGTACTGGAAACCGCCTGCCACCAGCTCGCCATCTGGGCACAGGAGCCCCAGCGAGAGCATCTGACCCTGGCCGTCAACATCAGCGCACGGCAGTTTCTGCAGAGCGACTTTGACCAGCAGGTCTTCGCCATCCTCGACCGCACGGGCGCTCCGCCCCACAAGCTCAAGCTCGAACTCACCGAGAGCATGCTGCTGGACAATATTGAGGACGCCGTCACCAAGATGATTGCCATCCGCGCACGCGGCGTCACCTTTTCGCTCGATGATTTCGGCACCGGCTATTCATCCCTGTCCTATCTCAAGCGTCTGCCGCTGGACCAGATCAAGATCGACCAGTCTTTCGTCCGGGACCTGCTGATCGATCCCAACGACGCGATCATCGCGCAGACCATCATCACTCTGGGCCACAGCCTGGGACTGAACGTCATCGCCGAGGGCGTGGAGACCGAGGCGCAAAAAGCCCTGCTCAACGGGCAGGGTTGCGATGCCTACCAAGGCTACCTCATCGACCGCCCGATGTCGCTCGAAGACTTTCTGCGCCGGCCCATCCGCACAGCGGACTGACGTGCCCCTGACCTTGCGGTCAAGGGGCGGCCGCCCCGTCGCGCATCAGCGGCGGCTTACTTGAGCGCTTTGAAGCGCATGCGGTGCGGCTTGGCACCCTCTTCACCCAGACGCTTCTTCTTGTCGGCTTCGTACTCCTGGTAGTTGCCGTCAAAGAAGGTCCACTGGCTGTCGCCTTCGGCGGCCAGGATGTGGGTGGCGATACGGTCGAGGAACCAGCGATCGTGGCTGATGACCATGATCGAACCGGCAAACTCCAGCAGCGCGTCTTCCAGCGCGCGCAGGGTTTCGACGTCAAGGTCGTTGGACGGCTCGTCCAGCAGCAGCACGTTGCCACCAGCGATCAGCGTCTTGGCCAGGTGCAAACGGCCCCGTTCACCACCCGACAGCGTACCGACGCGTTTTTGCTGGTCGCCGCCGTTGAAATTGAAGCGGCCGCAGTACGCGCGACTGGCCATCTGGAACTTGCCCACGTTCAGGATGTCCAGCCCGCCGGAGACGTCTTCCCACACGGTTTTTTCGCTCGACAGTTCGTCACGGTGCTGATCGACAAAGGCCATCTTGACGGTCTTGCCGATCAGGACTTCGCCGCTGTCCGGCTGCTCCTTGCCGGCAATGAGCTTGAACAGGGTCGACTTGCCGGCGCCGTTGGGGCCGATGATGCCGACGATGGCGCCGGCCGGCACCTTGAAGCTCAGGTTGTCGATCAGCAGGCGGTCGCCGAAGGATTTGCTGACGTTCTTGAACTCGATCACTTCATTACCCAGGCGCTCGGCCACGGGGATGAAGATCTCCTGCGTCTCGTTGCGCTTCTGGTATTCGAAGTCAGACAGTTCCTCGAAGCGGGCCAGACGGGCCTTGCTCTTGGCCTGACGCGCCTTGGGGTTCTGGCGTGACCATTCCAGTTCTTTCTTCAGCGCCTTGGCACGGGACTCCTCGCCTTTTTGTTCCTGCACCAGGCGTTCCTGCTTCTGTTGCAGCCAGTCGCTGTAGTTGCCCTTGTAGGGAATGCCGGAACCACGGTCCATTTCCAGAATCCACTCAGCGGCGTTGTCCAGGAAGTAGCGGTCGTGGGTGATGGCCACCACAGTGCCGGAATAGCGTTGCAGGAACTGCTCCAGCCAATCGACCGATTCAGCGTCCAAGTGGTTGGTCGGCTCATCAAGCAGCAGCATGTCGGGCTTGGACAGCAGCAGACGGCACAGCGCCACGCGGCGCTTCTCACCGCCGGAGAGCTTGCCGATCACGGCGTCCCACGGCGGCAGGCGCAGCGCGTCGGCGGCAATTTCCAGTTGGTGCTCGCCGCCGTCGCCTGCGGTGGCGATGATGGCTTCGAGCTTGGCCTGCTCGGCGGCCAGGGCATCAAAGTCGGCGTTTTCATCGGCATAGGCCGCATACACCTCTTCCAGGCGCGCCTGGGCGGCCTTGGATTCGCCCATGCCGCCTTCGACGGCCTCGCGCACGGTTTCATTGGGGTCGAGCTGCGGCTCCTGCGGCAGATAACCGATCTTCAGACCCGCCATCGGAATGGCTTCGCCCTCGAACTCCTTGTCAACGCCGGCCATGATCTTGAGCAGCGTGGACTTGCCCGAACCATTGAGGCCAAGCACACCGATCTTGGCCCCGGGGAAGAAACTTAAAGAGATGTCTTTGAGAATATGACGCTTCGGCGGCACGATCTTGCCGAGGTGATTCATCGAAAAAACGTATTGGGCCATGGAATAATAATTTTTCGGGGTAAAACGCGCATTATCCCCGCCCGGCCGTTTTGGCGCTTTAAGCGGGCGGCCGAATCACGATTGGCGGCTGGCCTGATCGCGGTCGTTGCGCAGCGCGGTCTGGGCCACCGCATCCAGCGCGTTGTCCACCACAGGGCCCTCGGACACCACCCGCATCAGGCCGCTGCTGCGCAGCCGCTCCATAGTGCGGCGTGACATGGAATGGGCCTCGCCCTTGCCGGAGACAAACATGAAAAGGGTGCGGTGCGGGCTGGCCCAGGTGAGCTGGGCGCGCACCCATTCACCCTTGAGCGAGAGCTGGACCCAGGCACCAATCTCCAGATCGGACACGCTCCAGGGCCGCGGCAGCGCACCCGCCTCAGGGGCGGGGGTCTGCAGCACCACGTTGACCTCGGGCAGATAGCCGGTTTCATCGGCCTCGTGCTCCACCACCCAGACGGTTTCGCCATTGGGCTCTTCGGCCAGTCCGACCAGGCTGTTGAAGCTGTCGCCGGCATCTTCCACAGGCCCGGAAGCGGGAGCCGACTCGGCCGGGGCCGCAAAGGCTTTCTCATGCAGGGTGATAAGTTCGTCAAAGAACAGCGCGGCCCGTTCCTGCGGGTACTGGATGAGCTGCAGGCCCTGTCGCAGCTTGGCCAGCAGGGTGGGCACGAGCTGGGCTAGCCGGGCCCGGTTGCGCCGGGCCAACTGCACCTGCACGCTCCAGAGCAGATCGTCCACCAGCGCCAGGTAGCCCTCGGCATCCGAGGTGCCGTCGGTACAGCTCAGTTGCGATTCGGCCACCACCTGCGCCCAGGGACCGCCCAGGAAGGCGCCGACCAGTTCGGGGATGCTGCTGTCCCGGGTCTGCTCCTGGAAGTCGGCCGCGAAACGGTAGGCCAGCAGGTTGCGCTGCTCGGCATGCAACAGAGCACGCGCTGCATCACCCTGGCGCAGGCGCTGCTCGGCGTCGGCGCCGGACCAGCGCGCCTCCAGCGTCTTGAGCACGGTGGCAAAGTTCTGCGCGTCGCCCTGGCTGGCCACCAGGACCCGCACCGACTCGACCATGGTCTGGAAAAAGTGCTTGAAACCTTCGTCGCTTTCGTCCGAATAGCCCAGGCTGCGATGGGTCAGCTTGTCCAGCAACTGCCGGGCCGGGTGCCGGCGGTCACTGAAGAAACGCGAATCCGACTGCGACAGCCGCAGCAGCACCGGCTCCAGCGCCCTGATCTGCTCGCGTACACGGGGCAGGAGCCGCTGGTCCTGCATGAGGTTGTCCAGCATCAGGCGCACCACCTCCTCGCCCAGCTGCCGGCCGAGTTTTTTGCCCTGGGCCGGCTCGTGCGTCTGCGCTGCGGGGCGCCCGGCCGGGGTGGCTGGGGCGGCATCGGCCTGGCTTGGTGGCTGGCTGGCGCGCTGGCTCAGGCGCTTCATCATGGGCTCGACCATCTTGAGGTCCTCCAGCGCCACGAACGGGGCTGGCACGGTATGCAGGAACTCTTTGCGATCACTGCCTGCCTCACTGTCGAGTTCGCCGGCGAGCAAACGGCGCAGCTTGTCCAGTGTGAGCATGGTGCGGCTCACCGAGTTGCCAGCCTGGTGGTGCGCCGCCGCATCGCCACTGGCCGAGGAACTCGTGGGCAGCACCGGCTCCACCCCCTGGGTGCGCAGCCAGTCGGTCAATTCCTTGTATAGCTGGCGCAGGCTGACGCCGAGATAGCCGGACGCCGGCGTGATCAGGGCCGAGCGCACAGCTTCATCCGGGACGTGCTGCACCAGGCATTCGCGCAGGGCGCGGGCAAAAGACTCGGGGCGCAGGGGGTTGAGGTGTGCCTGCACCGTAACCCAGCCCAGCAAGCTGCTGATGAGGGGATTGAACGCCGGCAGCACGTCGTCCACCGCGATCTGGATTTCCTGCTGCGCCAGCGCGTACTCGATGTTGGCATCGATCTGCTTGGCATCCAGCAGCTGCAGGTCGGCGAACCGGACCAGAGGCTGGTCGACCGCATCCTGGTCGCCGCTGTGATAGATGGCCAGACGCAACTGCACGCCAAAGGTGGCACGCACGTCATCGATGTGCTGGCGCAACTGCGCCAGCGCGGGCTTGCTGATGGGGCGGTAGTTGATTTGCGAGATCTTCGGCTTGGCCTGGCGCGTCGACGCCTCCAGTCCCTTGAGCACATCGTCGATGAGGGTGTTCGACTGCGCCAACACGGCCTCAATGCAGTCTTGCAAGGAGGGCCGCAGGCCGACAACAACGTCGTCCGCCACACCGAGTCGCCGTAACAGGAACTTATTCATCACGTGGGCCTTTTCACACTTTATTTACAGGTGCGAACGGGGTGAGAAGGCCCTCGCCTTCATGACCGGCACACCCCGGTCGAGACTGGATTTTCCCCGCTATCAGGCCCGCGCGGCCATGGCGGCAACACCTTGTTACCGACGTGTCAAATTTGTCGAAGAAATACGGCTTTGAGACACAAATGTCGCGGCATGCGACAATACGGTCTGTTGCGGCGTTCCAGTTGCCCGCACATCAGCACCTTGCTGGGGGCTCTGTTCACAGATTCCGCCCCACCTTTGAACCCTATCTGCCTTTGACTGGCCCGTGGTTGTAAACCTTGGGACTGGCCGATATCCCTGCGCCCGGATGGGCGCCATCACAATGAACTTTGAAGATCTGAAACTGGCTCCGGCCATTCTGAAAGCCGTGCGCGAGCAAGGCTACGAAACCCCCACCGCCATCCAGGCGCAGGCCATTCCGGTCGTGCTCGAAGGCCACGACCTGCTTGGCGGCGCCCAGACCGGCACCGGCAAGACCGCGGCCTTCACCCTGCCGCTGCTGCATCGCCTGACCATGAGCCGCAGCGCCCAGAACAAGTTTGGCGGTACCGGCATCCGTGCCCTGGTGCTGACCCCGACCCGCGAACTCGCCGCCCAGGTGGAAGAGTCGGTGCAGGCCTATGGCAAGTACCTGCAATTGACCTCCACCGTCATCTTTGGCGGTGTCGGCATGAACCCGCAGATCAGCCGCCTCAAGAAAGGCGTCGACATCCTGGTGGCCACGCCGGGCCGTCTGCTCGACCTGCAGCAACAGGGTTTCCTGGACCTGTCCACGGTGCAAGTCCTGGTGCTGGACGAGGCCGACCGCATGCTCGACATGGGCTTCATCCATGACGTGAAGAAAGTGCTGGCCCTGGTGCCGAAGGAAAAGCAGAGCCTGCTGTTCTCCGCCACCTTCAGCGACGAAATCCGCGACCTGGCCAACAACCTGCTGAAGAACCCGCAAAGCGTGCAGGTCACGCCGCGCAACACCACGGTGCAGCGCATCAGCCAGGTGATCCACCCGGTTGGCCGCGGCAAGAAGAAAGCCCTGCTGGCCCATATCATCCAGGAACACAACTGGAGCCAGGTGCTGGTGTTCACCCGCACCAAGTTCGGCGCCAACAGCGTGGCCGAATTCCTGACCAAAAACGGCATCTCGGCCATGGCGCTGCACGGCAACAAGAGCCAGTCGGCCCGCACGCAAGCCCTCTCCGGCTTCAAGAGCGGCGACGTCCGCGCCCTGGTGGCGACCGACATTGCCGCACGCGGCATCGACATCGACGAGTTGCCGCACGTGGTGAACTACGAAATCCCCAACGTCAGCGAAGACTATGTGCACCGCATCGGCCGCACCGGTCGAGCTGGCGCCAGCGGCGAAGCCGTCAATCTGGTGTGCCTGGACGAAGAAGGCTTCATGCAGGACATTGAGCGCTTCACCAAACAGAATATCGACGTCAAGATCATCGACGGCTTTGGTCCTGAACCCGGTGAGAAGGCCGAGCCCATCGCCATGGGCCGCCAGACCATCTGGGGCGGTGCCGGCAAGCCGCCGAGCCGCGACGTGATGCAGGCTGCGGCCAAGGCAGCGCGTACCGAGATGATGCAGCGCGTGCGCGAGAACAAGCCCGCTCAGGGCAGCGATCGCGGCGGCAACGGCAATGGTGGCGGCGCCCGCAGGCCGGCTGGTGGCGGTGGCAATCCCCCGCGCAGCCGCAGCGGCGGACAGCCCGGCGGCAAAGGCCCCAGGCAACCCCAGGGCCAAGGCCAGGGTCAGGGCCGCTCCTCCGGCTACGCCGCAGAGCCGCGTCAGCAAAACGCGCAGCGCGCGCCCCAGGGTCAACCCGATCCGATGCGCACCAGCGTCGACATGATGGCCGAGCGCGGCGCACGCCGTGGCGGTGGTGGCGGCTTCGGTGGTGGTGGCGGTGGCAACCGCAGCCGCACGGGTGGCGGTGGCGGTGGCGGTGGCGGTGGCGGTGCCGGCGGTCGTGGCAACGGTCAGGGCCGCTCCGGTGGCGGCTACGGCTCAGGTTCTTTCGGCCGCTAAGTCACAAGACCCTATGCGCCGGTTGTCATCGACCGGCGCATGAACTTCCATGGGCGCTGCGGCGCCCTATCTTTTTTGGCTCAACAGCATGGCTAATTCATCGGCGACTTCCGCCCAATCCGAATCGTCCCGCAAAGCCTCCTGCAAAAACTGAGCTTGCGCCTTGTTCCAGAACGGGGCATCCGGCAACGCAACGCCTTTTTCCAGGCGATGGCTGGCCAAGAACGCTTCCAGCGCGGCAGGGCTGCTTGCCAGTCCCAGTTGCGACAATAGGCTGCTTAGATCATGACTGCTGGTATCCATGATGGAACTCCTGCGACCGGGTCGGCCTGTTTTGTAGTTTAGCGGCCTGTTCAAACCAGGGCCTGGCCACACTATTTTTACAAGTGAAAAAATGGTGTGCGCAGGCCCTAATAGTTGCAAAATGCCATGGGAACAGGGTGAAACAGGCCCTCGTTTCTTGCGCAGGGCCAGTTCGTTTCGTGTTGCCAGTCCTTGCGTCCACCAGAGGGATTCCATATGGCCGAGAACAGGACGGAGCGCGACTCTTTCGGGACCATTGAAGTCCCGGCGCAACAGCTCTGGGGCGCACAAACCCAACGTTCGCTCCACTTCTTCCGGATTTCCAGTGAGCGCATGCCGCATGAGTTGATCCTGGCGCTGGCCCAGTCCAAGCTGGCCTGTGCCGCCGTGAATGAAGAACTCGGCCTGCTCAGCCAGGAGAAAGCCAGGGCCATCATGGCCGCCGCCGAGGAAGTTCTCGCCGGGCGGCACGACCAGGAGTTTCCGCTTCTGGTGTGGCAGACCGGCTCCGGCACCCAGAGCAACATGAACATGAACGAGGTGCTGGCCAACCGCGCCTCCGAACTGCTCGGTGGCGTGCGCGGAGAAGGCCGCTTGGTCCATCCGAATGACGAGGTCAACCTCGGGCAGTCGTCCAACGACATCTTTCCCAGCGCGATGCACCTGGCCGCCTGCCTCCAGCTCTCAGGACACTTGCTGCCAGCGCTACGGAGCCTGCGCGCACGGCTGGAAGAAAAATCCCTGGCCTTCTGCGACATCGTCAAGATAGGCCGCACGCACTTGCAGGACGCCACACCACTCACACTGGGCCAGGAGTTTTCAGCTTACGTGGCCCAGCTCAGGCATGCGGAATCGGCCATCGGACATACGCTGGCCCCATTGCATGAACTGGCTGTCGGCGGCACGGCGGTGGGCACGGGTCTGAACACGCATCCGCAATTCGGCACCCGGGTGGCCAAAAAACTGGCCGACAGAAACAAGCTCCCCCTGGTCAGCGCCGACAACAAGTTTGCGGCGCTGGCGGCCCACGATGCCCTGGTGTCGGCGCATGGGGCACTCAAGACACTGGCCGCCGCACTGATGAAAATCGCCAATGACATCCGCTGGCTGGCCTCCGGGCCACGTTCCGGCCTGGGGGAAATCGGCATTCCTGAAAACGAACCGGGCAGCTCGATCATGCCGGGCAAGGTCAACCCGACCCAGTGCGAGGCGCTCACCATGCTGTGTTGCCAGGTTTTCGGCAACGATGTGGCCATCACCATCGGTGGGGCGTCCGGCAATTTCGAGCTGAATGTCTTCAAGCCCCTGATCGCCCAAAACTTTCTGCAAAGCGTGCGGTTGCTGGCCGATGGCATGCGCAGTTTCGAGACCTTCTGCGTCCGGGGCATCGAAGCCCACCAGGATCGCATCGATGCGTTGATGGCACGCTCGCTGATGCTGGCCACGGCACTGACGCCGCACATCGGCTATGACCGGGCCGCCGAGATTGCCAAATACGCGCATCACCAGGGCTGTACCCTCAAAGAGGCGGCCACACAACTGGGCTATGTGAGCGAGCGGGAATTTGACCAATGGGTCCAGCCAGGGCAAATGACCCACCCCGCAGAGGCTTGAAACAAGCGAGCGGTCGCGACGGTAAACTGTACGGACACATCCATACACCCCGTACGGCATTCGATCTTCCTTCCTCATTTTCAATTTCCATCATGCAATTTCTTCACACCATGCTGCGCGTCGGCGACCTGCAGCGCTCGATTGATTTCTACACCCGTGTCATGGGCATGAAACTGCTGCGCACCACGGACCGACCCGAGCAGAAATACTCGCTGGCCTTCGTCGGCTACGCCAGCAACCCGGAGCAGGCCGAGCTCGAACTCACCTACAACTACGGCGTTGACAGCTACGAGCTGGGAACGGCCTACGGCCACATCGCGCTGGGTGTGCGTGACATCCATGCCACCTGCGAACAAATCCGCACCCATGGCGGCAAGATCACGCGCGAACCCGGCCCGGTGATGGGCGGCAGCACCCTGATTGCCTTCGTCACCGACCCGGATGGCTACAAGATTGAGCTGATCCAGCACACGGCCTGACCGGAAAGCAGATTTCTGACACCTGCCCCCGTCTCACGTTAGGATGGATGGGCGTTGCCGCGCAAAACGCGGCGGCAACTCACCAGGGGCAGATCCAGTGTCGACATCGCAGATCCTTCAGCGTTTCTTTCTGGCTCCACAACAGCTAGCGCACGAAGACCTCCACAATTGGCGGGAGCGTATTCTCTCGAGCATTCTGCTGGTCATCGTCACCCTGGGCGGCATCACCGCCATCCCCAGCGTGATGCTGGCGCTCAGCGAAGGGCTGGTGGCCATCGCCTGGATCGACGCCATCGCCCTGGTCTGGGTGATAACGATCTGGCGCCTGCGCACCTTGCCTCACAGCTTCCGTACCTGGAACCTGCTGGCCTTGATCTACCTGCTGGGCGTGTGGTTCCTCTTCACCATCGGCCCGGCCAGCGAGATCTACCTGATGGCCTTCCCGGTGATGGCCGCCCTGCTGCTGGGCCTGCGCCCGGCCTTGCTGGCACTGTCGATCAATGCCGTGACCCTGCTGGGGATCGGCTACCTGGCGGATGCCGACCTGAAGATCCCCGGATTCGAAGGCCAACCACTGGTCAAGTGGATCGTCATCACGATCAACTTCATGTTCATCAACTCGGTCATCACGGTTTCGTGTGCCGTGTTGCTCAGCCGGCTGGAAAAATCACTGGAACGACAGCGCGCCATTGCCAAGTCGCTTGAGGAAGGCCAGGCTGACTTGAAAAAGCTCAACGACGAGCTTCGGCTCACGGCCGCGGCCGTTCGGCGCCTCAATGACATGGTCGTGATCACCGAGGCCGCCCCGCTGGATGCGCCCGGGCCGCGCATCGTGTTTGTCAACGATGCGTTTGAGCGTCGCACCGGCTATGCGCGCGAGGAAGTACTGGGCCAGGCACCGCGCATGCTGCAAGGCCCCAAGACCAGCCGGAACGAACTCGACCGCATCAAGACAGCGCTGCGCCAACAGCAGCCGGTCAACGGCGAGCTGCTCAACTACACCAAGGATGGCCAGGAGTTCTGGCTGGAGCTTGACATTGTGCCGGTCACCAATGAGCAGGGCGGGCTCACGCATTGGGTCGCGGTCGAACGCGACATCACCGAACGCAAAAAGGCCGAAGAAGACATTCACCGCCTGGCTTATTTCGATGCCCTCACCAGCCTGCCGAACCGGCGCATGCTGCTGGACCGGCTCGAACAGGTGCTGGCCGCGGCACGACGCGCACCGCTCATCGGCGCCGTTCTCTACCTGGACCTGGATCGTTTCAAGAACATCAATGATGCGCGCGGCCACACCGCTGGCGACGCGCTGCTGGTGAGTGTCGGCCAGCGCCTTCGCGCCCTGGTGCGCGAGGAAGACACCGTGGCCCGTCTGGGTGGCGACGAGTTCGTGATCCTGACCACCCACCTCACGGCAGACCATGATGCGGGCGCACGCGCCGCCATGGCGATTGCGGCCAAAGTGCGCGAAGCCCTGGAACAGCCCTTCGCCATCATGGGAGAGTCCTACAGTACCAGCGCCAGCATTGGCGTCACCCTGCTGCCCAAGCAGGGGCAGACCGCCGACGCGCTGCTGCGCGAGGCCGACACGGCCATGTACCGGGCCAAAGCCGCAGGCCGCAACCGGATTGCCTTTTTTGAAGCGGCCATGCAAGCGGAGGTGGAGGAGCGCCTGGCCCTGGAGCACGATCTGGCACAGGCCATCACCCGACATCAGCTGGCGCTGCACCTGCAGCCTCAGGTCGACCCCACGGGGAGCACTGTCGGCGCCGAGTTGTTGCTGCGCTGGACGCATCCTGTGCGTGGCCAGGTTCCGCCGTCAACGTTCATCCCGATTGCCGAGGACAGCGCCCTCATGCTACGGCTTGGCGACTGGGTCATGGAACAGGCATTCCGCACGCAGATCCGCCTGCAGGCGGCCGGCCACGCGCTGCCGCTGTCCATCAACGTCAGTCCGCGCCAGTTCCGGCAGTCGGATTTTGTCCGGCGCGTGTCGAGCCTGCTCGACAGCAGCGGCGCCAATCCGGCCGGCCTGATTTTCGAAGTGACCGAGGGGCTGCTGATCGAAAACCTGGACAACACCATTGCCCGCATGAACGAGATCACCGCCATGGGGATCCGTTTCTCCATCGACGATTTCGGCACCGGCTACTCCAGCCTGGCCTACCTCAAGCGGCTGCCCCTTTACGAGATCAAGATCGACAAAAGCTTCATCCAGGACACCCCCACCGACCCGAACGACACCGCCATCGTGAAGCTGATCCTCTCGATGGCCAAACACCTCGGGCTGCGGGTCGTGGCCGAAGGCGTTGAAACCCGCGAGCAGGCGGACTTCCTGAGCGCCCATGGCTGCGATGTCATGCAGGGCTACCTGTTTGCCCGCCCCACATCGGTGGATGACTGGCTCGCCCGGGAGGGCTGATCACAACGGCCATGCCGAGCTACACCGGGCAACTGAGTCATGACCCGTACCAGCAGATTTTTGCCCGTGCCAGCAGCCGCTACGGCTGCACCAAGGACTATGCGCACCAGACTTTTCACAGTCTCAAGGCCCAAGGCATCCATGACCGAGAACTTGAGACGCTCCTAGGGTTGCCTTGCGCTGGGCTTGCGCCGGTGACAGGCCCCGCCTACAGTCGACAAGTCAGGACCACCACACCAGGAGCGCCCCATGATTCGAGTTCTCACCCCCATCGCCGTTGCAGCCCTGCTGGCCGCCTGTGCGGCCACCCCGTCCGGCCCTTCAGCCTCGGCCCAGCTCCAGCCGACCCGGGGCAACACCACCGCCGGCGAGGTTCGCTTCAGCCAGCGCGGCGACAAGGTCGTGGTCTCCGGTGAGGTCCGTGGCCTCAAACCCAATGGCGAACACGGTTTTCATGTGCATGACAAAGGCGACTGCTCCAGCGGCGACGGCATGAGCACCGGCGGCCACTTCAACCCCATGGGGAAAATGCATGGCGCCCATGACCAGAGTGAGCACCATGTGGGCGACCTGCCCAGCCTGAAGGCCGACGCCAATGGCGTGGCCCGCATCAACTTCGAGTCCAGCAGCCTGTCGGTGGGCAGCGGCAGTGCCGACGTGATCGGCCGCGGCCTGATCGTGCACCGCGACCCGGACGACTACAAGACCCAGCCCACCGGCAACTCAGGCCCGCGTCTGGCCTGCGCCGTCATTACCCGTCAGTAAGCGCTGGCGGGCTTGCAGGATCTGTTGCGCCCGCAGCAGATCCGGCAGCGTGTCGATGTCGGTCACGCAACCGGCATCGTCCACGACCAACTCAGTCGCCCCGCGCGCACGGACGACAGGCGCTGCACCCTGGTTGCCCTGCAAGGCCATGAGCTGCGGCCCGCAGGCACGTGAGAAGCGCACCGGGTGACCACGCTGCCCCTGGTAGACCGGCACCACCACGTCATGCTGCAACGAAGCCGCGGCGATCAGCTTTAAGGTGTCGGGCTGGATCAGAGGCAAGTCAGCCGGCAGGATGAGCCAGCCTTCGGCCTCTGCGGTGGCACGCACCGCCGCGGCAATCGAGTCCCCCATGCCGGGGTGACCGGCATCTTCCACATGAAACGGCAGGCCGCTGGCGCGCACGGCGTCCAGCGTGTGTTGCATGACGGTTTTACCGGCCAGTTCGGCCTGCAGTTTGTGCACCGTGCCGCCAGAAGCGGCAAAGCGCTCGCCCCGTCCCGAGGCGAGCACGATAACCACCGGCGGCATCAGGCGATGACGCAGCCGGGCGTGCTGGCCACGCTCGAAAGGGTCGCGTTCTTGACCTGCACGATCTCGGCGAGGATGGAGACGGCAATCTCGGCCGGCGTCTTGGCACCGATGCGTAGCCCCACCGGGCCGTGCAGGCGCGCCAGCTCATCGGCACTTAGGTCGAAGTGCTCGGCCAGGCGTTGCTTGCGGGTTTCCTGGTTGCGGCGTGAACCCAGGGCGCCGACATAGAAAGCCGCCGATTTGAGGGCTTCGAGCAGCGCCATGTCGTCCAGCTTGGGGTCGTGCGTCAAGGCCACGATGGCGGTATGGGCGTCGGGCAGCATCTCGCGCACCACATCGTCGGGCATGCCGGCCACGCGCTGCACGCCAGCAATGTCCAGCGTGGCGGCGTATTCCTCGCGCGGGTCGCACACCAGCACGTCGAAATCGAGCACGCCGGCCATTTGCGCCACGGCCTGCGACAGCTGGCCAGCGCCAATCAGCAGCAGGCGCCACTTCGGACCGAACACCGTGGTCAGGCTGTTGTCGTCGAACTGCATGCCCTGGCCACGCACCGCATCGCGCAGCACCACCTCGCCGGTGGCGAGTGACAGCGTGCGCGCCACCAGGCGATGCTCGGCCGTGCGCTGCAGCAGCTGCTCCATCCAGCCCGCATCCAGCACCGGCTCCTGCACCAGCCGCAGCGTGCCGCCGCAAGGCAGGCCAAAACGGGTCGCCTCTTCCTTGGTGACACCGTAGGCAATGATGGACGGCTTGGCTGGCGCCTGGGCACCCACGGCCGTGAAAGCCGCTTTGGTGCGGGCGATCAGGTCGTCCTCCACGCAGCCGCCCGAGACCGAACCACTGACCACACCGTCATCACGCACGGCCAGTAGCGCTCCCGGGGGGCGCGGCGCGCTGCCCCAGGTCTCCACCACCGTGACCAGTGTGACGGCATGGCCGCTGCGCTTCCAGGCCAGCGCGTCGGCAAGCACCCGCAGATCTAAACTTTCCATTCCCGTCGCTCCCTTGCTGCCTCAGGCCTGCGCAATCGCCTGCGCCGTGATGGGCAGCTTGCGGATGCGCTTGCCGGTCAGCGTTGCGACCGCATTGGCGATGGCGGGCGCGATCAGCGCCGTCGCCGGCTCGCCGATGCCGCCGGGCTTCTCGTTGCTGTCGACCAGAACAATGTCGATCACCGGCGATTCGTTCATGCGCACCACCGGGAACGTGTTGTAGTTGGTTTGCTGCACCCGGCCCTTGTCCAGCGTGATTTCCTGCATGATCGCGGCGCCCATGCCGAAGACGATGCTGGACTGGATTTGCGCCTCGACCGTATCCGGGTTGACCATGCGTCCCAGGTCGGCCGCCACGGTGACACGATGCACCTTGACGCTGCCGCCTTCCAGGCTGACCTCGGCCACTTGCGCCATGTAGGTGTCATAGCCTTCCATAATGGCGATACCGCGCGCACGACCGGCCGGCAGGGGTTTGCCCCAGCCGGCTTTGTCGGTGGCAAGCCGCAACACGTTGGCGATGCGGGGCTGCTGGCCCAGCATGCTCAGCCGATAGGCCAGCGGGTCCTTGCCGGCGCCCGCCGCCAACTCGTCTATGAAGCTCTCATTGGCAAATGCGTTGAGGGCGTGACTCACCGAGCGCCAGTAGCCCACCCGCAGGCCGGCATCGTGCTTGACGATGTCATGCTTGGTGGCGGGAATGTCGTACAGCGCCACGGCGGCCTCGGTCATCAACGGGTCCTGCACCTGGGGCGGCAGGCCAAAGACACGTCCGGTGATGGACTGCGAAGTCAGACGGAAGGTCATGGCGCTTGGCTTGCCATCGGCACCCACGGCAGCGGCCAGGGTGTTGACGGCTTGCGGACGGTAGAAGTCGTGCGTCATGTCGTCTTCGCGCGACCACAGCAGCTTGACCGGTTTGCCCACGGCCTTGGAAATCTGCGCCGCCTGGATGATGAAGTCAACGTCGATGCGACGACCGAAACCACCGCCAAGGAAAGTTGTCTGCAGGCTCACGTCCTCGGGCTTGAGGCCCACCGCAGCGGCAACAGTACCCTGCGCTCCATCCTGCCACTGGGTCGGGCCAATCAGCTTGACCTTGCCGTTGTTGTAGTCCGCCGTGAAGTTCATGGGCTCCAGCGGCGAGTGCGACAGCAGCTGGCTGACGTACTCGGCGCGCACCACCTTTTGCGAGGTGGCGATCACGCCCTCGGCATCACCGACCTTCTTGAGCTCCAGCGGTGTGCCGGTTTTGGACGCAGCGCGAATGGTTTCGAGCATGGCCTTGTCGTTCAGGGTTGCGCCAGCGCCTTCGTTCCAGTCGATGACCAGCGCCTTGCGCGCCATGTTGGCACGCCACCAGCTGTCGGCCACCACGGCGATGCCGTCGGGAATTTCCACCACCGCCACCACACCGGGCATGGCCTTGGCTTTGGAGCCGTCGTACGACTTGACGCTACCGCCAATCACCGGGCACTGCTCCAGTGCGGCATAGACCATGCCGGGCAGCTTGACGTCGATACCGAACTCGGCCGTGCCGTTGACCTTGGCCGGCGAGTCGAGGCGACGGGTGCGCTTGCCGACAATGCGGAAATCCTTGGGGTCCTTGATGGCCACTTGTTCCGGCACCGGTAGCTTGGAGGCCGCTTCGGCCAGCGAGCCGTAAGTGGCTTTTTTGCCTTTGGGGCCGAGGATCATGCCGTTGACGGCCTTGAGCTCGCTGCGGTCGACATTCCACTTGGTTGCAGCGGCACTGATCAGCATCTCGCGCACCTGGGCGCCGCCGATGCGCAGCTTCTCCCAGCCGTCACGCACCGAGGTTGAACCACCAGTGAGCTGCGGGCCGCCGAGCAGCGGATTACCGTAGAGCTTGGCATTGGGCGGCGCAATGGCCACCTTGATGTGCTTGATATCGACGTTGAGCTCTTCGGCGATCAGCATCGGCATCGAGGTGTAGACGCCCTGCCCCATTTCGGAACGCGCCGAGATCAGGGTGATGGTGTTGTTGTCGGCGATGTGCACCCAGGCGTTGGGCGTGTAGACCGCGCCGGCGGCCTGCAGGGCGCCCGGCAGGGCAAAACCCATCAGCAGGCCGCCAGAGGCGATGGCCGAGGTCTTGAGAAAGTCACGACGGGAGGTTTCGATAGTCATGTGGGTTCTCCTCAGGCTTTGCGCATGGTGGCTGCCGCATCCTTGATGGCGGCCTTGATACGGGGATAGGTGCCGCAGCGGCAGAGGTTGCCGCTCATGGCGGCATCGATGTCCGCATCGCTGGGGCTCTTGTTGGTGGCGAGCAAGGCGGCCGCGCTCATGAGCTGGCCCGACTGACAGTAGCCGCATTGCGGCACATCATGCTTGAGCCACGCCACCTGCAGCGGATGGCTATTGTCCTTGGACAGGCTCTCCACCGTGGCCACCTTCTTGCCAGCCACCGAAGCCAGCGGCGTCTGGCAGGAACGCACCGCCACGCCATTCACATGCACGGTGCAGGCGCCGCACAGCGCGGCACCGCAACCGAACTTGGTGCCGGTCATGCCGAGTTCATCACGGATCACCCACAGCAAAGGGGTATCGGGTTCGGCCTTGGCGCTCACGCCCTTGCCATTCACATTTAATTTGACGCTCATCGTGATGCCTCCTGTATATAAGTTGGGCTTGATATGCCCACGCACTTTGCATTGAACCGGGCAAGCGTAGGTCAAGGCAGGACGTACCGTATTCGGGTTAGCACCTAGAGGCGACAGATATTTTCAAATTGAGACAGCCCCGCTTGCAGGCGCCCCAGGCGCCCACGCGCCTATACTTCCGCCATGCCCTCGATTGCCGATCTCCGCAAAAGTTACGAGCGTCACGAACTCAGTGAAGACGCCTCGCACGACGACCCGCTCCAACAGTTCGACCAGTGGCTGCACGAAGCCATCAAGGCTGAAATTCCCGAACCCAACGCCATGACGGTAGCCACCGTCGGCAGCAATCTGCGTCCCTCCACGCGCGTGGTGCTGATCAAGGGCTATGACGAACGCGGCATTGTCTGGTTCAGCAACTACGAGAGTCGCAAGGGCCGTGAGCTGGCCGGCAACCCGTTTGCAGCGCTGCAGTTTCACTGGGTTGAACTGGAGCGCGTGGTGCGCATCGAAGGCCAGGCGGAACCGGTCAGCGCCGAGGAAAGCGACGACTACTTCCACAGCCGCCCGCTCGATTCACGCATCGGCGCCTGGGCCAGTCCGCAAAGCCAGGTTATTCCCAACCGCGGCGTGCTGGTGGCCAATGCCGCGCGCTATGCCGCGCAGTTCTTGCTGCAGCCGCCGCGCCCGCCGCACTGGGGCGGCTACCGCCTGAAGCCCGAGCGCTGGGAGTTCTGGCAGGGCCGCAAGAGCCGGCTGCATGACCGGCTGCGCTACACACCCGACGAGCAAGCTGGCTGGCTGCGCGAGCGGCTGGCGCCCTGAGTCAAACCGGATTTAGAGCAGTCCGGCCAGCAACATCACCACCGGCAGCGTGACCAGCGCCAGCGTGTTCGACACCGTCACACTGGCGGTCACCAGATCCTCGGCCACGGCGTAGCGCTGCGAAAACAGGAACACATTGGCGCCAATCGGTAGCGCCGCCGTCACCACCATCACCAGCAAGGGCAGACCGCTCAAGCCCAACAGTCCGCCCAGCAAGGCCACCAGCGCCGGGTGAATCAGGTTCTTGGCCGTGGCCAGCGCCAGCGCGCCACGCAGATGCGGCCCCGCCGTCGTGCCGGCCAGCGTCACGCCCACCAGCAGCAGCGCCAAGGGACCAAAGGCATTGCCCAGCCACTGCAAGGGCCGGTCCAGCACGTCAGGAAACAGCCAGCCGGTCTGGGCAAACAACAGGCCGGCGATGATGGGCAAAGGCACCGGGTGGATGATGGTGTTGCGCACCGCTCCCAGCACCGTGGCCAGTATGTGGCGCCGCGCGCCCTGCCCACTGGCCATCTGCTCGCGCGTCACCGCCAGTTCCAGCACCAACGTGCCGGCGGTCAACAACACCAGCGCATGCAGCGACACCAGCGTGAGCAGAATTACCAGCCCCGACGGCCCGTAGGCCAAGCCGATGAGCGAAATGCCGATCATCACCGTGTTGCTGAAAGTGCAGGCCAGGGCCAGCACGGCAGCGCGTCGGTTGAAACCCTGGATCAGCAAGGTGCCGACGAACAGGATGAGCACGGCAAAGAAATAAGCCGCCACCGGCCGGAAGTCGAGCTGCTCCACATGCACCGTGCTCATGGTGCGGAACATCAGTGCGGGCGTCAGCACCACGAACACCAGGTTGGAGAGGTCTTTGGCGGCCTCGGTTCGGATCCAGCGCGCGCGTCCCGCGATGAAACCGAGGGCAACCAGCAGGACAACAGGGATCAGGGCGGACAGGACAGGATGGTTCACGAAGAGAGAGGAGGCAAAGCCTTGAATGGTAGTGCCTTGCCGGCTCCGACCTGAGGCAAACCCTGATGCCTGTGTCGGCCAATGACCCTAAGATTTTCATGTTCACCCTTTCACCACCCACAGGAAACCGCCATGAACATTTCCCGACTGCTGAAGACCCACTGCGCCCTGGCCCTGACTGCGCTTGCCCTGCTGGGCAGCCCGGTCCAGGCACAGACCGGCAAGACCGAGCTGCTCTGGCTCGGTCAGGCCAGCTTTCGCATCAAGTCACCCGGCGGCAAGATCATCGTGGTCGACCCATGGATCACCGGCGGCCCCAAGACCCCAGCGCCCTACAAGACCGACCTCAGCGCTTTGGGCAAGGTTGACCTGCTGCTGGTGACCCATGCCCACGTCGACCACATCGGCGACGCCCCGGCGATTGCCAAGCTCAACAACACCAAGCTCTACGGTCCGGCCGACATGGTCACGCCGCTGATCACGCTGGGCCTGCTGCCGGCCGATCTGGGCCACCGCTTCAACAAGACCGGCGCGGTCAAGCCGCTTCCCGGCATCAAGGTCACGGCGGTGCAGGCCGAGCATTCCTCCCTGCTGGTGTGGAAAAACCCCGCCACCGACAAGATGGAATCGCACCCTGCCGGTGAAGCCATGGGCTACATCATCGAGCTGGAAAACGGCTTCAAGATCTGGCACATGGGCGATACGGGTTTGTTCAGCGACATGAAGTTCATCAGCGAGCACTACAAGCCGGACCTGGTGCTCGTGCCCATCGGCGGCAACTTCACCATGGGCCCGGAAGATGCGGCCTTCGCCCTGAACACCTGGATCAAGCCGAAGAACGTGATCCCGATGCACTACAACTCCAACCCCATGGCCCCGGGCACGCTGGCCGAGTTCCAGGCTGCCATGAAGGACAGCAAACTCAAGATCAAGATCACACCGATGACCGAAGGCCAGACCGTCGAGTTCTGACCTTCTCGTCAAAGGACGCCGGCCGGGCTGCGCGCGGCCCGGCCCGTTCATCCAGTTGATTTGACGCTAGCCGGTTTGAGGCCTAAAGTGGGACCGGTAGACATGGGCCGGGTGTTCCGGGCAGTCTGCAGCACACGCGCATCGCCACCCGTGATGCAAAGCGTGACCATCGACTCGTGAAAGAGGAGATACCGACATGAAAAACAGACTCCTGGCACGCCTGCCCCTCGCCTTCCTGGCCCCGTTACTCCCCGCACTGGCTTGGGCACAGCAGTCCCCAGCGCCAACGGCACCGCCCTACTACATGCCCTACTGGCATGGCTCCGGACACATGTGGGGTGGTGGTGGTGGCTTCTGGTGGGGTGGGCCGCTGATGATGCTGGGCCTGGTTGCCGTTTGCATCATCATCTTCCTGCTGGGCCGTCGATCTGGCTGCGGCTGGCATCACCACCATCATGGGCCATATCACATGCCAGGCCGCGCACCGGGACCGGATGCCTTTGGCGACCCGACCTATTCGGCGCTGCAGATTCTGAACGAGCGCTTCGCGCGCGGTGAAATCCAGAAGCCGGAATACGAAGAGAAAAAAGCCGCCATTCTCGGGCCACGCTAGTGTCCTGTCTCGGAAGTTTTTGCCACAGATGTGCGAGGTTGCAGGTCAGTTCATGTTTTGACGAAAACCGTCGCAGGCTAGGCGCTGCGCGCAGCCGGGTTGCACACCCGGCGAGCACGGCAACGACGCATGGGGCGGTTTCTCGACAAAACATAGGCAAGGAACTTCCGAGGCAGGACACTAACCCGATGCCAGCTTGGCCTGCAGGTAGTCGAGCACGTTGTCCAGCGTCACCAGCCGGGCGTAGTCACTCTCAGGAATGTTGACGCCCAGGCGCTGGTGCAGCCCTATTAAAAAATTCAGCCAGTCCATCGAGTCGAGATCGACCTGCTGGCGCAGTGGTCGCGCCGGCTCGATCTCGTCGGGCTCCACCTCAGGGGCAATCGAGCGCAGGACTTCCAGCGCCGTGTGCCTGAGTGTTTCGCGGTCGGTACTCATGCTGCGTCTCCTTGTGCTTCGGTGTCGCCGGCCAGCGTCTCAGGCTGCTGCAGCACGTCGCGCAACTCGGTCAGGAACAGCGCGCCCTGGTGGCCGTCCGTCACGCGGTGGTCAGCGGCCAGCGAGGCGGTGAGCAGCGGCAGCGCACACAGCTCGCCATCCTGCACCCAGGGCCGCAGCGTCACGCTGCCAAAGCCCACCAGCGCCACCTGCGGCGGGTAGATCACGCCAAACACCGACTCCACCCCCTGATCACCCAGATTGGTGATAGTGATGGTCGGGTCGCTCATCTCGGAGCTGCGCAGCGAACCAGCGCGTGCGCGCTTGACCAGATCGGCCAGCTCGCGCATCAGTTGCGCCAGCGGCTTGGCGCCGACATCGTGCAAGGCCGGCGCCACCAGCCCGCCGCCGCGCAGCGAAATCGCCACGCCGGCATGCACGGCCGTAGCCGGCTGGAACGCACCGTCGCGGTAGAAACCGTTGAGTTGGGGCACGCGCTGCAAAGCAATGGCGACTGCCTTGAGCTGCAACACGGCCGGCAGGATGCGCTCGGTGACGGACAAACCTTCGTTGCGTTGCTGCAGCCAAGCCAGCGCCTTGGCCATCGGAATGGTTTCGCTCAGGTAGTAGTGCGGAATCTCGCGCTTGGAGCGGCTCATGGCAGCGGCAATCGCTTTGCGCATCTCCTTCTGACGATCGGGTACGGCCGCGGGTGTCGCGGGCGCAGCAACCGCGGACACCACCGTTGCAACACCGCGCGCGGCCGCCGCGGCCTCGATATCCGCCAGCGTGACCGCGCCTTGGGCCCCGCTGCCGTGCAGGGTTTCGGGATCGATACCGAGTTCCTTGGCACGCCGGCGCGCCGACGGCGACACCGCCGCTCGCGTTGTGGCAGTGGCAGTGGCAGTGGCCGGGACTGCGGGTGCGGGTGCCGCGCTGGTCGCTTCGCCCGCCTCACGCAGCGTGGCCAGCACGGCGCCCACCGGCACGGTCTCGCCCGGCTGCACACGCAACTCGGCCACCACGCCGTCGTGCCAGATCTCCACATCCACCGCGGCCTTGGAGGTGTCCACCACAGCGACCACCTGGCCGCGCTTGACGCTGTCACCCGGCTTGACATGCCACTGCAGCAGCTTGCCCTGCTCCATGTCGGCGCCCAGCGAAGGCAGTTTGAATTCAATCATGTAGAAACCTCCGGGCGGGGCTCATGCGCTCTGCCCCATCAAGGCCTGCACCGCGGCCACAATTTTGTCCACCTGCGGCAACGCGGCTTCTTCCATGTGGCGTGCATACGGAATCGGCACTTCCTCGCTGCAGACACGCGCCAGCGGCGCATCCAGATCGAAGAAGGCCTGCTCGCTGATGCGCGCCATCAGCTCGGCCGCCAGGCTACCGGAGCGCCAGGCTTCGTCCACCACCACGGCGCGACGGCACTTGCGCACCGACGCCATGATGGTCGCATCGTCCAGCGGGCGCAGCACGCGCAAGTCCAGCACCTCGGCCGAGATGCCCAGTGCGGCCAGTTCCTCGGCGGCGCGCAGCGCTTTGGACAAGGAGCCGCCGTGCGTGATCAGGCTGACATCGCGGCCCAGGCGGCGCACCTTGGCGCTGTGAATGTCCACATCAAGTTCGTCCGGCAGTTCGCCCTCGGTGTTGTAGAGCTGCACATGCTCGAAGATCAGCACCGGGTCGGGGTCGGCCAGTGCGGCCTTGAGCATGCCACGCGCATCCTCGACGGTGGCCGGCGCCAGCACGCGCAGGCCCGGCACATGGGCATACCAGCCCTCGAAACTGTTGGAGTGCTGGGCCGCCACCTGGCGCCCGGCACCGGTGGCCATGCGGATCACGATCGGCACCGAAAACTGCCCGCCCGACATGTGGCGCAGCATGGCCGCGGTGTTGACGATCGGGTCGAGCGCCAGCAGGCTGAAGTTGACCGTCATCACTTCGACGATCGGCCGCATGCCACCCAGCGCCGCGCCAATGCCGGCACCGGTGAAGCCCAGTTCGGACAAGGGCGTGTCGCGGATGCGCTCGGGCCCGAACTCGTCGACCAGGCCCTTGGAAACCGCGTAGGTGCCGCCGTAGCGACCCACGTCTTCGCCCATCAGAAACACGCGCGGGTCGGCCTGCAGCGCTTCGCGCAGGGCCTCGCGCAGGGCTTCGCGGTAGGTGATGCGCCGGCCCATCAGGGCGCTCCTTGCGGTGTGTGCACGTCGCGCAGCAAGTCGTCAACCGCTTCCCATGTGCCCGCCTCGGCAAATGCGACCGCGGCCGCGACCTCGGTCTGCGTCGCGGCATCGAGCGCCAGAAACTCCTCTTCGGTGAGCAGGCCCTGCGCTTTGAGGCGCGCGCTGAAGGTGTGGATCGGTCCGCGCGTCTTCCAGGCCTCGACTTCTTTTTTATCGCGGTAAAGCTCGGGGTCGAACATTGAGTGGGCGCGGAAACGGTAAGTCTGCAACTCCACGAACACCGGACCCCGACCCGCGCGCACGTCCTGCGCGGCTCGTTGCACCGCCTCGTGCACCGCCACCACATCCATGCCATCGATGGCCTGCGTGCGGATGTCATAAGACCCGGCCTTGACGCACAGATCGGTCTGCGACTCGGAGCGCGCCAGCGCCGTGCCCATGGCGTAGAGGTTGTTCTCGCACAGGAACAAGACCGGCAGCTGCCACAGGGCGGCCAGATTCACCGCTTCGTGGAACGCCCCTTCAGCCATGGCGCCTTCGCCAAAGAAACAGGCGGTGAGCGCAGCACGTTTAGACATCTTGTCCGCCAGCGCCAGCCCGGCGGCCAGCGGCAGGCCGCCGCCCACGATGGCATTGCCGCCAAAGAAGCGGCGCTCCCGGTCAAACAAGTGCATGGAGCCGCCGCGCCCGCGCGAGCAGCCCTCCTGCTTGCCATACATCTCGGCCATGATGGTCTGCATGGGCATGCCGCGTAAGAGCGCATGGCCATGCTCGCGGTAAGCGGCAACGATGTTGTCCTGCGGCTGCAGCGCGCGCAAGGCACCGGTGGCAACCGCCTCCTCACCGATGTAGAGGTGCAAAAAGCCACGGATCTTCTGCTCGCCGTAAAGCTGGGCGCACTTCTCTTCCATGCGGCGCACGCGCAGCATGTCGGCCAGCATGGCCTGCGCCATAGTCTTGCCCCAAGGCACCGGCCCCGATGGCGGGGGCGCAATGCTGGCGATCGATTGCTCCTTGGTCGGCTTGTTCATGCCCCGCCCTCCAGCGTCGAGGTATCGCCCTCGGGCAGGCCGAGCTCGCGCGCCTTGAGCAGGCGCCGCATGATCTTGCCGCTGCGCGTGCGCGGCAACACCGGCAGAAAGGCGATCTCCTTCGGCGCCACGGCGGCGCCCAGGCGCTTGCGCGCATGACCAAGAATGTCCAGGCGCAACGCCTCGTCCGGGTTGAAACCATCCTTGAGCGAGACAAAGGCCTTGACCACCTCGCCCACCACCGGGTCAGGCTTGCCGATGACACCGGCCTCGGCCACCGCCGGGTGTTCCATCAGCACGCTCTCCACTTCGAACGGGCCGATCAGGTGGCCGGCCGACTTGATAACGTCGTCGGCCCGGCCAACAAACCAGTAGTAACCGTCGGCATCAACCCGCGCCAGGTCGCCCGTCAGGTACCACTCATGGTTCGGGCCGGCAAAGCACTTGCGGTAACGCGCTTCATTGTTGAGGTAACCGCGGAACATCGAGGGCCAGCCGGCGCGCAAAGCCAGCTCGCCTTCCACGTCGGGCTGCTCGATCACCCGCACACGCGGCGGTTCGCCCTCGGTTTCCAAATGTTCGACGATGCAGGCTTCGATGCCCGGCAGCGGCCGGCCCATGGAGCCGGGCTTGATGTCGAAGGCCGGCGTGTTGGCGATCATGATGCCGCCGGTCTCGGTCTGCCACCAGTTGTCGTGGATCGGCAGCCCCAGCACCTCCTTGCCCCACCAGACCGCCTCCGGGTTGAGCGGCTCGCCAACGCTGGCAACAAAACGCAAATCCGGGAATTGGTGCCGCTGCGCCAGTTCCACCCCCGACTTCATCAGCATGCGAATGGCGGTCGGTGCGGTGTACCAGACCGTGATGCGTTCGCTTTCCAGCAGGCTGTACCAGCGCTCGGCGTCGAACTCCTCGCGGTCGATCAGCGAGGTCACGCCATGCAGCAGCGGCGCGATGATGCCGTAGGAGGTGCCGGTGACCCAGCCCGGGTCTGCGGTGCACCAGAAGCGGTCTTCGGCGTGCAGGTCGAGCGCATAACGGCCGGTCGCATGGTGCGTCACGACCGCACCGTGCACATGGATGGCGCCCTTGGGCGTGCCGGTGGTGCCGCTGGTGAAGTGCAGCAGTGCGGGATCGTCGGCCTGGGTCTCGACCGTCGTGAACGCATCGCAGGCGCCGCGCATCAGCGTGGCCAGGTCCAGCGTGTCGGGCTCGTTGGTGCTGCCGCCGTCCTCGGCCACCAGCAGCACATGGCGCAGCGTGGGCATCTGCGCGCGCATGGCCTTGATCTTGCGTTTGTAGAGCCCGTCGGTGGTCACCAGCACCTGGCCGGCACCGATGTTGATACGGGTGGCAATCGGCTCCGGGCCGAAGGCCGAGAACATCGGCGTCACCACGGTGCCATTCTTGAGCGCCCCGAGCACCGCGATGTAGAGTTCCGGAATGCGCCCGGCCAGCACGAACAGGCGGTCGCCCTGCCCCACCCCCAGGCCCTTGAGTACATTGGCGAAACGGTTGGTCTGCCGGGCCAGTTCGGCGTAGCTCACATCGAGCGCCGGCGCCTCGCGGGACACAAAACGCAGCGCCACGTGATCGCGCCGCGCCCCGGCGGCATGGCGGTCCACCGCCTCGAAAGCGATGTTGAGACCACCACCGGGCAAGCCGGCCAAAGCCTGACGTGCCGACGCCCAGGAAAAGGCGCGGCATTCGGCGTCGTAGTCAGACAGATTGGGCGGTACACGCAGGTCGTGCGCCGTTTTGTGGATGACAGCTTGTCGTTGCATGTGGCCCCTCGTTTTGCGCCGTTTAGTGCGCCTGCAAATCCAGGTAAATGTCCCGCGTATCGCCATCGGCCTCAGCCGCGCTTTGCACAAAACCCAGCTCATGCGCCAGGGCCAGCATGCGCCGGTTGTCCGAGATCACGGTACCGACCAGTTGCTGCGTGCCATGCCCGCGCAGGTAACGGATCAGCTTGTCCATCAGCAGCTCGCCCAGTCCCTGGCCCTTGAGATCGGAGCGCACGATGACGCCGAACTCGGCCTCGCGGTTGTCCGGATCAACCTGCGCGCGCACCACGCCCAGGGTCTGCTCCGGTGCCTTAGCGTCGGCCGGGTCGTGCGCCACCGCGACAAAGGCCATCTCGCGTTCATAGTCAATCTGCATCAGGCGCGCGAGTTCGCTGTGCTCGATGCTGCGCCGGCTGTAGAACACACGCATGCGGATGTCATCCGGGTCCAGTTGCGCGAGGAATTCCCGGTGCTGCGCCTCATCTTCCGGCCGGATCGGGCGCAAGGTAAGCGTGCGCCCCTGCCACTGGACGGTCTCCATCAGCTCAGCCGGATAAGGCCGGATCGCAAAGTTCTGTGCCCCCGCCGGTTCCTTGGCACTGAGACGAATGCGCGCATCCAGCGCGATGGCGCCTTCGAAGTTGACGATCAGCGGGTTGATATCGAGTTCGGCAATCTGGGGAATGTCGGCCAGCAGTTGCGACACCGCCACCAGCACGCCGTACAGGGCATCCTGATCGGCTGGCGGCGTGTCGCGCCAGCCCTTGAGCAGGCGTGACACGCGTGTGCGCTCCACCAGTGCGCGGGCCAGCGGCACATTGAGCGGCGGCAGCGCCACCGCCCGGTCGGCCAGCACCTCGACCGCCGTGCCGCCTTGACCGAACAGCATCACCGGTCCGAACACGCTATCGATGCTGGCCCCGACGATCAGTTCCTGCGCCTGGGCCCGGCGCAGCATGGCCTGCACCGTGAAGCCCTGCAAGCGGGCTTGCGGCCGCGCCTGTTGCACGCGCGTCAGCATGGCCCGGGCGGCCAGCTGAACTTCCTGCGCGCTCTCCAGGTTGAGCGCGACACCACCGACATCGGACTTGTGCGAGATGTCATCCGACAAAATCTTCAGCACCACCGGGAAACCCATGGCCTCGCCCGCTTTGGCCGCCTCGTCCGGGTCCGCGCCAACCCGGACCGTGGTGACGACCGCGATACCGTAGGCCGCCAGCACCGCCTTGGCTTCAGGTTCGGTCAGCATGTCGCGGCCACTGGCCAGCACTTGCTGCACCAGGGCCTGCACGGCGCGGGTATCCACCGGCAGGTCGGGCGCCACGGCCGGCGGCGCCTCCAGCAGTTGCGCCTGGTTGTGGCGGTAGGTCACACCCATGGCAAAGGCACGCACCGCCTCCTCGGGCGTTTCATAGCTGGCAATGCCGGCTTGCTGAAAGATCTGCCGCGCCTCGGCCACGGCCGCGGCACCGAGCCAGCAACTGATCAGCCGCTGCGGCGTCTGTTGCGCCAGCGGCACCAGGGCACGCGCGATGGCGGCGCTGGGCACGATCGCGGTGGGCGCATGGATGAACAGCACCGCATCGGCTGCCGGGTCGCCAGCCAGCGTCTGCAGCGCCTGCACATAGCGCTCCACCGGCGCATCGCCAATGATGTCCACCGGGTTGCCATGCGACCAGTTGGCGGGCAGCACGGCGTCGAGCCGCTGCAGCGTCGCCTCGCCCAGTTCGGACAACGCTACCCCGGCATGGGCGGCGGCATCGGCCGCCATCACACCGGCGCCGCCACCGTTGGTGAGGATGAGCAGTTGGTCGGCCGCATTGGTACGAAAGCGCGTCAGCGTCTCGGCCGCCAGGAACAGCTGCTGCAGCGTGTCCACCCGCAGCATGCCGGCGCGGGCAATCGCCGCGTCATAGACCAGATCGGAGCCGGCCAGGGCGCCGGTATGCGAGGCCGCTGCCCGCTGGCCCTGCTGTGAGCGGCCGGCCTTGACCACGATCACCGGCTTGTTGCGCGCCGCCGCCCGCGCGGCCGACATGAACTTGCGCGGCGACTCGATCGACTCGATATAGAGCAGGATGGCGCGGGTCTTCGGATCACTCGCCAGGTAGTCGAGCATGTCGGCGAAATCCACATCCGCGTGCTCGCCCAGTGAGACGAAATGCGAAAAGCCGATGTCGCGCGAGCGTGCCCAGTCCAGCATGGCGGTCATCAAGGCGCCGGACTGCGTCACGAACGCCAACTCACCGGGCGACGCATCAGTGTGCGCAAAGCTGGCATTCAGCCCCTGATGGGGCGCCAGCACGCCGATGCAGTTGGGGCCGAGGATGCGCAACAGATAGGGGCGTGCTGCCGCCAGCATGGCCTGCTTCTGGGCCGCATCCAGCCCCGCCGTGAGCACCACGGCCGCGCGGGTTCCCAGGGCGCCGAGCTGCGCGATCAGCCCCGGCACCGTGTCCGGCGGCGTGCAAATCAGCGCCAGATCCGGCACGGCGGGCAAGGCCTGCGCGCTGGCATAGACCGGCTGGCCATCGAGTTCGCGGTGCTTGGGGTTGACGGCATAGACCGCGCCGGCGAAACGGCTGTGCTGCAGATTGCGCCACACGGTAGCGCCGACGCTGGCCGCACGCGCGGAGGCGCCGAACACCGCGACCGAAGCCGGCGTCAACAGGGGGTCGAGGTTGCGGATGCTCATGAGACTGACGGTCGAAATCCATCCATCGTACGGTAGTGCTACTTTAGCCAGCACCCCACCCCTCAGATTGATTCACATCAAGAAACAGCACTGCACCGCCTGAGTCCCCCTCAGGCGCGAAGACACGGTAACCGCCGCGCTAGAAACTGAGCTGCAGACCAACCTTGAGGTTGCGGCCCGGCAGCGGCGCCTTGCCCGGGGCTGTTTGCGTCAGGATAGAACTGGCCGAGTAGGCCAGCGTGTCGCCGATGTTGTCCAGCCGTGCGTACCACAGCAGGCTGGATTTGCCGGCCTTGGCGCGGTAGGTCATGGCCGCATGCCACAGGGTGTAGCCATCGGTGGCGAGCTGACCGTCGGGCACGCGGTCCTGCGCCGCGATCTGGTCCACGCCAAGGCGCGCACCCCATGGCCCGCGCGCCCACAACAGCGTGGCACCGGTGCGCATGGGGGCGATGCGCGGCAAGGGCTGGCCGGTGCTGCTGTTCTCGGCCCGCACCGTATCCCAGCGCAGCACCAGGTCCAGGGTTTGGGCGTTCTCCAGCAAACGCAGCTTGCCACTGGCCTCCAGCCCGGTGAAGCGGGCCTGCACCTGGGTGTAGCGGTACTCGGGTGGTGAGGCACCGAGGTTGCTGGCCTCGAGCGAAATATAGTTGCTGAACTGGTTGACGAAGGCTTGCAGATTGGCGCTGTGGGCGCCGCGCTTCCAGGCCGCGCCGAGGTCGAGGTTGGTCGAACGCTCCTTGTCCAGATTGGCGTTGCCGATTTCATAGGCATTGGTCGCCACGTGCTGGCCATTGGCAAACAGTTCGTAATCCTTCGGTGCGCGCTCGCTCGAGGCCAGGTTCGAAGTCAACTGCCATTCGGGCGCCAGCTGCCACAAGCCGCCCAGCGCGTAACTGGCCGGGTTGAAGCCGCGGCTGGCCGGCGTGAAGCGGGTCAGCACGGGGTGGCCGTCGGAATTCACGTTCACCGACTCCAGCCGCGCCCCGAAACTGAGCTTGCCCCAGGATCGGCCCAGTTCCTCATGCGCGAACACCGCTTCTTGCCGCGTGCGGCTGTAGGGGGCAAAGGCCTCGTCACCATCGGCGGAGAACTTGCTGTCTTCCAGCTGCAGACCGATCACGCCGTCCAGCGCGCCCAGTTTGGCATGGCGCGCCTGCAGGCGCAAATCGTTGCCGGTGCTTTTGAAGACCGTGCCCGGCACGCCCGCATTGAATTCGGTGTGCTTGTAATCGGTTTGGCTGAACTGGGCCTTGATGCTTTGCAGGGCCCCGCCCAGATCCCGCACTTCGCCCTCCAGCGCATAGCGGTTCGAGCGCATGTTGATGCTGACCTCATCCTCGGCCACCGTGCCGTAGCGGTTATCCGAGGTGGAGACCGAAGCACCGACATAACCGCGATCGAAAAACAGCGAGCCGCCGAAGGCGCCGCCCCAGCTTTCACTGGCCGAGTTGCAGATGCGCCGGCCCCAGCTGGTGACGCCGCCGCGCGTGCAGGCCAAGGACACCGGGGCGCTCACATCCTGTGTGTTGCGCGACATGGCATCGACATGCAGGGCGTAGCGCTCATTGCCGCTCTCCAGCAGCACGGCACCGCCCTGCTCCCGGTTGCCGCTGGCCAGCCCCAGGTCGGCCTTGCCGCTCACGCCGCCGCTGGCATCGAACAGCGCCTCGCGCGGGATGCGGTTGTCGATCACATTGACCACGCCGCCGACCGCGCTGCCGCCGTATTGCAGGGCGCCGGGACCGCGCAGCACCTCGATGCGCTCGACTGTCAGCGGATCCACCGTCACGGCGTGGTCGTAGCTCAGGCCCGACAGATCGGTGGTGCCAGCACCGTTGTTCAGGATGCGGATGCGGTCGCCATCCAGGCCGCGGATCACCGGGCGGCTGGCATTGGGACCAAAGTAGGTACTACTGACGCCGGGTGTGCCGTCCAGCGTCTCGCCCAGCGTGGTTTGGGAGCGCAGCAGCAGGTCCTCCCCCGAGTACTGGACCGTGGGCACGATCAGCTCTGCCGCGCCCAGCGGATTGCCGGTCACGGTGACCGGCGCCAGGGTGCCGTTGGTGGCGGATTGGGCCAGCACGCCCGTGCTGGTCAGCGTGCCCAGGGCGAGCAAGGTCACACCTAGAGCGGGAAAGGAAGCGGCACCTCTGGGGCCACTTTGAATGCGATGGTTCATGGAATAACTCGTGGAATCAGAAGGGCTGGCGGCATGCGGACTGAAACGTCAGCGGCGGCCAGGACAAGACAGATTCAACGCGTCAGGGGTGGCCCGCGGGCCTGGAACGGCAGGAGCAGGCGAATGAACCGGCCCGCGGCGGCGGCGGC
>OFOS01000029.1_pt1 | contig 39993 bp, 92 predicted proteins | sample 1542411 | NCBI WGS metagenome assembly OFOS01 (sample SAMN05503981, study PRJEB24370) | sediment metagenome | isolation source: lake sediment | place: USA: Lake Hill lake, St. Paul Island, Alaska | collected 2013 | reverse complement strand
AGGAACTACCCCATGACCCTTACCAAAAAACAATGGATACCAATCATTGGTATCCCATTCATTATCTATGGAATCTTCTCAAAAGAACAGAACCTCCTAGATTCTACCCATACACCAACTGTCATCTCCAATGCTATATGGCAAATAGCTTGGACTATACTACTTATACGCATTATATGTAACTAATTCACAAAGATATACTATACCCTATATCATAAAAGTAAAAATAAAAGTAAAACGAAAAGGTACATCACCATGACAGAACAACAGCACATAGAGATTCTTGACTCTCTCAAATTCTGCCTACAACAGATGCAGAAGCTGGAAGCTAAAGTCGAACTGCTTGAAGATATAGCGAGAAACCAAAATAAACTGTCTCAAGAACTCTCTAATACGATTCAAACCCTTACTCAGCTAGCTGCATTGCCAACTATGAGAATCTTTTAACAGCATTACCATACAAATTATAACAGTATTAGTAACAATAAAAGTAAAAATAAAAGTAACAAGATAGAGCATATATCAAATTACCAATATCCGTGTAAGAAACTACGATATCCGTGTGTACGCCACCTATATCGCAAACCTCCGCAATTGGGAAGGGTTTAAACACGATAATTTCTTGACTTAACTAATTCTGAAAATGTACTTATTAGAAAACTCTGGAGATGAATTCAATGTCGAAACTCAATGGTAAAGGTGCCGATTCTCCCGACAATATCGAAGTAGACTCTGACGCTGAGATTCAAGATAAACTCTTGTACCCCGTCAAGTCTTTGCGTCAAGCCGAGAAGTGGGATTGTGGTCCAACTGCTGTAGCCACGGCTATACGGTACCAATTTGGACTACGCCTGACTTCCAATGAGATTATACTCTTAACAGCCGCAACACCATCAGGTACCGATGAGTACAATTTCACACACGCATTGGACGCATTGGGATTCAAATACAAACAATCCAATTATGGTACCTTGAACAAATGTAAGAAGGTATTAATGGATGGTCAGTTACCGATTGTACATCTTGTGATGAATGACGGTGGTGGTCATTATGTATGTTTATGTGGGTATGATGAAGAGAATGTATGGTTAGCTGACCCAGCGTTGGGCAAAGTTGTAAAGTATGGTATATCTTATTTTTTGGGTATTTGGAAAGTGGAGGAGAAAGAGAGTCAGACTCGTTGGTATATGGCTATCACGGGTTATGGAGGTGACAAAATTGATTCATTGGTGAGTAGGTACAAGAAGATACAGAAGAAGGTACAAAAGGCTCGCAAGTAATCGCTTTACTTTTATAATTTGGAGGAAGTTCTGTAATGTCTACGATAATAATAATGGGTATAGTATTGTTCATAGTGTACATTATAGCATTTGGAGCAAGTGATAAGCCATTAGAATAAGGAAGTGGAAAATGGGAAATGAAAAATGGGATATAAAAACCTCGATTGGGGATTGGGTACGTCGACGTTGGGTTTTCATTGTACCGATATTGTTGCTATATGGGTGTACACAGGATATGCATACTGTAGCCACTATTGAGGTTGGTCACATACGGAGTGTACGATTGGTTGACTTCAATCCGGAATTCTTAATATATCGTACTGAAATCGTTACTGATAGTATCATTGTATATGTTGAGACAGACATTCATGAACCTGCTATTGGAGCGCGTGCTTGGATTAATCGTACCAATCTTGGAGACTTTATTACATGGGATGGGTTAAAAGGACAGTACCACTTGCGATGACATAATGTGAAAAATGGGATTGTATAGTGTACATTGGAAACCCAACGTTCGACGTTGGGTTTTTTATGTACACTATCCTTTTTGTACTGGTACGTAATATCGCATAATGTATGCAGGGTATTAAAGTATCACTTGAAGCATTGTCTCGATATGATACATAGGCAGGTATATTATGTTAATTACAGATTGTATCGAGTACACTGGTGATGCGTCACAGGCAATCGTGGTTGTACTGGTTTGAGCTGTGAGAGTGTACTAACCCAATTTAAGGTACTACAAATATAAGTCAAGCGGCGTTAAAAGTCAAGCTCAGCCGAAAATATATTTTTGATACTGTGTATATTGAGTTATATAGGTATCGAATGGATATTTGGAAGGTGTAGGTATAAATATGTCGATTATGGGTCGATTGTGGGTCGACCGGGGTGGTACGTGCGAATTTGGGTGGTTGAGGTGGTACTTTAGCTATCGCGAACTAAGCATAGGTTGGGCTACTCGCGGCGCCTGAAGAGGCGCTTCTCTCTTGTTTGATGGTACAATATAACACATTTTCGAGCGGAAGTCAAGCGGTACCGGTATTCTTTTTACTTTTATTTTTACTTTTATTATTAGAAAAGCTTGACATTCGATGGCAGGTGTAGTATATTGAATCAATATCAAAAGGAGTTCCGATGACCAAAAAGATGGCAAAACCAGTATTCTTTTCAAGTCCAAGGCAAGTCTGGTATACTACTGACGCAGAACTTATCAATCTTGGGCACAATAAGAAGCTTGCTACGCAGAAGATGCGTAAGATATACAAATTCCTCGATAAGCTTCAAAAAGACCCATTGTACAAGAAAGTCGATTTCACACCTGAAATATGGGATTCTTCTGAGGATGCGTGTGAAGATTTTAATTCTGAGTACTGTATTGATGGAAAGTGGTATTCTCAGGAGTTCTATTTTAATTCAACCGATGAGCACAAACTGGCGCATGCTCTTATCAAGTTTCTTGAGTTCTGTAAGAATGAAGCCAAAGTCAAATGGGCACGAGCAGACATTGTTGCCAGAGACAGAGGTTATAGTATATGAGCTTGACATTTGATGTCGAATGTAGTATATTATGCCAGTATATTGTATCTATGAAAACAAAAACAAAGGTACCTATGAAAACCAAGCATATCTATCTCGTTCAAATACTGACTTGTATTGACCCGTGGACGGGCAAGAAGGTCAAGTGGTATCATTCAGAAATGCGTCCGACAAGGGCGACCAGTTGTGCTGATGCCACGAAGAATGTTTTTGTTGGTGCCACTGAGAAAATTGGAAAGGTCTACAAAAGCGTATGAGTAAACCTTTGACTGTAACAGTGATATGTCTCGACCGGGACGATGTAAGTCATATCGACCACACGTACAACAATCCTATTGACATTTTCCAAGTTGCTTTCAACAAGCATTTTGGGAAGCCAGTCATATTCAATCTTGAGCCTGCCAATTGGGAAGACGATAACAGTCAGTATTACTTGATTTATATGGCGCATCGGGAGATGACGACACTTGAGAAGTGTGAGGCTTATGAGCAGTATTATGAGAAGATTGCGAAGTGTGATGAGGCACAGAGAGCGTATCCAAGAGTCATAAAAATCACAGTAAGGGAGCATGTATGATGCGGGTATTCAGTTTCATTTTTTGGTCAATCTTAATCAGTGTAATTTTCTCTCCATTTGTATCCGTGGCAGTTATCATTGGTTTGTCGCTTGTGTATCGTAGAGCTTGACATTTGAATCCAGAATCCGTATATTAGTACTGTCAAAATAGTCTGTTAGTTTACCAGCTAAAACACTGGCCTGTCACGTCAGAGTAATGAGGGCGGCACTCATACAGACTGCATAACAAACGAAAGGGAACAATATGAAGCCGACAAATCACGATTTGAGTAAAATCACAACAAATATGATAAAGGAAGTATACTCAGGTCGTCCCGGTTGTGGTTGCGGATGTCGTGGTAAGTATTCTACGACCAAGCAGGCAAAGACACGGATACTGAATGTTCTCAAGGCAAATCCTGAGAAGGTTCGTCAGCACATGGGGCTTGATAATGAGTACATTTTCGCTCTTGAGACCGAGCAGCGTTATCGTTGGGTATATGTCAATCTTAGAAAGGTGAAGAAGTGACAAAAAAGCAGGGTGAAACAATCTGTGCGATGCTCACGAAACGGGACAAAATGACGGTAAAACTGAATCGCCTGTCCGCTCGAATGTCGAAAGCGAAGAATATTCCTGGTGGTGAGTCGTTATTCGATACTCTTTCCGTGGAAGCGGATGTTCTTGAAGAGGAACTCAAAGAGCTTCAAGATGATATTGAACAATATGTCAAACCAGAACGATGGGTGGGCTAATGAGAACACCAGACGCACAGCAACGATGGGACCGTGTTCAGAACGCCGTCAACAAGATAAAGGAGTTGCCGGGTGTATTCAATGCGCACATTGATGACAGTAATATGGATGACACTGGCTTCAATGTGGATGTTCAGTATACAATGGATTTGTCATCTGCGAATGGCAGATATGGACCATTCCATTTGAAGGTCAAAGACTTGCGCAGTATTGTTCAGAAGGTAAATGGTATTTTGCGCAAAGAAGGACTGAGAGCAAATTCAATCGACCAGCCCAAGCGGGTGTATGATTCTTGGCAGAGACCCAAACGGAGTCAAGGGTATGACCGTTCTTGGGGCAGATTTGATGTTTACTGTTACTAACCAATGGAGGTTGCACAATGGCTATTTCCAAAGAGACTGCACAGAAGTTGTATGAGTTGCTCAAGAGTGTATCGAACAGTGAGGAAATCACGGAGTTCTATACCATTCTGAATGAGTATTATCGTGAGCTTCAATCGAAGATTGTGAAGCAGTTCAGTATCGGCGACCCGGTGGAGTTTGACAGCAAGCGTGGGATGACTGTACAAGGCAAGATAACGAAACTCAACGGGAAGTCTGTCAAGCTACAGTCAACAGACTATGTTACCTGGACCGTGGCTCCGAGCTTGCTACGCAAGATTCCGAAGTCTGCGATGAAGAAGGCAAAGAAACGACCGTTCAGTGGTACCCGTAATCCTTCTTTTCCTTTTGGTGACTAATGGCAACGAAGAGCTTGACATTTGAGGCTGTATTTAGTATATTGAGGTATCAAATTAAGGGGAAATACTATGCCGCATTTTTCGCACTGTTGTGGAGTTGACGAGTACATTTGCCAAGAGTGTGGCAATATATTCTGCAGCAAATGTGAACCATCTAAGTGGTTCAAAATATTCAGGGTTGCCGGACAGTTTGCAGGTAATGTATGCCCAAGATGCACTAACCTGGTACACAGAAACGAAAAGGAGTCTCACTAATGGCAAGTCAGTCGAATACACAGTATCCGATGCCAAATATGTGCTATGATGGTGATTGGCGTAACAGTGAGCATGAGAAGAAAATGCGAGAGCTTCAAGATATAAGTGATGCCCTACCAATCGGTAAGCTAAAAGGTTTTGTATGGTCAAGTCCGATTGCGGACGGCAAAGCACACTATCTGGTTGTATTTGACAACGGTAAGTCTGTGAAACTACAGCACATACCGTATGCCGATTGCTGGCAGGTACCGGATGCATTAATTCGTGGTCTTCGGCGTGCTGATGTACTTGAAGCTCAGGGCTGGCGTAAGCACTTAATCGAAGCATTTTCAAGGGCTAAGAAATGAAAGCAAAAGAGTTTATGACGAATCCGCCAAAGTACATCTTTGACGGGTTCCACATTTGGCGACATGGTTACGACACTTGTACCAGTACACCGGGGTATGTCAAGCTCGACCGAATGAAGAACGGTACTTTTCGGGTACATCGGCATCGACCTACCATCTGGACTGGTACTGCGCTTATCTATGTAAATGATAAGAAATTCTCAATCATCAAAGACCCAAATAAGGATATTGTTTGGGTAGAAGCTTGACATTTGATGTCGAATGTAGTATATTGTGGCATACAAAGAAAGGGAACGAATATGCAGAAATTCCTCAGTCAACAGGGTGCCAAGTTTCAAGAACAAATCGAGCGTAGTATTACAACGAAACTGTATTTCCGCAAATGCTTTTCTGACTATTTCACCGATACTCAGGGCTTTTATAAATTGTCCAATCATGACCAAGAATTGATACGCAAAGAACTAGATGATTTGTCAGGGGAACTGGCGTATTTCTGCCTTGAGTATACGCAAAATTTGGCATACAAGACAGAAAACTATCTGTTTACAGAAACCGAAATCAAGGAGGCTCCGTGAAGAAGAAAGTTACAGTCGAACCAATTGATTACAAGAAGTTTCCGTGGTCAAACATCTATGGTGAGCACGCGATGTGTGAGCAGCGTGAACCTGGCAAGTGCCCTGAGTGTGGTACTACAAGCATCGACTATCGTAAGTTCAACCATGATGAGGGAGACTTCTGCTATTGGGAGGTCAAGTGTGAGAATGGGCACAAGTTTGAGGAGTGGTATTCGATGGAGTTCTCGGAGTCGGTGAAACGGTTCCCCGATGTACCAGAAGAGGCGAGAACGAAATGATACGAACCTATGAAATCTACGATAAGATGCGATTCAAGCTTCACGGCGTGAGTTGGACAGTAACCGGTGGGTTGCGTGAGAATCTACAGGAGAACAACACGGTACTAGTTCGACCTGACGATGGTATCAAAGAGCGAAGGATGCTTGTCAAGACGATAACAACTGCGGAGAAGATATAATGGTAAATGGTATGAGTCTCAAAGGTTTGAGGTTGCGACTTGCGACACTAGCGCTTGATATTGAAAAATTGGATTGTGATGACAGGTGTTTCTTATCACTTCCTCTTCAAATAACCTGCGAATTGACAAATCTTGAGCGTGATGTTACTTTTGAAATCAAGCGACTGAAGGAGAAAAGATAAAAAAGATTGTGAGCGTTCTCCCCGGTAGAGCTTGACATTTGAGATAGAATACAGTATATTGTATCATCAAATAAAAGGAGAAATAACATGAGCAAGTTACAAGATAAGTATGATGACCTGTGCGTAGGGCTTGAGCAAGATTTGCAGGAGTTGGAGGACGCTAACTATGAGATTCAGAATGTTGTAGATGACATTACTTTCGTGGCTGATGACCTGAGGCGTGCTGCTACAAGTGGAGATTCCGAAGAGCTCCAGCAGGTACTTAACCAGATTGACGGCAATTCTTTCGTGAATGAGTTGGAAGATGCTCAGGCAGTGATTCGTGCAAATTCAGCTCACATTTTGAAGCTGGTCAAGGTCTTGACTGGTCTTGAGAAGCGTCTTGAGATTCGATATAAAGATAGCAACTTTATTGATATTCTCAAAACATACAAACAGCGATGCGGTCTCATAGGTATCGACATTCCGAAGAAGCCAAAGTCAAAGAAGAAATAACTTGACTTTGGCTGAAATTTTGCTTACATTGTAGGTGCAGTCAATATTTACCTATAATAGGAGGGTTGTGCGATGAATTTATATGGCAAAATTTCACGGGTAGAGAAGGGCAGTAAGAGTGCAACATTCTCTGTAGCAGGTCAAATTGTAGTTTTGGAGAAAGGTATAGCTAAGAACGGAGACTTTGCTAAGGTGAAGGATGGGTTAAGGGTCGAAGCTACAGCAGAGGCCGATGTCATGAATGTGAAGGGTGAGGATGGCAAAAAGACGGAGCAAGTTGTGTGGTTTGTGAAGAGTTTCATAATACCTGAGGTGCAAGAATACAAGGAGAAGTTGTGATGCAGAGGCCCGAATTTAAAGTAGATAGTAGTTTGGCAAAGCTTTTTGAAGACCTTAAAGTAAAGAAAGCAAAGCCAGAGTTTGGTAACCCCCAGCACATCCGGGCGATACGATATGAAGAAGAGAAGCAAGAGTTCATCAAGAAGATGAAACTGTATTGTGCGATTAATAAGCTTGACGATGAACTTGAAATCAACAAAGCATTAGATACAGGACTTGACTATGATGTAGAAATTTCGTATCGTGGTTGTGTAACGTACACCATTACGGCAAAGAGTCGTAATGAAGCAAAGAAGCTTGCCGAAGATAAATTCAATAGTGAATGGGTCGGCGACTTATTTGACATTGAGTATGAAGTGGAGGTACAATAATGGGATTCATATCTAATTTCCTCGGCAATATATACGCTCGGCATCTGATGAACACTCCAAGTTTTGTTGCAAAGCTGGATGCGGTAAATAAGCGTGGTGTTGAGAGAGTAAAAGAAAAAGAACGCCTTATGAAGGAGTGGAATGAGTCGTGGGCAAAAGAACCTACAGTCATCTGGTATACGCAGGTTCTTGAGGAGTGTGGTGGGAATGTAGAGGAGGCGAACATCATACATCAAGCTCGTGTTAACCTGATGCGGGAGTATGATGTGACCTGGGAAGTTGCGTGTGAATCTTTGAGTTCCAAAACGGCTATTCTTGCAAAGCAACTCAAAGATGGATTGAACGATGCTCGAAAACAATATGAGAAAGGTTAACTATGTCTACTCGATGCATGATTCACTTCTGCCGTGAGAACGGTGAAATTGAAGCTAACATATATCGTCACTCGGATGGGTACCCGGATGGTGTTCTTCCTGACTTGAAGAGGTTCTTCAAGGCTGTAAAGGAGCATTGTGGTAATGATACCAGGTTTGGTGACCCATCATATCTTGCCGCAAAGTTTGTTGTGTGGCAGGCGAATGAGAATGTTCAGCCTTTCTCATTTGAAAAGGATGATAAGCCAAGAGAGAGGCTAAATTTCCTCAGTATTGGTATCTCCAAAGAAGACCATGGTGATGTCGAGTACATCTACGATGTAATTTGCTCTGATAGAACCAAGGTTCCAAACGTAAAGCACAGAGAGGTATAATGGACAGTCCGAGCTCATATGAATCTCAGCAAGAGCAACCAACACCGGACCACTTCATAGTCGAAAAGAAGTATGACAAGTTTGCTAGTTATGAAGAGTTACAGAGATGGTGCGCTTGGCTCATATGTATGCCTGCGATGCAGCATTGGGAGACCATTGCTGATTCCAAGGCCGATGAATGTTTATCCTATCACATAGTACGGAACTGAGATGCCCAACATAGAAAATTTTGACAAGCGAAACTTGGAACTCTTGAAGCAAGAGATGGACCTTGCGATGCAGAAAATCGGCGAACGTCATGGTATCAAGACATCCATTGGCAAAGTCAAGTACAATACAGGTAATTGTACCATTCAAATCCACGCAGCTCTAATCAATGGTCCCACAATCACTTTGAAGGATACGCTTGAGCAAGAGTTGAGGGCAAGTGGTTATCGGTATGGGCTATATGGTGAAGACTTAGGCAAGACATTTCTTGTAGGATTCAATGAGTATACATTTGCTGGGTTGAAGCCAAAGTCAAGAAAGACACCTATTATTGGTATGGGTGCTGATGGTAAGTATTATCGTTTTGGTGTAGACATTCTTCTGCAGTTACGCAAAACAAGCAAAGTGGTTACTCCGTAATAGTTTAGGCGATTTTTTGGTTCTGCGCTTGACATTTGGTGATAGATGTAGTATATTTGTACTGTCATCAACGAAAGGGCGCAGCAATGTCGAAAACTAATCCTCTTATTGTTACAGTAGAGAGACTTACCAGTGGCAAGGGATTTGCAGTTCGTAACTTGCAGGGTTTCTCTATCCCCTACACAACCGACAAAGATTCTCCAGTCAAGGGTTTAACATACATTCCTTCTTGGCGCTTAGATAAAGCCGCCGAGGGTAAATTCGCACTCCAAGAAACCTATAGTGCAAAAGGTGTTGAATGGAGAGAGTACAAAGGCGAAGTTAATACCGTCGAAGCTTCTACTATTACGCCGTCTGAACTCAAAATCCCAATGGCGGCAAATCTTCACGCCACCACAACTGGGTCATTTCTTCCATCTGAGACACAAGAAATTACGGTGACTGCTCCAGTTGTAGAGAACACTCACGAAGCAATCACTGCGTTTATTAAGTCGTCGTACAAGTTGAAGCCTCCGTATCTCAAGATGATTGAGTTGAAATGGAAGTATATGATTCGTTCAGCTATGAGAGGTCGTAATGTGATGCTGATAGGGGCATCTGGTTCAGGCAAAACTTTGGCGGCCACTACACTTCCAAAAGTCTTGGGGCGTCCGTGGGAACTTTTCGCACTTGGCGCAACGCAAGACCCGCGTTCATTCCTCATTGGCAATACGCATCTGAACAAAGAGACAGGCACATTTTTTGATGAATCGTTGTTTGTCAAGATGATTCAAGTTCCTAACGCAATCATCATTCTCGATGAGTTCACTCGGGCTGAGCCTGAGGCGCACAATATTTTGATGTCTGTTCTCGATGTCAACCAGCGTTATCTCCGAATTGAAGAGGCAGTTGGTTCGCCGACAATCAAAGTCGCCGAAGGTGTTACATTTGTTTCTACAGCAAATATTGGCAATGAATACACTGCCACGAAGGTAATGGACAAAGCCGTGTTTGAGCGATGGATTGTTATCGAAATGGATTTACTTAATGACAAAGAAGAAGCTGAACTGCTTGGCTATCTTTATCCTTCAATGTCAAAAAAGTCTGTTGAGTATATTGCCGCATTAGCGAATACCAGTCGTATTGAAATGGGCACAGAAAATTGCAAACTGTCACATCCAATTTCAACCCGTATGTCTGTTGAGACTGCCGGGTTGATGTTTGATGGATTCAATCTTGCAGAAGCTTGTGAAGCGGCAATCTATCCCTTCTATGAGTCGGAGGGCGGCAATGAATCTGAACGTACTTATATCAAGATGGCGGTTCAGAAATATGTTGAACTCTCGGTTCAAAATGGTGGCGAACCAGCTGGCGCAGTTGAGGATTTGTTCCCACCTGCAGAGGTGAAGAAGGCACCGAAATAATTGACGGGTTCTGCCCGAACTCGTTGATGACAGAGCAGCCCGGTGCCTGTTGGAGAGCACCGGGTCTGTTCCTTAAGGAGAGACTATGAAAATGATTGTGTGTAAAAACTCACGAGAATACGATTCAAAAGATGCCCAGAGAATTAAGCAAAGTATTACTCTTGAAGGTTTCAAGCACAAACTTCACAAGGCACTACGCAATCCTCCAGCACAGGTTCAGAAAGACCTTGAGTTGCACATAAGATTAGACAAAGGATTGGATACGGTAGTTGGCTACCTTGCAGAGTTGAATAAGATACAACCAGACCTGGTAACAGTATCACTCACTGAAGATGATATGAGAACTTTTAACAACCTAAATAAGGACTTGGTCAATGCAAGTCAAGACGATTAAAGGTACACTTACCGATGCACAAACCAAAGAGTATCGTGAGTATCACGCAGACACTCTTGAGAAACTGAAGAATGCGTTTGCTCTTGTTGATTGCGCACTGAAGCGTATTGGTAACGCAATCAATACTGCCACAGCGACTGGTAAAGATTCTACTGTCAAGCTAATGTTCGCCGAAGAAGATTTGGGGTACAATGAGATATGGAAAGATTGGAACAATACAGCACAGTTAATTCATACTCTGAAAATGTACCGGCATCGACCACCACTTGGGCATCAACCAGAGAATTGGGCATACGGATATCTTGACCAAAGTGACTTGAAACGAGCCAATAAAATCTGGAAACGATATGCTAACATGTTGAAAAGTAAAGAGTTAGCCGAGCGAATTGACTATGACAAAGCTTGACATTTGAGGTAGGATGTAGTATATTGTGGTATGAAAAAGACAAAAGAACACGGGTATTCTGAGTTTTGGCTTGACAAAGCCACTGCCTACAAGAAGAGTGAAGACCCTTCTATGGAAAGCCTGCTGAATTTTGCGGCAATTCAGGGCGCAATCAGCAACTTCGTTAAGATAGTAACTGGTAAGAACATACCCGTAAGATTTAACACCAAATCTAATCAGTCTGCCACAGATGGTAGAAAAGTCGTGGTTTCTGCTGATGTATCAGAAACCAACTTCGATTCTACTGTCGGGTTGTCTCTGCACGAAGCATCGCACATTCTTCTCTCCGACTTTGAACTACTCAATAAACTACCTGAACACATTCCGGCACCTGTATATCAAGCGGCTGATACGCTTGGTATCAAGAGTACTGGTTTGGTTAGTACAATCGTTCATCGTATTATGAATGTGATTGAAGACCGGCGTATTGACTACTTTATGTATTCAACAGCACCTGGTTATCGTGGATATTATCAGTCGATGTACAACAAGTATTGGCATTCCGAAATCGTTAATGAAGCTTTGAAGTCAGGCTCATATCGCAACGAAGATTGGGACAGTTATGACTATCGCATTGTCAATCTGAGCAATCCAAATACTGACCTTGACGCACTCCGTGGGTTGCGTGAAATTGGCGCACTCATTGACTTAAAGAATATCAAACGATTCAAAACATCCGAAGAAGTTCTGGCAGTCGCTTGTGATGTCGCAATCATCATCTTCAAGAACATTACTCTTCCAAAGCCAAAGAAACAGCCACCTGTTCCTGGTTTGGGCAAGAAGAGTAAAGGTTCTGGCAAGAAAGAAAAGGATGAAAAAGGCGAGTTGGACGAAAACAATATGCCCGACAGCAATTTCTCTCCTGAGCAATCCGAAGAACCACAAGAGTCTGAGGAAGATAAAGAAGGCAAGAGTGGTAAGGGCAAAGAGGACGAAGGTGATGAGCCGTTCTCTAAGAAAGAGATTGAAGAAGCTGAAGGTGAAAACGGCAAAGAGGATGAAGAATCCGAGGAAGAGAAAGCATCGAGTAAGAGCGACTTTGAAGATGACAGTGAGCAGAAAACAGACGACGAGCAGAAAGATGCCGAGTCAAAGGCTGGTGAGAAGAATGAAGATGAAGAGAAAGCCGAAGATGAAATGAAAGCCGGTGCCACCTCTTCAGAAGGTGAGGACGAGGAAGAGAAAGAACCCGAACCAGACCCACTTAGCAAAAAAGATGAAGAGGAGGCGAAAAAAGCCCACGAGAAGCAAGTTGATTTCTTGAACCACGACATTGACAAAGAAGAAATGTCTGATGAGATGGCAAAGAATCTTGAGAAGGTTTCTCAATCAGACGCATCCATTGAAGATGTTGACTATGACTATTTTGGAACAGACATTCGTGTTCCAGTTGTTGTCATTCGCAACGTGAGTGAAGATTTCTATGCCAGTGATATGTGTTTGTTCTCTGCCAAGTCTTTCAACAAAGAAGAGAATGGCGTGTTTATCACCGGTGTCTATGAAGAGCAGGTAAAAGAAGGAATCACATTAGGCAGGCTTCTTGGTCGTCACCTACAGATTCGCAACGATGTGAAGAAGCGTCGAGTGGTTCGCAAATCATCTGGTAAGATTGTTCGCCGACTTCTTCACGAAGCTGGTATGGGCAACGAGAATGTGTTTGGTCGTGTTACTACTGAGCAGTTTGACAAGGCCGAGATTCACACTACGATTGACATTTCAGGTTCAATGTCTGGAACAAAGCTTGGTCAAGCGATTGTAACAGTCGTAGCAATCGCTCAGTTTGCTTCAATGACAAAGAACATTGGAGTCGTAATTTCTGTCCGATACACTGATTACTCTGATGGTGCAGAAGATACGCCTTATATCGCGGTGATGTATGATTCACACAAAGACAAGTTCAGCAAGGTTCGCCGAATGTTTCCACATTTGGTTGCCTGCGGTTGCACGCCTGAGGGTTTGACTTTCGCCGCGATTGAGAAAGAGATTGTGTCATCGTCCAAAGGTGTCAAGTCATACTTTATCAACTTCTCAGACGGTGCTCCAATGTGCTCAATTCACAAAAACACACAGGTAATCAGTTACGCAAATGAACCGGCAGCAGCACACACACGAGCACAGGTGAAGAAACTCCGTAATCGTGGTATCAAGATTATGTCGTTCTTCATTGAAACATCCGTGTCTTATGGTGTTGACTGCAATGCACAGTTTAAGACAATGTATGGTAAAGATGCCAAGACAGTGAAGCCTGGCAATTTGCCTGAGTTGGCTAGGGCATTGGAAGAGATGTTTCTTGACAAAGATTCCGAAAACTGAAAACTAAAATCCAAAAACCAAAAAGCAAAAACCGACGTCGGGATTGTGAAACTAGGATTGGGACGTTGGGATTGACAAAGAAAGGTTTACTAATGATTAACACCAAGAATGGCAAGACCCTGTTACAACAAGCAATGGAGCTTGAAGAGAAGTACATAGAGATGGCGTGGCGTGAATTCAGCAAAGAGATGCATCATCTTGCACTGGATGAGAGAGATGGTTATCCATCCTTTGAAGATACAGCGAAAGAGAGACTTGGTTATATTCCAGCAGGCAATGAACTCTATACGCAATACTCACACGATGCAGCTGAATGGTTGGATATTGCTGGTGACCTAGCATATCAATACAGGGTTGGTGGTAGAGTAGCAATTGCGAAGTTGGAAGATAAGTTTCATCAGTATGCCTGAGTTTTCCGCCGCGTGTATCGGCGGCCTCCATGGTCGGTGAGCTTTGGTGATTTGGCACCAGCTGTAGCTCATCGACCGTTTTTGTTTCAGAATGAGACACTAAAACTAAGCATAGTTTCGGCGAGCTCGCGGGACCTTAACCGGTCGTCTAACAGTACAAATATAATACATCCTCGAGCGAAAGTCAAGCGGTACAAAAATATTTCTCCATCGCTTGACATTTCATCCAAGATGTAGTATATTGTCTCACTAACAAAAGGAGATTCAAATGAAGCTTGAAAAAGGCAAAAAGTATACCAGGTTCGGTGTCGGTGAGCAGATGCCCATGTGCTTCCGTTCAGAATTCACAGTGAAAGAAGTATATGATGACGGTCGACCCGTTATTGTCAATAAAGGCAAACGCAAGCGATATCTGTTCAATGGGAGTGCCACGAATGATACTTCCCTTTTCATCGAAGGTTGGGAGCTGAAACCTATGATACAGCCAGAATTGGTTATAGGCGGATGCAGTACCTGGTCAATGGATGGCAATATTGTTTTTGTCAATACTACACTTGATGAAGTGAAAACTCTCGTCAAGCGTAACTTGAACGAGAACTTCACAAGATTCGACAGGGTAACGATTTCGACAGAGAAAGGTAATGTACCTATTACAGACCTTGATATGGAGTTATTGGGTGAATGCGCACGGGCGAAATTACGGAAGAAAGCTTGACATTTCATCCAAGATGTGTTATATTGTAGTATCAAATCACACAGGAGAACATCATGAGTTACGGTCAAAGATACGCACCATACGCACCGACAGGTGATGCCGAAGTCAACAAGCGTGAAGTTGTCAATTCAACCCGCTGGAACGAAATGGCGGTTCAGTTGGCAGCAGATTACGATTTTGACTATGTTGAAGGTTACCGAACACACAAAGGTCATCGTCCGGTGACAGTTGCAAATCAGCGTTTGAAGTCTGTTGACCACTGCGAATTTTGTGGTCAGCTTATCGTCTATGTCGCAGTTATCGGTGGCAAGTCAAAGTTTGCCCCTGAGACCTCCAAGATTCCCCTTCTAAAGCAAATCGGCTTTGACTGTCTTGAACGTATCCTCGGTGTGAACCTTGGCTACTATCACAAGGCGATGCAAGACTACAAAGAGATGAAGAACGATGCCGCAATTGAGTCCCGTCAGAAGCGATATGCCGAGAAGTACAAGGATTACATTGACTGGCTGTTGAATCTGTCGCCGATGCTGATTGAGAACAAGTCATACAATTACCAGAATGGTTTCCTTCGTGATATGTTGCACTTACTCACGACAGGTCAAAAGCAATTCACGAAAGACCAAGAAGCATATCTGCAACGGGTTATGAAAGACCCACGATTCGATACGAAAAACGCTGTGGAGATTACGCAGATTCAGCGTAATGAGTTGAAGAAGATTAAAGAGCTTCTGGCATTTATTGCCAAGGTTGATGGCAAGAAAATCGTGGACTCTTATCGTAGCTCTTACAGTGTCGTGAATAACATTCTGGCGTATGTCGTGAGAAACAACGGAGCAACGCAAGCAATGTTGTTGAAGTTGAACGATATTAACAAGACGTATGTTGAGCGAGAGAAGAATCAGAAAATCACTCCTGTCAAGTCATCATACACTGATGCCGCAAGTTCAATTCTCTATCAATAGGAGATTCAATGCCTCTTAAAAAAGGTGTGTATGTGGAGCCGACAAATCAAGAAGTATTTGACCACGGTACTTGGGTTGACCAATGGTCGTGTGATATCGACTTTGAGACAGGTGAGACCGAATCGAATGGCTCTACTGAAGTTTTGGTTGAGCTTGATGACAAGCGTTATCTCATACAAGTCAAGCACGACAACAGTGAAGTGAGAGAGACAAACAAAAAAGCAATAGAGTATACACCAGAGATTGACTTCCCATTTGGGGACTAATGCAAAAGGAGATTGATATGGAAATGCCAGAAGGAAAATATTTCATCGGAGACCCCTGCTACGCAATTGATGAGTGGGACGATTACTTGAATGAATACTTGTTCGTCAAGGGAGAAACCAGTGAGGGCAAGGGTGGTGAGAACAGCATTGGCACATTCAAGGGTAGACCAGTGTTTGCGGGTGGTACAGCATTCGGAGATGGTTGTTATGACGGTGATGACGGAAACTCTTATGGCGTTGATTCTGGCACAATTGGGGTGACTCCATATGAGTTGTGCAGTAAGTATACTGACTCCAGATTGAAACGGTTGGGCACTATTAGAACCTTCAAAGAACCATTTGATGTATTCGTTGAGGATGGCGTATTCTTCATTGCCGACTTGATTATCGACACGAAGGGCACAGAACCAGATGAAGAAGAGGAATAGAGCTTGACATTCAATCCAAATTGTAGTATATTTGTACCACACTAACAAGGAGACACAGATGACAGACGAGACAAAGAGTTTCATTACTGATGAGGTCGGCGAGCGTATAGACCGGCGACTTGAGTTCGCACAAGAAGATGGCAACCTGATGCGTGCCGGCTTTAATCAGTCGAATTATGTTGAAGATGTGGAACTGCTCTTGGCAGAGGTTACCCGGCTCCACACGATTATTGTGGATTATATGCCGTCCAAAGCTTGACATTCGATTCCAAATGTAGTATATTGTAACTGTTAACCAACAACATCATTTACGAAAGGGACTACAATGAGTGCACGTTCAGAAGCTTTGATTCTCGCCCGTGTCAAGAACGCCGCGGCGAAGGGCAAGGGTTACCAGCTTGGCGATGGCTATTATGCCTGCTGGACAAAAGATGCCAAGAAATTGGCAGACGCTGGCAAAATCGTTATCAAGCGCGCACACACTGCTGGCGCAAAACCGACACTGTATTTGCCTGGAAAGCAGACCAAGAGCTAAGTCGGTAACTGAGTTGCGGGCACGGAGTTAGAGGGTCTTACCGTGCCCGTCTGGTTATTTAATCGTAGAGTGTCGAGGTAGGCCTAGGACCGTTGAAAACCCAGCCGGCTCCTTGTGGCCACGAGGTTCTCGGGCTAACGGGTTTCCCGAACACTCTACGATTTATTTTCAAAACCACTTGACTTTGATTGAAAAATTTTTTATATTCATACAGTGTTGGCAAGGTGCCAGCACGAATTCAATACCCGGTGGGTATTGAATTCAATCTTAAAACTAATACCATGGAGGTATTATTATGGACTTCAAAAAAGTAGTAGCGTTTATTCAAGAAGATGTACCCTTCTCAAATGAAGAGCGTACTCAGATTAAAGCTGTTGTGAGCGCTCTAAAAATCATCCTCAAGCACAACGCTGATGTTACTTTCTTCAAACTCGCCGCACGTACGAACGCCCCATTCCCTACACGGAATCTTGCTGATGGTATGATGCTGATAGATGTACCACAAAGTCTGTTCAAAACCAATAAAAAAGTATCTTCTTTTATTGGTAAAACAAATGGGATGTTGATGTATGCCTCATATCGTCAGTGCAAAGATAATGGAAAAGTATCTCGTGAGATAGTACCTTTTATTGGTCGGGAAGGTGTTCCGACTTCGGATGGTATCATTTCTCCAGAAACTTTCCTTGTTCGTTTATCAGAGGGTAAGGTTACTATCTTTACAGACGCAGAATAATAACACGCCCGCCGAGTGATGTCAAGCACTTGGCGGGCATTTTTATTCTAATGAAATTTATTTTCAAAACCACTTGACTTTTGCTGAAAATTGTGGTATATTGTACCATCAGATTTGAGCAACACTGTTCTTTCTCATAGATTCTTTGGTTCGTCTTTTGACCCGTCCCTGCAAGCTGTTGCATCGCTCATGTTGACAACAGCCCTTTTGAGCCTTTCTCATTACTAGTAGTGAGAGAGTAACTTGATTGTGGAATTTGATAACAAACCTCTGTTCGAACCCAGACGCATACGTTGCATCACTGCACAACGCAAAGAGTCTATACACAACACTTCAGGTAATGCAAATATAGTGTTACCTGATATGAACTTACGGCCTCCGGATGGCTGTGAGACCCGACAGGATATATCGCGATGCCTGCCGGGTTTTGTGTTTGTACAGCTTGACTTTCGTGGAAGAATGTGTTATATTGTGGTATGAAAATGACAGACGAAAAACGAAAAGTAATCACTGAGCAAATCAACGCCATACTGAACCAGCATTCATACGATGATGTAGAGTATGGTGGCAGAAATGTGGCTGACGGTCGATGGGACGATGTTTGCGATGATATAATAGAAATGATTGAAGAGGAGAAATTTTAATGAAAAAAGTTCAACTATACCACAACACGAAACTTGGCAAAATCAAGACTTGGATTATCTACACCGAAGGCGGAGACCGCACCGAAGAGTGGGGCATACTCGGTGGTAAGATGCAGAGCACAGTCAAGCATTGCAAGTCAATGAATGAAGGCAAAGCCAATGAGCGAAGTGGTGCAGACCAAGCAGAAGCAGAAGCGCTGTCAAAGATTCGTGAGAAGAAAGAAGAAGGTTACACAGAAGAAATCCCCAAAGAAGGTACCGAGGTCGTCAACGCAGACCTTGACTTTGAAACCTTACCAAAACCATTTTGCCCATCCAAACCGTTCTCAGGCACTTGCCCGAAGGGAGTCGTTAAAAACCCCAAGACATTCGCTCAGCGCAAGTTCAACGGCAACTGTATCATCCTGAAACGTGCCAAGTCAGGCAACAGAATTTACAGTCGCACGATGATTGACTTGACTGAATCTCTCAAAAATATTCCTATCTTCGTTGAGAAGCTTCAGGCGATGAAAGTCGGGCAGATGTTGAACAATGAAGTTCGCTTCTTCTACAACAAGACAAAGAAAGAGTCAACAGAAGCATTGGGCTTTCTCAAGACGAAAGATGCTGATTCTGCACTTGAAAGCTACAACGAATTGCTCACGAAGGGTACATTTGAATGTGTATCATTTGACATACTGTTCGACAAGGGCAAGTTTGTGGGCGGTCTTGAGTATCTTGACAGGCACGCACTGCTTACTTCATACGGTTTCAATCCTCCAGAAATTATCTATGACTGGAAGAAGTATGTAGAGTATGAGAACGACACAGCAAAGGCAGCAGGTCTTGCATTGAAAGAGTGCTGGGAAGGTTTCGTTCTTCGTGTTCCCGGAGACTCAGCAATCACTTACACTTTGAACGGCAAGCCCGACAGAGCAGGTGCTTACAAGTTCAAGTTTATGAAAGAAGGAGATTTTGTTGTAACAGAAGTTACACACGGCGAATCAGGCGAGCACGCAGACTTGTATTGCCGATTCCATTTAGCTCAGTATGACAAGAAAGGAAATCTTGTTGACTGTGGTTGGGCAGGTCCGGGCACGCTTAAGAGAGATGTGCTAAGAGAGTTCACAGAAGATATTGACAACAAAAACATCGTTCTGCCCATTGTTGTTGAAGTAGAATTCCGTGAGTGGACAGAAAAGAATCACGCACTTGAACATCCAGTAATTCAACGCATTCGATTCGATAAACGACCTGAGGAGTGTGAATATGAAGGCTAGCAAAGCAAAAAAGATTCGTGAGGCAGAAGAGGCAATCATTCGCCAGAACGGACAAATTGGTCCCGAAGATGTAATGGGTTTGTGTAATGAGTTCAAAATCTCTGAGAGAGAATTCTATGAGCTTGATGAAGAAACAAAACCTCAACCCATTAGTAGAAAGATAACCGGCCTGTACGCATTCAAGAAAGCTGTGATGCTCACAGTCGTAACAGATTTTGATGAAAAGAAAGATGTGATTGTGCATGAAGAGATTGAGACTTTCAAAAAAGGCGAGAAGTTTGAAGCTGATGTTCTTGAAACAAACACGCTCGGCATAGTCAATCTCCAGTTTGGCGATGGTTCAGTTGCATTTGGTGTCGAAAGAAAACTATTCTCAAAAGTGAGAGTCGCTTGACATTTGGTGTAAAATGTAGTATATTGTACCATCAAACGAAAGGAATACAATGGGCGCAACAAACTTTTTTGATGTAGCTTTCGGCAAAGATGCACAAGATGCCTATAAAAATGCAGTTGAGCAAGCCGTTTGGGACCACGGTCATGAGTCATATTCGGGCACAATCAAAGAAAAAGGTGGGTTTCGTCTTGTAACACCGACTTTCAAGATTGACCCTAGCAAGCTTGAACAGTGGTGTGGAAATTGGCTCTGCACAGATAACAGTGGTAAGTTCGTGTATCAGAAGAAGATACCGAAGAAGTATCGAGCGTTTGTTGAATCGGTTGCCGGAATCTATGATGACAAATGGGGACCCGCCCTATGTATCGAAATCACTGGCAAGCGTGCGAAAGAGTATAAAGTTCACAACAACCTTGTAGGGAAGCACGGTAAAGTGTTTGCCTTTATGGGTATGGCATCTTGTTAAGGAGAAAGAACATGAACAAAACAACGCATGATATTGGTTGGGAAATCATGAATACTGCCGACTACTTTGGCAACGATGTGAGAGTTGGTGAGCTGACAACCCGACAACTTGCGAATCAAATTGTTCGTAAGATTGCAGAAGATAAGAACATAAATGTATCATTTAAACGAGTGCTTAATGTTATCATCGACAACTGAAAGCTGACTAATGCGAGACAGTATCAGAACGCACGTGCAAAGCGATGGCGGAGTCATCATTACTAAGCTGGTTGACAACAGCAACGATGAGTATGTGGCTTATTGGTCAAACGCTCTGGCGCACGAAAATTGGGCGTTTGGCAGAAGCAGAGAAGAGGCGATTGATAATCTTCGTTCTCAGCGTATGTTACGATACTAGCGCTTGACATTCAACTCCAAATGTAGTATATTGTACCACTCACAAAGGAACAAATTCTTGAACGAATCACACAACTTTTCAATCTGAAAGACAATGGGTAAGACATTTAAAGACAACAGTTACAAGCTTTCAGCAGTCCGCAAAGGTCTGCGCAACTCTCAGCTTGAGGCGACCAAAGAAGATAACTCTGGTCGTTTCAACACAAAAATTGTGCCTGATAAGCATAAGACTGAGAAGAGTTTTAATTGGCGGAAAGAGCTTGACTTTTAACTTCCTACCTGTTACCTTGTAGTATCAATCAAGGAGATTTATGCAAGCCAAGATGTGGGAAAACGAAGCATACAAAAGCCTTCGAAGTGAAAACTATAACTATGACTTCCGCAAGACTGATGGAGTATTTCTTCGCTGGGGCAAAGAACAGAAAGACGACCCCGATTATTCGCCGTTTGGTCCTGAAATCGCAGACATTGAAATCAGCACTATCTGCTCTGGTGTATCGGGCGTTGGTGTATGTAAATTTTGCTACAAGTCGAATACACCTAAAGGCGATTATATGTGTCTTGATACCTTCAAGAAACTATTCGCCAAACTTCCCAAGACTGTTACGCAAATTGCATTCGGCATTGGCGACATTGAGGCTAACCCTGATATGTGGGATATCTTTATATTCTGCCGACACAACGGAGTTGTGCCGAATGTTACTATCAACGGTGAAGGCATCACAGATGAAATCGCATATAAACTTGCATGTCTCTGTGGTGCTGTCGCTGTTTCTGTATATGATAGAAACAAATCTTATGATGCCGTAAAGAAGCTCACAGACCGAGGTCTCACGCAAGTCAACATTCACTTTATGATTTGCGAAGAAACCTATGAGCAAGCATTTACAGTGATGCTTGATAAGCAGACAGACCCAAGACTTGAAAAGTTGAACGCTATTGTTCTTCTTAGTCTCAAGCCAAAGGGTAGAGCATCAAATAGTAATTACACACCCTTATCACAGGTGAAATTCTCAGCCCTTGTTGACTACGCACTAAAACAGAATATTAGTATAGGGTTTGATTCTTGTGGCTGTCATAAGTTCATCAGTGCTGTCTCCGGTCGTGAGAACGCAAAAGAGCTTATCGCAATGTCCGACCCGTGTGAGTCTGGTTTGTTCAGTTCGTATTTCAATGTTGAAGGCAAATTCTTCCCCTGCTCATTCGCAGAAGGCACAGAAGGTTGGGAAGATGGCATTGATGTAATCAAAGATGATGTGCCTGTGTGGGAAAATCCAAGAGTGAAAGAATGGCGTAAGAGATTACTCGGTTGCAAACGCAATTGCCCATTGTATAAAATCTGAGGTCGTTATGAAAGTAAGGCACGGTTTTGTTTCAAACAGTTCAAGCACCAGTTTCATCATCACAAACATCAGCAAGTCTAAGAAGAATCTTGTTGACTTTGTGAAAGAAAATCCCCACCTTATTGAGTGGTTCAAGGGTGCGTATTCGTGGCATCGCACAGACCTGAATATGACGCAAGAGAACCTCATTGAGAGTGCAAGGCACAACAACATAACATTTCAGCCGAACACGCCAAAAGAATGTGTATTTGGTGATGAGCAAGGCACACTGATTGGTCAAGTGTTCGACTACATACTGAGAGATGGCGGGAAGTCAAAGTCATTCTCTTGGAAATTCAACAAGTATAGGAGATAATATGAAAACACGCGCAGGTTTTGTTTCAAACAGTTCAAGCTCAAGTTTCGTCCTCGTGGGCATGTTTATCAATATGTCAGTGTTTGAGCCAGATGCAAACAAGTTCGACGAGAAAGTTTGTTTCTATGAGAAGAACGGTCTTGATGTTGTGTGCGATGTTGAGGCAGAGACAGTGTATCTTGGCGACATCATAGCAAGCGATGAATATGCGCCCGAGGTCGATACAAATGTATTCGAGACGGCAAAGAGAGGCGAAGAAGTTCTTCGCAAACTGAAAAGCATTGGCGAATTGCCGGTCGATGAAAATAGTATCCGATTACTCTCATTCACAATGGAACGATAGGAGATAACGATGAAAGTCCGAACAGGTTTCGTTTCTAACAGTTCTAGTTCCAGCTTCTGCTTGCTGGGTGTTGAGTTCAAAAAAGGTATTGATTCTGTCACGAAGAAAGACCTTGACAAGTTTGAAGAGATTTGTGTATTTACTAACCTTGATTCTGACTCAGGGCAAATCCTTCTGCACATTTCTGACGAAGATTTTCTTGAATTCGTACAGTCACGTGCGCAAGACTTGGAGCTTGGGACTGTCTTTGGTGTCATTGCAACATCAGAATTAAACCCCAAGATTTTGAAGGGCATCAAGGGCAAGCTTGTTCTTGAGTCAACGATTGAAGAGCAAGGTTCGCCACAAAGTTTGGCAGACTTGAAAGAGTATTTAGGCAACAATGATAAGTCACATTTGCTCAATGATGAAGTTACAAAGGAGGATAATAACTAATGAAAGTCCGAACAGGTTTCGTTTCAAACAGTTCGTCAAGCTCATTCTGCATCTACGGCATCTATCTTGAAACCGAGCAGTTGAACCTGATTGGTGACGGTGAAAATCTGAATGATGAGGTAGAGAAGAAACTTGCAGACGCTGGTCTTGGCAAGGTCGGTATCGTGTATGGTCAAGCCGATGACTATGGCTACCTTGGCAGAGATTACCTCGATATGGGTCAGGATGAAACTCGTGGCCAGTTCGAGGAAGGTGTGAGAAAGGCAGTGGCGCTCTTGTTTCCTGAGAATACGCCGCACTGCGGAATACATGAGGAGTCTTGGTACGACGGTTAAGAGTTGTTTCTCCTTGATGGTTGAGCGCCCCAAGTGGTTTGTTAGTTGACACTTGGGGCGCTTGACTTATGCGTCCAAATGTAGTATATTTGTACCATCAAACAGGAGAGAACAATGAAAACGAAAGTCATCAAGTCAGTTGAAGTGAGCGGGAAAGTCTGGACAAAAGATTCTCTCAAAGAGCTTCTCCGGACTAACGATGAAGCGGTCATTCGTGGAATGAAGAGAATTCACGAGTACCAGACCTCAGATGAGCAGGTCACCGAAGAAACAAAGTATCGCAATGATGTTGGTTTCAGTGGTTGCGATGCCAAACTTCTCTCAAGCTTTGTTGAAAAGCACAATAAGTTTGGTAGTCTCTCCGATAAGCAAATGTTCTACGCTCGTAAGAAGATGGTCAAGTACGCTGGTCAGCTCCTACTCATCATGGCTGGTCAGTTGCCAAAACCATAGTATTAAGCAAAGTTTCTATATTTACCATAAACGAAGGAGTCTCACCATGCCACAAACCAGAATGATACCAGTTGAATCCAGCAATGTCGCTGAAATAGGATACGCTTATGTCAAGCGTGACCTGTATGTCCGATACCTGAATCAGCAAGACCTGAATCAACCGGGAAAGCTATATGTATACCACAAGGTACCGCGTAGCGTATTCGATAACCTAAAGCGTACTGATTCTGTAGGTGAATACCTTAATGATTATGTTAAGGATGTTTATCAATATGAGTTACTCGGATGAAAGCCATAATCAACGGAAAAGAATACATCGTAACCGGTGGTGGCTTTAGCGATACCTCTGGTATACAAGACCCAAGCATCACCAATTCGTTCACAGTCTATCGTACAGTTGATACTGATTCGGCGTATGGTGTTCTGAACGACCTTGGTCTAAACTATGGTTATAGGCTCATCCTCCGAGGTAATAGAGGCCAGCAAGAGGTTACAGAACTTACCAAAGACCAAGTTGTAATTATACGAGATAACGCTTGACATTCGGTTAAGGATGTAGTATCTTTGTACATCAAACAAAAGGACATCAACCTTGGCAAAGTCAACGCTCTCAAAGAAATTCACACCAGCTCAAATTGAGTGCCTTTGTGCTCTTCTTGGCTGGACTAACTGCGGTATGGGTTTGAAAATCACAGGAGATTCTGTGAAGTTTGATAACTGCTTCCGTGGCGATGTGAAATTGAAAGATATCAATGTGAATTATGTGTATCAAATCTTTCCAGCAGAATCGGATGAAATGGCCGATGGTTTTAGAGGTGAGTGCTATTTCTTCAAGCCAGACCTGACTGAGAAAGATGCTGTAAAAACTTCTCTCAAGTGCTGGGCTGATGTTGTTGAACCTGTTCTCAAATATGTCAAGTAAGGAGCAGTAAATGATTGACTATCGCAAAGCAACTGATGAAATGAGAAAAGCTTGGTTCATCTACAAGAAAGCAACTCCAATGGATACGCATTCAGTGCCTTCTTTCGCCGCAGGCTGGAATGCCCGAAATGAAGAGATTGCTGAATTGAAGGACAGAATCCAAGAACTCATTGATTTCCCTGAAGGACATAGCTAAATTGTACCATCAACGAAAGGTTACCAAATGCCTAAGCATGGAGAAGCGGCAAAAGACTTACTTGAAACTATAAGATATTGCGATACTGAAACCCTTGCCTTTCGCAAACAGCTAATGAAACTAGCAAAAGATGCAATTACTGAAGCCTACAAAAACGGTAAAGAAGATGGTATCAAACTGATGGAAGATATGCTGGAAAGATACGATGCCGAATAGCGAATGTGTACAATGTGGTTTCTGTTGCAAGAAATGCGCTTGTCCGTTTGGCGAATGGGACGGAACGCAGTGTAAATTCCTCAAGGTTGTTGATGAAGGGTTCAACTATGCTTTCTTCGAATGTGAAAGATATGACTATATTAAAGGACTCCCCGCGGAATACGGAGCAGACTTCGCTCCAGCCTTCGGCACCGGGTGCTGTATGTCACTCTTTAACACAGACCGAGAGCACAACATTCACGCCCTTGGATGTGACATCTCAAATCGTTCTGGTAGCGATAATTCAGGCTTACCTTTCTGAAATGATTGGTGGCGATACGCACTGGCTGGCGATGCATCGGGGTATTGATATTGCTGTCAAAATGGGTGTACCGGAAGATGAAGCCGTGGAATTGGCTAACAAACTCATTAAATACCACAGAAACCCAATGCCGGGATTTATGTAAAATCAAGTTATCTCTGTTGCCGGGATGCCTATAAACCAGAGGGCTGCTTAGAGTTACGGGCTTAGCAGGGCAGGAGTGACCTCTCTCCGGGATAGCTTGACTTTTGATGTGAATTGTAGTATATTGTACCATCAAACGACAGGAGAACAAGATGACCGCACCTACAGCAGAGCAAGCGAAGTTGATTGAAAAAGCAGTTGCACTGATGAAGTCAGAAGCTGAAGAGTTTACCAAGCAAACACTGCTTGACCCGATGAAAACTACCAAAGATAACTATGCCAAGGTTATGGCATTTCTGAGTCAGTTGCCAGCACCGATGAACAAGTTATTCCTTGTAGCGATGACACGGGTTGGATATCCGAAAGATACAGCAATTCAAATCACTCAAATTATGGGGTGGTAAATGGAAAATCTCTATGACGAATTGAACGCTAAGATGGATGCCACGTACATTGAGCATGAAGGTGCTGATGTACGAGTTGATTTTGATGACAACATCTCAGTATGGTTTCGCAAGAGTCCGTTGGGTGATGAAGTCGAAGGTACATGCCCAAAGTCGCAGAAGAAGTCATTATCCTTCATCGCCAAGAAGTTCGGATATTCAGTTGACGCAGTAGAATTTGTTTAATACGGCGCTGTCGTTTAATAGGAAGGATGTCAGAATTCTTTGGCTCTTGTTGGGTACCTAATGAGAACAATAGCTAATGAACGTGATTAGCGAATTGAATTCTGGAGAACTCGGTTCGAGTCCGAGCAGCTGCCATCTTATTTCTCCCTCAACGAGGCGTATGAACGCATGCCTACAATGCCCGTCAGGGCAAGACGAAATAAGGCACCGCTTGACTTTTCATTACAAATGTAGTATATTAGAGTATCAAAAGGAGAAAGCAATGGGACTTTTTTCAAGTACAATACTCAAAATCAAAGCGCTCATCACATTCAAAGATGGTAAAACAGATGTAGCGACAATGACCAGTTCTTATTGGGTATTCGCACCAGAACGCCAAACGATTATCAACGAGTTCATCAGTCAAGTTGAACGCTCGACTGGCAAAGCCGTATCACATATCAACCTTTTGAAAGTGTGGTGAATATCATGACTTTTGGTCGAGCATTCAAGAATACATTTTTTGTAATTTTAAGTATAAACATTATTGTTGGAATCGTTGCTGTTTCTGCATATGTCATCAAAGACTTTAAGCAATCACAAGAGCGTGAGCAATGGTATGCTGAATATAATTCCGAGCACGCTGATGAGATTAAAGCTGCGAAAGAAAAGTTTGAGTTTGACCAACGTAATATATTGGCATACTCACAATGGGAAAATAGTCCAGAAGGTATTGCCAGTATTGCTCGGCATGATAGCATACAGGCATTTGAGAATAGAGATAGAGAAATACGTGACAGTATTAATTGTTCTCTTCAAAAAAGCAAGGCAAAAGAAGAAAGAGCTTATCTATTGTTGACTCGGAAAAAAGAGCATGAGCAATGGCGCAATGCGCATGCAAAATACTTTTTCACAAAAGGTTGGGGTGATGTTACATATCCGGGTGATTATGATGTAACAGAATGGTGTTACAATAAGTATAATGTGGGTGACACATTGGAAAGTACACAGCTTTCAACAGGAGAATGGTTACGTGTTGTCGTGAAATCAAAAAGAATGGAAATTCCTGATTAGCTTGACATTCAACGCAAATTGTAGTATATTTGTACTATGAAAAACGCACTGCTTGACCAACTTATCGTTGACCTTATTGCCGAACACGAAGGCGGGGAGAAGTTCTTTGACCACCTTGATGAGGCAATACGTACAAACGATTCCATCCTGCAAGCTCTCTTAGAAACTATCAACAAAGCATTTAGCCCTGTACGCACTTGGGAGGAATGGGGATACACATTCATTGTATCGGGACGATTCGGTAGAATGCTCGCCAACTTTATGAATCAGAATAACTATCCGTATAATGTGGTTACTGTGAATGGTAACCTTCGGCATGGTGACAAGATTGATGACCTATCATACCTGAACCTTCACAAAAACTGCATCTTTGTTGATGATTCATTTTACCTCGGTCGCACACGAAACGCTATTAAAGAAGAGCTTGAGCGTTGTGGCGCAACTCTAATCCAGACCTTCGTTGTATATGACGGCTCTAAAGTAAAAGATGAAGCCGTTACAAGTCTGTACCGATTCTTCTCTTGACATTGAACGCAAATTGTGTTATACTTGTATCTCGATATAAACAGAGAGGCGTAATATGCCAGAGCAATATGTGATTCAAGGATATTTTGATGAGGAAGATAATCAGTACCTTTACTGGAGCAATGACAATGGTTGGTCTCTTCTGCCGCAAGCGACAAAGTTCACCTTAGAGGAACGATGCCGTGTATTAACTCTGCCGATTTGCGCGGAAGGTTTCACTGAACTAGATAAGATTGGTCAGCCACGCAAAATCTATCTGAGAGGAAAGTAAAAATGGGAATGCACAATTATAGTACAGTTTGTGAAAACTGCGGTCGGGAAGCACAAGCGTATGAAGAGACTCGGTATATTGAGAATGGGTTAAACTGTCCACATTGTGGTTATTTTGTTCGCACGGTGTCGGGTTTTGAAACGCTCAAGAATCTGAACTGGCTCCGCAAAGTGCAGTGGGGCTTGAAATCATTGAAGAAACTCCCGAAGCAGAACAAGAATCTTATTAACAAATAGGTGAGAGAATGAAAGATTACAAAGTTGAGTGGGCAAAGTGGCTCAGTCTCAACACAACATTGAACGAATACGCCGAAAAGGGTTGGGAGTTGCATACACAGAACCTCGATTCAGACTCGGGTGAATATACGCTCACCTTTGTAAAAGAGAAACAAATCAAGAAGAAACATATTCCACGAAAAGGATTGTAGTATGACATTTCACACACGTTTAGGAATGGGTAGTATCGTTGCGGTTATTGCAGCAGGTTTGTTCGCAACGCTCGGACTGTATGGTTTGATGTGGTCGCTCGTTATAGTCGCCCTAATGCTGGGTGGCACAGTATTATACAGAATCAATGAGAAGATGCCGAACGCTTGACATTTGATTCCTTTTGTAGTATATTTGTACCATCAAACAACAGGAGAACAAACCAATGTCAGAAACTCAAGACCCCGAAACCCTCCGAGCAGAGCAGACGCTCAAAGACTTGGAGCTTTACAAAGCATTCGTTGCAAAATGCCCAGATACAATGGAGCGATTTAGTCAATTCACTGGCTCAGAAGCAAGTGAGGAAGAGAACCTGGTGCTTGTACCAATAGAATTAGACCGCGAAAAAATTACTCCTATTTGCCTTCTTCCACCGAATCGACATTAGGCTGTCTCGTCTGCAGGCCCAAATACCCGACAGGAACCGAGGAAACACAAACCCCTGTCGGGGTTTTTATGCGCTTGACATTCAATATGAAATGTATTATATTGTAGTATGAACAGAGCAGACAGAATCGACATACTATTCAAAGACGAGAAAGATTACAATGACTTTCTTGACGACCACTATGACAGAGAGCATGTCGCAGGAATGGGTTACGACAGCGCTAACAATATGTGGCGGGCGCAGACTGACAAGTGGCGAATCGCAAATGATGCTGAGCAATCATACAACGGAATCTCATCGTAAGGAGAAACTATGAAACTTGAACTCAAGAGTCTCAAGGTTCACAAAGATATGTCAGAAGAAACAAACTGTTTCTCTGCAACACTTTTCTGTGATGGTATTAAGACTGCCCATGTTCGCAATGATGGCCGGGGTGGTTGCAATATGTATGACGAATTCGACCGCAAGAAATTCAAAGAATTTTCTGATTTCTGTGAAAAACAACCATTAGAATTCAAATTCGAAATGGAAGACCAAGTCATTGAGAATCTCATGAATGAACAAGAAGAAGCAAAGTGGATTGCGAGACAGAAGAAGAAAGGCTATACGGTATACTCACTTAAGGGTGAGAAACCTGGTTCGTTCTATGTCTATAAGGCACAGGGCGATTTAATTGTCAATGGTCTGAAAAAACAGCACGGCGGCAAGCTTGAAAGGATTTACTGATGAAAAGGTATCATCAACCATTCTATGAATTCTGTCCAAGTTGTGATGCCATAACCACTTTCAAGTATCTCGATTGTGAGAAATGCCGAGAAGAAAACAAAGGGTGCCTGTACATCTGCACCAAATGTGGTACAGAAGCACCTGAAAGTCCAGAGCATCCACTTATTGATTAGGAGACTCTAATGAAAGTTTGGGTTGTTGAACACAGAGAAAAAGGTATATTCAAACCTTTTCAGGAGCAATTGTATCGACCAATGCCTGTCTTCGCGTCCAAATATGGCGCTCGAAAATGGCTCAACGAGTTTATCGCAAAACGCCGTACAAGTGAAGATACGTATAGAATTTCTGGACGCTCACTTGACTTTTGGTATGGGTTGTAGTATATTTGAATATCGAAAATGAAATCCACGAAACGAGAAACCAAAACTTGACGTTGGGATTGAAGAATGAAAAAGCTCGATTGTGTTTTTGAGATTTATTACAGCACAGATGAATCTGTAAAGACCTCTGAAATCAAGTCTATGATTCATAAGAAGCTCAGCAAACTCAGTGGTCGATATGTTATTGCCAACAATATGGTTTGGTTTGAGGAAGACGGTATATGGGGAGTAGAAATTCGTGCAGACCTTAAGACTCTTTACAAGATTGCTCCGAAGCTTGGCTCAGACAAGAAACTCGTCGATGAACGCACAGGCAACACGCTCAGCAAAAACTGCGACGAGAACTGGAAGAACGATAAGATACAGTTCCCACGACTCTTAGCCGAGTTGAATTCGGGTGGAGCAATAGCTGTCAACAAAGAACTCTGTCAGAATATGGATTTAACAGCGGCTCAGATATATGAGATTCTTGACAGAGCAGATACAGAATGGCAGAAAATCAAGTATCAGTTGCTCGCATAAGTTGTTACTCCTGACACATTTAGCCCGACAATGTTTTCGGGCTTTTTGTGTGCGGTACGCTTGACATTTGAGTCGAGATGTGTTATATTTGTGGTGTCACCAAACGAAAGGCACTCAAATGGAAAAAGAACTTCTGACCCAAGAGCAAGTAGAGTTTGAGCAAGAGCTTGCCCGTGAATCACAGCTTGAGCTTTTTGAGGAAGAGGATGCGTATCGTGAGAGCACTTTTGAAGAACGGTATGAGAACGCTGAATTTGCACAAGACGGTGATTGGCACAATATGGGATATGACAATGAAAGCGACACTTGGGGAACGGTAGGGTTTGACGAGTAATGGGACTCAAAAAAGAAATAGAAGCCGAAAAGTGGCTGAACGATATGAACCCCAACCGCCAAAAGTTTGTAACTGACGCAATGGTCAACCTTTGCCCCAACGAGCCGAAACCGTCAGAACTGAAAGACGAAACCGAAAGACTAATGAAAGAATGGGAAGACAAATATGGCAACGAAACTGTTTAAGATAGGCGAATCCTCTTTCTACGGAAAATGGCGTATCACTGTTGACAAGAAAGCCGAAACGATACTTGCTCAGGGCATCGACTGGGACACGAATTTTGTCAAAGAAGGCAAATGCTTTTATACAAACCAGCGAGATGAACTTCGAGAGTATCTTGAAAATGCCAGCACTTCCTTTTGGGCTGATAAGATGATGGAATTTGTCGAGCGAAGTATCTAATGACAAAGAAAGAAAAGCAACTCCCCAAGGTATACACGAATAACGAAGTGGAAGCACGTTTATTCGCCCGAATTGACACGGAGGGCAAGGTTCAACTGAGCCACGCTATAATCAACGGTCAACGATATTATCCTGAGGATTTGAAGTTGGACACACTACAAACCATTGAGAAACTACTTGTGTTCCAATACTATTTCGGGTTCGAAAACAAAACGGAGTAACATATGAAACATGTAAACGATACCTCTGCCACAAAAAAGTCTATTAAGTTGTTCGCAGAATTGCAAACATTGCATCTTCGGCGCAGGCATTTGAAACGGGAAATTGCGTATTACGAATTTGAACTACCTTGCTGGAAAAACATCAACGCCGGTCTTGGGCGACCAAAAGATAGTGATACCACAAGATATTTCGATGGTTACCTCGCTCGTCTAAAATCAGAGCAAGAAAGTGTACAAGCCAATATCTCCAAAATAGCAAAAAGCTTACAAATACCAAAATAGGAGCGAGCATGTTCAGAATAGGTTGCATTTTCAATAAGCACAAATATGTCAAACCCGACAGAGAGGGCGCTCGCATCGCTATTGTTCAATGCCAACACTGCAAAACCGAGAAGGTTCGTATCGAATGGTATGACGGTGTTCGCCAGTATTACGCTCTTGACCTTCTACCTCATTTGATGGATATGATGAAACACGACCCGAAATTTGAGAATTTTCTCATTCACGGCAAATTTTCCGCTTGACTTTTGCCCCTGAATGTGTTATATTTGTATCATCAAACAGGAGAGCACAATGACATTAGCATACATCAAAGAAGAGCTTGGTACCGAGCACGTCTCACGAAAGAAAGACGGTACATATCGCTTTTGGGTCAGTTATTACTATCGGCACGGAATGACTTCTGAGGGGCTGGAAGCAAAAGTAATCAAAGCAATCCCCACCGCTGAAATTGTCAGCAGTGGCGACCACTGGCACGCATTCAAAGGTGGAGCCAAATCTGGCTCGGCTTGTGATTCGTTCATGTATGTTATCTTCAAGGTGGCATAATGGAAAACCCAACCTGCACAATGTGTTACGGTCATATGGAATACCTTGGCGCACTTGGCAAATTGCACTGGTTTCGTTGCCGATGTTGCGGATGGGAATATCCAATCAGCGCTTGACTTTCGCTCGAGGATGTATTATATTAGTGGTGTCACCAAACAGGAGAACAAACCAATGTCAGATACAAAGAAACTTACCACCGGCGAAAAGAACCTGATGACCGAGTTCCGTCTTGACAGGTTCGACCCGCTAGAAACCGCAAAAGAATTTGAAGCAACCAACCCGTTCAGCGGTGTAACTGTCCCGCTAAACACCTTCGGCGCAACACTTTATGGCATCATCAATGTGATGTATGCCCAGTACAACAGAGGCGACAAGAGCTTTAAGGTTCAGAAGTATGACCGCCTCCGTTACTTGTTTTCAAAGTTCTTTCCGTCAGAATATATGGACCTTCTGGATTAAGAGTCCGGTCGCACACGCAAGTCAAGCTGTGAAGGAATATCGTGTCTCTGTCAGCAGAAATGCCAACGGTTGCACGAAGTTCCGTAAACAGCTTGACTTTTTTGTTTTAATGTATTATATTGTACCCATCAAACAGGAGAGCAATATGAAACGCAAATACAAGTTTCTCAGATTCTACAAGAGCGAAAAGATTGACGAGAGCATCCAAGAGTTCTGGAATGATATGGATTTTTATCAAACCATCAACTCTTGGAACTTTCAGTCGTTGAACCTTAACAATGGACATTACATCTATGTCGCGGTCGGGAGGATATCATGAGCAAACCATACGCAGAACGCCAAGCCCTGATTGACGAATACTTCAAGGAACTCGGCCGAACGCTGGGCCATACATACGCAAATACCTTCTCACTGATGTTCATCCAGCGCAGATTCCGCTTGACATCCCTTCTCGGACACGTTACCACATTTACCACAAGAGAACTCAAGCAAGCTCTTGCCACATTGAAAACCAGGCCAAACGCATGACTTTAGGAATACACCACATATCATATGGGCTTCCTCATTATACCATCATTGAAACTTGGAACTTCTATGTGCCGTTGATTATTGCACAGGTTCGATACGTGTGCAAGGATTGCATTATGCCCGTAGAAGTTACTGGAATTGATGTATTAGACAAGTGACCGCTTGACTTCCACCCTCCTTCCTGCTATATTGTACCCATCAAACAGGAGAGCACAATGTTATTCGCGCATACATATCAAATGAGAGCAGAATTCGTTGCCAATGATGGTTACCGTTACAAGGTAAGGGTGCCTATTGAGGCAAGGTTCTGCACCGCTGAAGAACTACTGAATGAGGTCAAACGCTTCGTCAGAAGCGAATTTCGATTCAAAACAGATTTAGAAATAGATTACTTTATTCGCATCTACGAAGCTTGACTTTTCGGGAGAAACCTGTTATATTATACCATCAAACAGGAGAGCACAATGACCTACGCAATGGAATCAATGAGTATCGAACGAGTTCAAGAAGCGCTTGACGATGAAGGTAAGCGCTATCAGATAGTCCGAATTCTCACAACTGTCATCTGTGACTTGGTTTGCATCACACCTCTCAACTAAAGGATACGACAATGGCACGAACCGTAACCATCACATTCGAAACTGAGCAAGCACCGTGGCGCTCTGAAATGGACCTTGGCGAGTCGGGAATCAAGTCAGAAATTGTACTGAAACTCGCTGGCAAAACCGTTGGGAAACTTGTCTCTTGGTACGGCAAGCATCCCTACGGACTCTTCCTCGAAACCGAGAAAGGTGAATTTGCCCAACGTATCGAAATCGAGAATGAAAAAGATGTTCTCATTATGAACCAGCCAGAAGCTTGACATTCACGCTGAAATGTGTTATCTTGTAATATGAAAACCGACGAAGAAATCTACGAAATCTGTGAGAAGGTATGGGTTGAATCCAATTCTTGGGGTCTAACCTACAACCAGTTTATTGAATTGAGTTTTAAACCCAGTCCGTATAAAGACTATCGTGGCTATGCATTACCCGACAGTGGTGGCGATGAATTGTATACCTCTGAACGAGGTAGTGTACTCACCCGTCACATGGTGAACGAATGGTGTAAAGATTGGAGGTCATTTAGCCATGGGTTCATTAAGTGTTATCGCCATCTGGAAAAAGAATCTCAAGCAGCTTGACTTTCCCGCTCTAAAGTGTTATATTATGCCCATATTTAAGGAGACAATTATGAAACTGCAAATGGTTCTACTTTTAATCCTGCTATTTTCGGCGAATGCAATATCGCAGTTAGATAATACAAAGAGCAAGAGTTGGGTATCTTCAACTACGGTATCGCATAAAGATAGCACAAAAAACAAAAACAGTTGGATATCTTCATTTCTTGGCGTGGACGACGAGGACTGGCAAGCCCCTATGCCGAACCAATCTGGCAACTCAATTAACTATTCGCCAGCAATAGGATATGTGCTGACGAATAAAGGTCCAAAAGTATCTTTCGGTTTATATTTTCACTCCTCTGGTTATTTGCCATTTGGCATATATGCAGAATATGTATCGACTCATCCTGTCTTGTTCATGACTTCATCTAGTGGTCTCACAGATTACATTTCGCCCGGATATACTCGCCACGTATATGAAGGAAAGAAAATAGAAGAGAACAGATATGGCATAAATTACGGATTAACTTTTGGACTTATCAAACATATGATTTATTTGAATGTAGGAGTATCAATACAGCACAGCTCAGAAGAATGGGAGTGGTCTAATACAGAGTATTACATACGCAATGTTAATCAGTATGCCAGTAACGGTGATTACAGGGGTTCAAAAAGTGGCATTGAAGAAAGGAATCTTACAACGAAAAGGTTATTAGATGTATCTATAACTGTTTACCCTCAAGAATTTACAAACAAGGGTGGTATGATACGGGTATTTGGAACAGCAGGATATTTCGGTAACAATCCAAAAGTGTTAATTGGAATTTCAATTTCCGCATTTAACATATACGGAGAGTAATTAAATACATCCACCGCTTGACAACTGATGCAGATTATAGTATATTTGTATCACACAACGGGAGAACTAAAATGGACGCATCAAATGTATTCAGTTTACTTATGATTTTTCTAGCAATATGTGGTATCATATCTCGTGTCAGTAGAGACATCAAAGAGGAAAAGAAGACTAAAGGATAGAGCTTGACTTTCCAGCTCTGAAGTGTTATATTGTACCATCAAACAGGAGAACAAGATGCCTATAACAAAACCAGCAATTGTAACTGAAGAACACCTCAAATTTCTTGACGCGCTCCGCAAGTCTGGAGTCACCAATATGTTTGGCTCGCCAGTCTACGTCCAGCAAGAATTTGAAATCAGCAAAAAAGAAGCGTTCACCATCGTTGAATACTGGATGAAGTCGTTCGGCGACCGACACAAAAATGGAGCTTGACATTCGCTCAAAGATGTGTTATATTTGTACCATCAAACGAAAGGCACTCAGACAATGAACATCAAGAACCCCAAAGTCGTTCAGTTCTTCAAGGCAGTCGCACTCTCGGATATCTCCTATGAACTCCGAGAACAAGCAGTTGATTTCATGGTAGAATTACTCACGGGCAAGAGCCCAAACGTAATTGTCAATGTACCGAACAGCAGCGCAGTTTTTGAGTTGACACGTCAGCAATACAACGATATGTCTGTATTTATCCAGAGCAACCCATTCAAGAAAATTGAGGCAATCAAAATGCTAAGAATCTTCACCCAAGAAAATGGTCATTATACTCCCGGTAACACCTACGCAGGTATCGGCTTACGGGAAGCTAAAGATACTGTCGAAGGTTGGAAATTCGACCTATAAAAAGACCGTTACGTCGCAGCGTACTGTGGCCTGAGAACCTAAAACGCTGAATGAATTAGAAGGCATTCTGTTGGTGAGCAGGATGCCTTTTTTTATTATATTGTTCTTGACATTGATAGTAGAAAGTGTTATCTTAATACAGTTAATAAATTATACATTCTCCCACATACATAGAAAGATACACATATGAGAACCCTACTTGTAGCAGTTATACTAAGTCTGTTTCTTTTTATTGGTTGCGAGAATAGCTCGGATTTGGTGTCTCCTCAAATTGACAATCTACCAGCACTCAAATTGTCAAAGGTTGATTCATCGGTCTCTGCTACCATTCTTGCTTCTGTCTCTACTACTCCAGTTGCTACAAATACCGATAATGGTAAAAGCCCCAATGGTAACGATATTAACGGCAACAACGGAAACCATTATGCATACGCCTATGGTCACAATAAGAAAGGTGAAGTTGCATCCACTACTTCTCCGCACTCTATTGTTCCAGAAGGCTTAGTTGCGTATTACCCATTCAATTCCAATGCAGTAGATGAAACTGGAAATGGACACGATGGCACTCCTTATAATGCCCCGCTTACCACAGACCGATTTGGAACAGCAAATACAGCTTACGCATTCAATGGTCTAAATTCGTATGTTCAAGTACCACACTCCGAAGATTTCAATATAGTTGGTGATATTACCATTTCAGTCTGGTACAAGTCTTTGGGAGACTTTGGTAATGGTTACCAAACATTCATTGCGAAGCGAGATGATTCTGTTGGTGACCCATATATGCCGTGGAACTTTTGCATCTCTTATTATGGTCAAACAACAATCAATGAATACAAGAAACTATTGTTCGTTGACAGAACTATGTATGGAACTGGTGGAACTTATATGTTTTCAAATGCAAATATAACAGAAGGTGTTTGGCAGCACGCACTAATCACTGTTCAGAATGGAATAGCTACATTGTATCTGAATGGAGTTGCTGACCGTACGATGTTTTTTAATCCAGCATTCAGAACTCCAAACCTATACAATGTTTATATTGGATGGAATAAGCGTCCAGGTTATGAACAATTCTATGGTTCGCTTGATGATATCCGTATTTACAATCGAGCACTAACGCAAGCCGAAGTACTCCTATTGTTCAATGAACCAAAGTAAGTAATTATCAGTAGCAAAGTACAAGGCGACTTACTAATACAGTGAGTCGCCTTTTTTATTTTCCAATAACCATTCCACGATTGCCAAAACCTCGATTGGGAAACCTCGATTAGATACATTACTTATCCATTCTATCGCTTGACTTTTACTATGGATTGTATTATATTGTATCACACTGAAACAGGAGACTAACATGATAAACACCTCAGAACCTTATATCGACAAAGTTGACACCTCTCCAACCTTAGATGACATCGAAGATGAATTGTACCAGTACAAAATTTTCATCACTGGTTTAGATGGTCGTCAAGCGCATATGGATTCTTACATGACGATTATGGACGGCAATGCTTTCGATAAGATGTGGAAAGCAATTGGCAAGAAGTACACGAAAGAGCAATGGCTTGTATGGGCTGACAATTGGATATACTTTGGCTACCTTAGTCCAACGGTAAAACTGTTTGGCTTAACCGTTAAGAGGTACGCTAACGACTTATAACAACCAGCAATTCCAAGCAAAGTACGATACTTTTTATTGTAAGTCAAGCGCTTGACTTTCATTCCTTTTTGTATTATCTTGTATTGTCAAACAGAAAGGGACGAAATGAAAACCACTTATCAAGACATCATCTTTCACCCAACGCATTACCGAATTTGCACCTGCCAGGGTTACCTCTATTCAGAGAAACGCAAACGATGTAGCACCTGTGGTAGAAGACTGCAACCTCTTGAAATCAAAGACATTGCAGACATTATCAAGTTCCACAAAAACGATACAGCAGTGTTTGAGGTCGACCAGTCATTCGCTATCTAAGAGCTTGACTTTCGCTCGAGATTGTATTATATTTGTACTGTCAAACGACACAATCACTCTCACTCAGGAGATTGGAAAATGAACAAGCAAGAGCTGACAGTCCTCAAAGAGACAATGAAAACCACAGAGTCCCGTTTCGCTTCGTTCCGATACACGAACAAAGAAGGCGAAACCAGTGTCTACAACGTTCACCTGAACGTCAACTACCTCAAGATTCTCCGCCGAGACCTGAAAGTCCTCGAAGCTATCGACCCGACTCAGCTCGTAGAAATCGAACAAGTGGCACTGGCAGAAGTAATTGCCTCAGTTCGTGAAAGCATCGCCGCAAATCTCGCCGGCACAGTCAACTCTGGCTACACAAAAGCCGGATACTACGAATACCTCACAAAGGGCGTGAAATACAATGAGCAGGGCGAGCTGTATATCAACGCTTTCGTAGTCAAGAAAACTGTTCTCACTCCCGGCAATTACAAGAAAGTCAATTCGTCCGCAAAGACGATTGCCAAAAACGGCTTCCGTAAGATGTTACGCCAGAGCAAGTTCCGAGAGTTCCGCATCGACTTCACTCAGCTCGGTGGTATCAAGATGAATGGAAAGTCGATTGTGTTCGTAACCGCATAAGTCGCACCTCCTGAACAAGTTAGCCCGACCGAAGACTTAATCGGTCGGGTTTCTTGTTTCCGCTTGACTTTTACTCAAAGATGTATTATATTTGTAGTGTTCAATCACTCACTAATTGAAAGAACAAAACAGATGAAAGTGTACAATCAGATTGAAGTCAAGAAAGCAAATGGAACAGTTCGCTTGAGAGTTAAGAATACAGAACAAAGTCTTTCTCTCATTAAAGAATTGAGAAAGAAGATGGGCACGAAAGGTATCACAGTTCGTATTCGGGGACGACATCACGACAGAAAGAGTCTGTTCAAGTTGTTGAACAAGTCATACAATACAATTCGTGGTGGAAGTTCTAACGACATCAATTTCAATTCTGAAGTATCAAAGTTCTGTGATGAGTTTGTTCTATACTTCTTCAAGAAAGAAAAGATACGATACAGCGATAGTGATAGACTGTTTACATCTCTTAGGAATTTGAAACAGTCTGACATTCTCTTTGTCAATGATACTGTCAAGTGTATGTTCAACTAACTAACGACACAACAAAACAAAAAGAGAGAGAAGAAAAACTCTCTCTTTCTTTTTATATACTACACGACAAATTTGTCATACGACAATAGTGTCACGTGACATATATGTCGTATACATGGTCATGTATACATGCCCCAGGAACCGTGCAGGACCTTTCCAGGAACTCTGCGCAGTAAGATCGGAAGAGCGTCG
>OFOS01000022.1_pt1 | contig 47204 bp, 44 predicted proteins | sample 1542411 | NCBI WGS metagenome assembly OFOS01 (sample SAMN05503981, study PRJEB24370) | sediment metagenome | isolation source: lake sediment | place: USA: Lake Hill lake, St. Paul Island, Alaska | collected 2013 | reverse complement strand
TCTACACTCTTTCCCTACACGACGCTCTTCCGATCTCTCGGCTGCGGCCAGGCTGGCGGGGGCGGGGACTGCCAGCGGCGTTGCGACGAACGGCAGGCGACCCGCCAGCACAGCTTGCGCATGCGCCCAATCCGGCATCCCCGGCGCCAGCACGCCCACGGCTTCGACAAATACCTGCATCACCGGTTCTTTCCAAAGACGAGCACGCAATTGCTGCCGCCGAAACCGAAGCTGTTGCTCATGACGCGGGAGATCGGACGGGCGCGGCCCTGCAGCACGATACCGCAATCGCAGGCCGGATCAATGTTGCGCGTGGTCGGGCTGCCGGGCATGAAGTCGTGCTCCAGGCTCAGCAGCGCAATCGCCGCTTCGGTGATGCCGGCCGCCCCCAGCGTGTGGCCGGTGAAGCCTTTGGTGGAAGAGCAGGGGGTCGCGTTGCCGAACACCGCGCGCACGGCCTGGCCTTCGGCCAGGTCATTGGCCGGCGTGGCGGTGCCGTGCAGATTGAGGTAGTCGATGTCCCCGACACCGAGCTGCGCGCGCGCCAGGGCCTCGCGCATGGCGCGCTGCGCGCCTTCGCCCAGGGGGGCCGGGGTTGACATGTGGTGCGCATCACTGGTCTCGCCGTAGCCCAGCAGTTGCAGCGGCGCATCCGACTTTTCCAGCAAGGCAAAGCCGGCGGCCTCGCCGATGCTCAGTCCACGTCGTTCACGGTCGAAGGGCCGGCAGATGTCGGTGGATACCAGTTGCAGGGCATTGAAGCCGTAGAGCGTGGTCAGGCATAGGCTGTCCACGCCCCCGACCACGGCGGCATCGATCAGTCCCAGGCGCATGAAGCGTTCGGCCTGGGCGAACACTTTGGCACTGGAGGAGCAGGCGGTGGAGATGGTCATCGACGGCCCGCTCAAGCCCAGAATCTGGCGCACGAACTCGGTGCTGGCGTCCAGGTTGTGGGTGGTCTCGTAACGGTAGTCGGCCGGTAGGTCGCCGCTGCCGGCCTGGCGGCGCTGGTAGGCCAACTCGGTGGACAGGATGCCCGAGGTGCTGGTGCCGAGGAAGACGCCGACACGCGAGGCGCCATGCTTCGCACGGGCTGCCTGCACGGCCGCCATGAAGCCGTCCTGTTCCAGCGCCAGCAGGGCGAGCCGGTTGTTGCGGCAGTCGTAGTCCGACAGCGCGGCGGGCAGCCGCAAGCCTTGCGCCACATCGCGGCTGGCTTCGACGGTGCCGATGCCTGGCACCTGCCCGACCCAGCACGGCAGCGGCGCCCAGTCGAGATCGTTGGCGACCAGGCCGCTGCGTCCGGCCTGCAGGGCCTGCGCGGTGGCCGCCTTGCCGACGCCGGCGGCACTGACGGTGGTGTAGGCGCTGATGGCGAGTGGCGAGGACGGCGTCATGAAGGGCAGGGCAATCAATGGGTAGGTAGGTCTGCGCCGGGTCACGGCGGCGAAGCAGTTTTTTCGGCTGCCACAGCGTCCGGTGGCCTGGCCCACAGCGCGGCCAGTGCCAGGGACAGCAGCGCTCCCAAGGCCGTGGTGCTGCCGATCGCACGCAAGACTGGCGTTGATGATAAAGCCAAGCAACCGAAGGTCGCCATGGTCGACAGACTGCAGACCGCCAGTGACAGCAGCGTGCGCTGGCGGTCCTCTTCATCGCGGAAGCGGCGTTCGAAAAACAGCGCGTAGTTCAAGCCGATGCCCAGGACCAGCAGCAGGGCCACCAGATGGAACACGCTGATGTGCACACCACTGGCCACCAGCACGGCCAGGCTCAAGGTCAGCGCGGCAAACGAGGGGGCCATGACGCGCCCGGCGTGCCGCAACGAGCCCAGCCCGACGACCAGCAGCACGGCAATCAGCGCGGCACCCCAGGCGGCTTGGTGCAAGGCCTCTTGCCGGTAGCCGGTGAGCATCTGGGATGAAACCTGTTTCAGGTCCACCAGCTGGCTGCTGTGGTCGAGCCGGGTCGCCAGGGCGGTGGCCAGTCGGTTCGCATCCTGGACGCCGGAGAGCGAGGTCAGCACCAGCCATTGGCCGTCCAGTTCGAGCACCTGCGCATTGAGTTTGGCACCCAGCGGCGTACCGGCATAGCTGGCGCGGTTCAGGGGCGCTGCCGTGCGTGCGGCTTCCACTTCCTTGACAAACGGCGCGAAGGCATCGGCGCGAAAGGCCAGGCCCGCTAACGCCTGCTGCAGGCTGGTTTGCAGCGTGGCGCTGTCCGGCAAGGCCTGCTGCCGTGCCGCTTGGGTGGCCGGGGCGGGCAGGTAGCCGGCGGGGGAGTCGTAGCCACTGATCTGCTGGCTGGTTTTCCAGTCGCGCAGCAGCGGCAGGATATCTTCGGCCGCTTGCAGCGCCGCCGTTTCGCTGGCGCCCCGGCTGACCAGCAGCACGTTGACCTCGGGGGCGCCCATGTCGCGGCGCAGTTCGGTGTCGAGTGCCCGCAGTGCGGGCGGCACCGGGCTGATATTGGAGAGGTCCTGCTCCCACCAGGCTGGATGACTGTAGGCCAGCCACAGGCCCGCGACCAGGGTCGCCAGCCCGCCGAGCACCCGCGGCCAGCGGGTGCCCGCCAGCGTCAGCAAGGGCGGGATGCGCAGGCGGCGAAACGTCGGCAGACGATGGCCCAGCAGCCACGGAATCAGGCGATGCGTGGCCCCGCCGGCCACCATGACGCCGACCATGGTGAGCACGCCGAGTTGCGCCAAGCCGGTAAAGCTCGACAGCGTGAGCGCCGTGGCGCTGGCCACCGTGGTGAGGACGGCCAGCATCAGCGTGCGGCCGATGCGGCGCGCGGCGCCAGCACTGGTTTCGTTGGCGGCGGTGTTGAGCAGCAGGTAGTTCGGGTAATCGACCGCTTCGCCGATCAGGGTGGCGGCAAAGCCGAGGGTGATGGCATGCACCGAGCCGAACAGCACCTGCACCACCAGCACGCCGAGCAGCAGACCGAAGGCCACGGGGGTGAGCACCAGCAGGATGGGCAGCGGCGAGCGGTAGATGAAAACCAGCATCGTCAGGATGACCAGCGCCGAATACAGGCTCAAGCGCCAGGCATCGGCCTCGATGCGCTGGTGCGACTGCGCCGCGAACACGCCCGGGCCGCTCAGGATCATGTGCACCTGCGGGTTCACTGCGGTCAAGGCGGCGCGCACGGTGGTCATGGCGGCGGCCTGTTCCACGCTGTTGAAGCCCGGTGCGCGCGTTTGCAGCAGGAGAAAGGCGCGCTTGCCGTCGGCGCTGAACCACACGCCCTGGCGTGTGGCCGGCAGGGTGCCGGTGTTCAGGCGCTGCAGCAGGGCCAGAAATTCACCGGTGGGGTCGCGCGCCAGCGTGTTGCGCGTCAGCATGCCGAAGGGCGACGCCAGTTGCGCCTGTTGTTCTTCCAATGCCGCGCGCAAGGCCGGCACCGAAAATTTTTGCGCGTCCAGATCCTGGCTCAAGGCATAACGGTGGCGCATCAGGACCTCGGCCTGGGCGGCAAACTGCGCCAGGCTGCCATTGGTGGCGTACGCGAAGCGCGGTTCGCTGGCGAGCTTGGTCGCCAGGGCCGCGCTGGTGCGGGCCAGGGTGGTTTCGTCGGCCCCTTCCAGGGCCACCAGCATGAGGCGCGAAACCAGGCCGTCGCGCAACTGGGACATCAGCAAGCGCTGTTCCGGCGTGGCCGAAGGCGGCAGGAAGGCGGAGAAATCGGTCTCGACGTGCGTGGTGTTGAGGGCGAAGGCGCCGAGCAGCGCAAAGCAGGCCAGGGCGGCCGCGTAGCGCGCGATGGCACGGGAGAAGAGCTGGTTGAAGCCGGTTCGCAGCGATGACATGGCCGACTGCCGTTAGCGCCCCGCGCCCTGGATCTGCATCATCGAGCGGTCGCCGCTGCTCTCGCGCACTTCGATCTGATCGACGCGCCCGGCTTGGCCGCTGACCAGAATCCGCTCGACATAGCGGGTGATGCTGCTCTCCTGGGGCACGAGTTCGAGCCGCCAGTTTTTTTCTTCGCCGCTCAGGGTCAGCTGATAGTGCTTGCGCAGCAGCTCGGCGTCGCCTGTGAGCACGCCGCGCAGGCTGGCGGCGAAGGCCGACAGCAGGGGCTGGCTGGACAGCGGCAGCCGTTTTTCCGAATTGCCACGCACCAGCACCAGCTCGTCGGCGGTGATGATGTAGCGCTCGTTGCGCGGCAGCTTCATGTTCTTCTCCACCGTATCGGGGCGGCGAAACGCCAGCGTGCCGGAACTGAGCACCGGCTCGGCCAACAGGCTGGAGTATTTCTTTTCGGTGTAGGGCACTTCGGGCGTGGGGGCTGCGTTCAGCAATTGCATCAGACGCACGAGGTCGAAACTCTGCGCCTGCACGGACGTGATGCAGAGCAACAGCAGCAAAACGACCAGGCGCAGCGGCCAGTGCGGCAGGCGTGAGGGCATCATGTTCTAGGCGTTCCAGTAATCGTAAAAATTAAACCAGTTATACGGCGAAGTCCGCGCCTGGCGTTCAAGAATCGCAACATAACCCTGTAAATTCTGTTGCAAGGACGCGCCCGGGTCGACGTGCTGCGCCAGCGCCTCAAAAACGATCTCGTACTGGCGGCCACCGCGAAACAGGCCGAACACGGTGACCACCGGCGCGCCGGTGATTTGGGCCAGGCGCCAGGGGCTGAGCGAAAAGCGCGCGGACTGGCCCAGAAAGGGCAGGCTGTGCGTGGGCTCGTCGCCATAGACCCGGTCGGCCAGGATGCCCACCACCTCGCCGCGGTCCAGGCACTCCTTCACCTGCAGCATGGAGCCGGGCTGGCCGAGCGGAATCACCCGGTACGGTAGCTCGCTTCCCGGGCGGGTCAGCAGCTGGCGCATGTTGGCGCTGTCGTCCACGTGCATCACGACGTTGATGACGAGCTGCGGGTGTTCACCGCCGACGATGCCCAGCATTTCAAAGCTGCCCAGGTGCGAGCCCAGCAGCAGGCAGCCGCGACCGGCTTGCATGGCGTCCCAGAACACCTGCTCGTGGCTGATCTTGACTGCCAGATCGCGGCGCCGCCCGTTGACGAGGTAGACGCGGTCGAGCAGCGTGGTGGCAAAGACGAACAGATGTTTGAAGGTGTCGCGCCAGCGGGCAGGGCGGCCCCTTGCGCGCTGCAAAAACACCTGCGACGACCGTCTGGCCAGCGGCGCGGTCAGGAAGAAATAGGCGCTGATGGGCAGTAACAACACACGGCACACGCGGCGGCCGGCATGCAAGGCCAGCCAGATGATGAGCCGCAAGGCCGTGCGGCTGCCGCGCTCACGCTGCGCGCGCCATGGGCTGCTCATGGACGCTCGGCCGCGTCCAGCGCGGACGGATGGCAGGCCCATTGGCCATGGGCGATCAGGCTGTTGTCTTCGTTGGTGGCCTGGAGTTGGTGCACCTCAAAAGACACGCGCTCGGCATTCAGCCGGGTGTCGATGCGGCAGGCCTGGCCGGGTAGGAGTGGGCGGTGGAAGCGTGCGTTGTGCAGCGTGCCCAGCACCGCGTGCGGGTAGCGCTGGCCAATGGCATGTGCCACCTGGCTCAGGATCACGACACCGGGCACGATGGGCTCGCCCGGAAAGTGGCCGGCCAGCGCCGGGTGGTCGGCGGCGATGGTGAAGTCCGCGCTTGTTGTCATGCGGGCATTGTCGGCGGGATGAGCGGCCGCCTTGCACTGCGCCAGCAGCTCGCCCAGTGCGGCACGGCTGAGCTTGCCGTTCACATTTCTCGGCAGTTGCGCTACCCGGTACAGCGGGCGTGGCAGGAACACCGGGTCGATGCGCGCCCGCAAGGCCGCCAGTACCGCTGGCTCGGTCAGCGCGCGGGCGACATAAAACGCCAGCAGGCGTTGGGTCGGGTGGGCCTCATCGGCAGCCAGTTCGTCGGGCACAAAAAACACGCCGTCCTTCACGCCCGCGATCTCGGCCAGACTCGCATTGAGCGCCGACAGTGAGGCGCGCTTGCCGCCTACCTTGACCAGATCGCTGGCGCGGCTCAGCCACAAGAAGCGACCATCAGCCTGGATGTCCAGCCGGTCGCCCAGTTGGACCGGGGCGCCTATGTGCGAACCCGAGGCGTAGATTTTTTGCATGTCGCCCTGGCCTTCGCATTGCAGCGATACCTCCGGCAATGGCTGCCAGAGGGTCTGCGTCGCGGTGCGTCGTATCGCCAGGGCGCCGGTTTCGGTCGAGCCGTAGATTTCCAGCACCGGCACCTGCCAGGCGGCTTCGGCCGCCTTGGCCAAGGCGGCGGGCAGGCTCATGGTGGAGACAAGCACGCCGTCGAGGTTCGTTAGTCGTGTGGCGCCGTTCAGCGGGGCGCGCAGATGCGTTGGCGTGCTCATCCACCAGGCGGGACGTGCGCAGTCAGCCAGGGCGCTTTCCAGGTCGGCGGCCAGCAGGGGCTGCTGCCCATGCACCGGTACCCCGGTATGCCAAGGCAGCATGACCGTGCTTTCCAGGCCAAACATGTGTTGTGGCGGCACGCTGCCCACCACGGCTGTAGTAGGCGAGGCCGGCCATTGCAGGGCCGTCGCCAGGTGGGCCGCGCCGTGCCAGAGCTGGCCCCAGGTTTTGCTGTGCAGGGTTGGCTCTCCGGTGCTGCCGGAGGTGAACAGGATGGCGGCGGGTTGTTCTGCAGGGATACCGGGGAGGTGCAGCGTCGTGGTTGCCGCACGGCCATGCAGGAACGGAGTCAGGTCGAACACGGCCTCGGCGTCAAGCGGCTGGTCGCTCAGCACATAGGCCTGCGGGTACAGCGCCCGGGCATGTTCCCAATCGGTGCGACCACGCCCGGGCGGCAACAGGGTGGTTTGCCCGCGCACCAGAGCGGCGGCAAAGCCGAGCATGAACGCATGGCGCGATTCGCACAGGTTGATGACTTGGGCCTGCGACGGCAGCGCCGTCGCCAGCTGCTGCACCTGACAGAAAAAATCGGCGGCTGTGACGACGGCATGGTTTGCCAAAAGCAGAACCGGATCGTCAGGGCGGCGGTAACGGAAAAGCGGCAGCATGTCGCTTACTCCGGTGCCTGTTCGGGCGCGCCCACAGGCGCCGCGGGACGAATAGCGGCGTGCCGGATCACGCGCACGCTGTTGGCGATGACCACCAGGATCGAGGCATGGCGGATGTCGGCGAAGCGGTGCCGGCGGTAGACGTACTCGCCCAGAAACAGGGTGCTGGGCAGCAGGTAGCCCAGCGCCTGCACCCAGCGCGACCAGATGGCCAGCGCCAGCAGCGGCGCCAGCACCAGCGCGAACGCCAGCAGCGCCAGGAAACAGCCCGACCAGAGCCGGGTCAAGGCGCGGGTGTAGTGCACCAGGGGCGCCGGCAGATCCGGATGCTCCTGGCGTGCCACGCGGGTGATCAGCGGCTCGATGCCCGGCTGCAGGGTGCGGCCAAAAAACCAGGCCATGAAGGAAAACGCGGCGAGGGGCGGCAAGTAGGCGAGCAGCAAGACCGCGTCGACCCCATACAGCCCGGCGCCGACCAGCCCCAGGCTGAGCAGCACGGCGATGAGGCGTTGCCCGGCGACCCAGCACAAGGCGCCAAGCATCAGGGTCACGAGATGGACGGCCAGGCTGTGTTGGCCCGTCAGCGAGGCCAGCAAATAGCCCAGCACCAGCGCCAGCCAGAGCCAGTTTCTAAGCGGCATGCGTTGAGCGGGCTGCGGGGTGGGCATAACTGGGGAGTTGGACGGGGCAAAGCGAAAGCGGTTGGCACCCGGCGCGGTTCACCACCGCCGCGATTCAGCGGATCCGCTTGCGCTGGATGTGCTCGGACAGGCTGCGCAGGGAAGAAAAAATCTGGGCGTTGTCAGGGTCGTCGGAACGCAACTTGACGCCATACGTTTGTTCCACCGCCATGGAGAGTTCAAGCATGTCGAGCGAATCGAGGCCAAGACCGTCGCCGAACAGGGGCGCTAGCGGCTCAATCTCTTCGGGTTTGACCTCTTCAAGATTGAGAAATTCAACGATCAATCGAGCCAGTTCCTGCTCGTGCTGGGGGATGCCATTCATAGAGACTTCAAGCGGGTAAAAGAGATATGGGGAAACGGTGCATCCAAAGCGGCAGTGCAGTGTCTCCAAGGGAGATGGACGGCAGGGAAATTCTAGCAGTATGGGACTGGCTGGCCCGGGTCTGTCGGGCGTTGGCGGCGGGGGTAAGTGCCGCCCCCGCATGGCCATCAGGGCTGTCTGGAAACGTCGCTATGATGATTGGCACGTTAATGCGGAGGGAAACCGATGAGTCCAGGTGGCATGATTTTTTTGGGGCTGGTGGTGCTTGTGCTGGCCTATGGGGTGATGCTGTACAACGGACTGGTGCAACTCAAGCACAACGTGGCCAAGGCCTGGGCCAATATCGATGTGGCGCTCAAGCAGCGTCATGACGAGCTCCCCAAACTGGTTGAAGTCTGTAAACAGTACAAGCAGTTCGAGCAGAGTACCTTGCAGGCGGTGATCGAAGCCCGCAGCCGTGTGCAGTCGGCCCGCGAACAGCACAATGTGCCGGCCCTCAATCAGGCCGAAGGCGCACTGCGCACTGGCCTGGGGCAGATCTTCGCAGTCGCCGAGGCCTATCCCGAACTCCGGGCCAACGAGCATTTCATGCAGCTGCAGCAACGCATCAGCGGTCTCGAAAGTCTGATTGCCGACCGCCGTGAGCTGTACAACGAATCGGTCAACCTCAGCAATGTGCGCGTTGACTCTTTCCCGGACGCGATCATTGCCGGCTTCTTCAACTTCAAGCACCAGCCGCTGCTTGAATTCAGCGACAACGAAAAACAGGACGTCGACCTGCGCAAACTGTTCAGCTGACGGCACGCTGGCCGCTGGCTGACTGCCATGGTCCGGATTTCCCCGTTTGGTGTGCTGGGCACGTCGCTGCACGCCGGCGTCGCCGCCGTGCAGCTGATGCTGCTGCTGGCGGCGTTCAAGATCGGCCAGCGCCAAGTCTGGTTGCTCTGCCTTGCCAGCATCAGCGTGCTGGCATTCCTCGCCTGGGTGAGCGCCTTGCGCCGGCGTCGTGCCATCGAGGGCACGCCGACCGCCCGCATCGCGACCTCGGCCCAAGGCTATGTCGAACTGCATGGTTATGGCCGGCCGCTGGACGTCAACCCATTACATTCGCCGCTGACCGGCGTGGCCTGCCTGTGGTACCGCTACCATGTTGAGCACAAGACCCACGACGATAAATGGGAGTTGCTGGAGCAAGCGCAAAGCCAGACCTGCTTTGTGCTCGATGACGGCAGCGGCCAGTGCCTGGTGGACCCTCAGGGGGCCGAAATCCTGACGCGCCATTGCCAGCGGTGGAACGACGGCGCCTATCGCTATGTTGAATGGACCCTGCTGCGGCAAGACAAGATCTACGTCCTGGGCAACTTTGTCACCCGACATGCCAGCGAGGGGCTGGATGCTGGCGTCGATGTTCGGCATCTGCTGGACGAGTGGAAGAAGGATCAGCCGGCACTGCTGCGCCGCTTTGATCTGGACAGCGATGGCCAGATCGACCAACAGGAATGGGCGCTGGCGCGCAGCGCGGCGCGGCGTGAGATTGAAAAGCAGCATCGCGAACTGCGCCAGCAGCCTGGCCTGCACGTGGTGCGCGAGGCGTCGGCCAGTCTGTACCTGATCAGCAACCACGAGCCGGAAAAATTGGCGCAGCGTTTTCTTTGGATCGGACTTTTTCAGCTGCTTTGTTTCTTGATCGCGCTGGGTTTCTTCGGCTGGTGGTGGCAGCGCGCTTGAGGCCCAAGGGAGGCGAGACAAGCGGAGCCGATATCCGGTTTGAATCTGGCGACGCGCCGTGTCAGTAATGCGGCGGCAATTCGTCGCGCAGGGTTTGAGTACCACCGGAGCCGGCATCCTGGCTCTGTTGGAGCAGTTGGGCGACTTCGCGTATCAGCAGGTCGATCTGCTGCTGTTGGCGGTAGATCGTCTGGTTGAGCTGGTCCAGCAGGTCTTCGGTGAAGCTGGCCTTGATTTCCAGATCGGTCAGGCGCTGTTCGGTTTTGTTCGGATGTTCCATCCCCGTATTGGACCTGAATTTTGGGTATGCCAACGCAAGCAGAGGTTCGCGAGCGGTATCGAGTAAGGATCGGCTGATGTTGGATGCCAGCCTGCCGGGCGAAAAAAAAGACCGCCGAAGCGGTCTTTTTTCTTGGGCGAAGCGGCTTAGTGAATCACCATCAGCGTGAACGGCGAGACATAAGCCTGCAGCGTCACCAGGATACCGACCAGGCAGGCCAGTGCGATCGAGTGGAAGAACACGTAGCGCAGGATGTCGCCTTCGTGGTTGAACCAGCGGGTGGCGGTGGACGCCACCACGATGGACTGGGCGTCGATCATCTTGCCCATCACGCCGCCCGAACTGTTGGCCGCGCCCATCAGGTTGGCCGACAGATTCAGCTGCTCGGCAGCCACTTTTTGCATGCCGCCGAACAGCACGTTGGAGGCAGTGTCGGAGCCGGTCAGCGCCACGCCCAGCCAGCCCATCAAGGTGCCGAAGAAGGGGTAGAACATGCCGGTGGCGGCGAAGGCCAGACCCAGCGTGGTGTCCAGGCCAGAGTAGCGTGTCAGGGTGCCCAGCCCCAGCATCAGCACGATGGTCAGCAGCGAGTAACGCACCAGCCAGATCGTCTTGCCATAGGTCTTGACGAGCGCGGGGATGCCGTAGCCCATGACCAGGCCGCCGATCAACGCCGACAACAGGATGCCGCTGCCGGTGGCCGACAGCAGGTTGAAGACGTACTCGGCGGCTTCGGTGGTCGGCTTGGGCACGACCGGCGGCATTTTTTCGATCAGCTTGTGCAGGCCGTCGATGGCGAACTTCGGCGAGAAGATGCCATTGAGGTAGTTCTTGGTGGCCGGCAGGCCCCAGGCAAACACAAACACGGTCAGGATGGCCCAGGGGGTCCAGGCCTTGATCACGTCAGCACGCGCATGGCGTGCCGGCACGGTCGGGGTAGCCGCTTTACCGCCGTCCTGCTCGTGACCTTTCAGGGACACGGAGGTCCAGATCTCAGACGGTTTCCAGACGCGCAGGAACAGCACCAGTGCACCCATGGAGCAGATGGCAGCGATCACGTCCACCAGTTCCGGCCCCATGTAGTTGGACACCAGGAACTGCGGAATGGCAAAGCTCACACCGGTCACCAGAATGGCGGGCCAGATCTGCTTCATGCCGCGCCAGCCGGCAAAGGCCCAGATCAGCCAGAACGGCACCAGCAGCGAGAAGAAGGGCAGTTGACGGCCGATCATGGCCGACACCGCGGCGAGGTCGTAGCCGTGCACCTTGGCCAGTGTGATCACCGGCGTGCCCAGCGCGCCGTAGGCCACCGGGGCGGTATTGGCGATCAGGCTCAGGCCCGAGGCCGCCAGCGGCGAGAAGCCCAGGCCGATCAGGATGGCGGCGGTCACGGCCACGGGCGTGCCGAAGCCGGCGGCACCTTCGAAGAAGGCGCCAAAAGCAAAGGCGATCAGCAGCAACTGCAGGCGACGGTCTTCGGTGATGCCGGCAATCGAATCCTGCAGAACCTTGAAGCTGCCGTTCTGCTCGGTGAGCTGATGCAGGAAGATGATGTTGAGCACGATCCAGCCGATCGGCAGCAGGCCCGTCAGACCGCCCAGAAAGGCCGCCTTGCCAGCCATCTCTACCGGCATGCCGAAGGCAAAGACGGCAATCGCCAGCGCACTCAGCAGACCGGCTGCAGCCGCAATGTGGGCCTTCAAGTGCATAAAGCCAAGCCCAACCAACATCACCACCACGGGTATTGCGGCCACCAGGGTGGAGAGCCACATATTGCCCATGGGGTTATAAATCTGCTGCCAAACCATTTAGTTCCTACTCCTCGTGCTATGTTTGTTAATGGTGGGATTTTTTAGCGTTGATCAAAAAGATTCGAACGAAAGCGCGGATTCTAGATCACACGTATGCACATCATTCCACGCTTGCTTTACACAAGGTTGACAAATCAGGGAAGCATGAATGGCACCGCTGACAGAAAATCGCACCGTGACCAAAAACGCAAAAGATCTTGTTCGACTGTTGGGGCCGGGTCTTATCACGGGGGCGGCGGACGACGATCCCAGCGGCATTGCCACCTACTCCCAAGCTGGCGCGCAGTTTCGTTTCGCATTGGTCTGGACCTTGTTGTTGACCACCCCGCTGATGATCGGCATCCAGATGCTGTCAGCCCGAATCGGCTGGGTCACGGGCGAAGGTCTGGCCACCAACATCGGCAAGCTCTGCCCGCGCTGGCTCACGAGCACGCTGGTGGGCCTGCTGGTGGTGGCCAACACCATCAATATTGCCGCCGACATCGGGGCCATGGGCGAGGCCATCCGCTTGTTGATCGGCGGGCCGTTGGCCCTGTATGTGATCGGCTTCGGGGTGTTGAGCATGGTGACCCAGGTGTTCTTCTCCTACCAGCGGACCGTTCGCATCCTGAAGTGGCTCACCCTGGCCTTGTTTGCTTATGTGGCCGTGATTCTCGTGGTGTCCGTACCGTGGCAACAGGCCCTGACGGAGTCGCTGCAGCCCTGGTCGTTCTTTCCGCCGGGCGTTTCACTCAAGGCGTACGCCATGATGGTGGTGGCCATGCTGGGAACCACCATCAGCCCGTATCTGTTCTTCTGGCAGGCGGCCCAGGAAGTGGAAGACAGCAAACTGCGACCGGAATCGCGGGAAATCCGCTCGCATCCGGCATACGCCATCGAGCACCTGTCGCGCATCAAGCAGGACACGGTGGTTGGCATGTTGTTCTCCAACGCCATCGCGCTGTGCATCGTCATCGCCACCGCCGTCACGCTGAATCAACACGGCATCACCAATATCCAGACCTCAGCGCAGGCGGCCGAGGCGTTGCGGCCGGTGGCCGGTGAATTTGCTTTTGCCGTGTTTGCCTTGGGTATTGTGGGCACCGGACTGCTGGCGGTGCCGGTCCTGGCCGGTTCAGCGGCGTATGCCGTGAGCGAACTCTATGGCTGGGTGGAAGGGCTTTCCCATGATTTTGGTGAGGCCAAAGGGTTTTATTTCATCATCGTGGCGGCTACCGGCATTGGTGCACTGCTGGGATTTCTTCAGGTCGATCCGATCAAGGCACTTGTTTGGAGCGCCGTCGTCAATGGCGTTATCTCCGTTCCCATCATGGTCGCCATGATGCTGATTGGCCAGTCCCAGCGTTTGATGGGCGATCACACCATCTCGTTGCGGCACCGCCTCTTCGGCTGGGGCGCCACTGCGGTGATGGCCGTTGCCGTCGTCGTCATGTTGATGACCACTTTCTCCGTCTGAGTTTCTTGGCCGTACGGGCGCATTGAACTTTTCAACTGCAAGACCTATCTGAGTTGGGTCACTGTTTTGTTAACGCAAGGATTTTGATGAACACCCAAGAACGCGAACAGCTAAGCACTTTTCTTCAGCAATTGGCACAAGCCCAGGCGGCGCAAAAAGATGAAGAAGCCCTGGCCATGATCAGCAGTACCGTGGCGCGGCAACCTGATGCCGCCTACCTGCTGGTCCAGCGCGCGCTGATTCTGGACGCGGCACTGAAGAACACACAGTCTCAGATCGCACAGCTCCAGTCCCAGCTCGAACAAGGCAAGGCCGCACCTCCCGCCGCCAACTTCCTGGACGCCAATGCCTGGGGGCGGGCGCCGACAGCCAGCGTGGCGGCTCCCATGATGTCCAGTCCAGCCGTTCAACCGGCGCCGGTTGCGATGCAGGCGGCACCTCCTGTGTCTGCCGCTGCAAGCGGGTTCCAGGCCCCCAGCTTTCTGACCAGCATGGCCACCACCGCGGCCGGTGTGGCCGCCGGTGCATTTTTGTTCCAGGGCGTGAATCACCTGTTGGGCAGCCATGGCGACACAGGCATGCAAAACAGCGCCGCACTGCACCCGGCGGGCGAGTCGACCGACACCACGGTGATCAACAACTACTTTGAGTCGCCCGCCGCAGCCAGCTCGGGAAGCTCGGACAGCAGTTCCGACTTCACGTCGATGGCGGACGACACCGATGCCAGCTTCGACAGTTCGTCGGACTTCGCGTGATGCGCTTTAACAATCCTTTACATGTCTTTACATGCGGCTTGTCTGCATAACGTGGCTGGTGGGCGTTAGATCTGTACATCCGATAAACGGATGGGTTTCTTAAACTTAGTTCCAAAGGAAATTCACCATGAACAAGCTTCTCTCTGCCATGATCGCTGGTCTGTTTGCCGTGGGTGCGTTTGCACAAGCGCCTGCCGCTCCGGCTACACCGGCCGCGCCTGCCAAGGCAGAAGCCAAAGCCGAAGCCAAAGCCGAAATGAAGGCTGAGAAAAAAGAGACCAAGAAGCACGTCAAGAAAGCAGCCAAGGCTGAAGTCAAGAAAGAAGACGTGAAGAAGGAAGACGCCAAGAAGTAAGTAACTTCCTGCCTCCATGAACAATGCCCGCAATCGCGGGCATTGTTGTTGGTGCCAGTCGTTGCTTACATCACGCGGCGCTTTAATGCGCCCCGGCGGCCGCGTCAGCGGAAGCAGCACTTGCGCGCCGCAGCGGGCGGGTGAGCCAGACCAGCGGGATCATGGCCAGGAACAACAGCGCTGAAACGTAAAACAGTTCACTCGATGACAGCATGAAGGCCTGCTGGTCCACCAAGCGGTTGATTTGTGCCAGCGCCTGGTCCGGGCTCAGGCCCGCCGCCGTGAGGCCGGCCAGTGCGTTGCTGGCGCCCTGGCTGCTGGGGGTGACCAACTCGGCCAGTTGGGCGTGGTGCAAGGCGGCGCGGTCTTCCCACAGGGTGGTGGCAATCGAGGTACCGAAGGCGCCGGCCGTGATGCGCATGAAGTTGGACATGCCCGAGGCGGCCGGAATGCGGTCGGGTGCGATGCCCGAAAGCGTGATGGTGACCAGCGGGATGAAGAAGAACGCCATCGCAACGCCCTGTATGAGGGTGGGGATCATGATGGTGCCAAAGTCGGCCTGGGTGTTGAAGCGCGAGCGCATCCACAGCACCAGTGCGAACACGACGAAGGCAAAGGTGGCGAAGTAACGCGGGTCCACCTTGCCGATGTTCTTGCCCACCACCGGTGAGAGCACGATGGCCAGCAAGCCCACCGGCGCCATCACCATGCCCGCCTGCGTGGCGGTGTAGCCCATGTACTGCTGCAGCCACAGTGGCAGCAGCACCACGTTGCCGAAGAACAGGCCGTAGCCGATGGCGGTGGCGAGTGCCCCGGCCCAGAAGTTGCGCTGCTTAAACAGCGTGAGGTCCACCACCGGGTGCTCTTCAGTCAGCTCCCAGGCCAGGAAGAAGGCCAAACCCACCGCGGCCACCACGGCCAGCACCACGACTTCAGGCGAGTGGAACCAGTCCAGCTCCTTGCCCTTGTCCAGCATGATCTGTAGCGAGCCGACCCATAACACCAGCAACGCCAGCCCCACGGCGTCGATGGGCAGCTGGCGCGTGGCCGTCTCGCGCTTGCGGTACAGCATCCAGCTGGCACCGGCGGCGAGAAAGCCGACCGGGATATTGATATAGAAGATCCAGGGCCATGAAATGTTGTCGGTGATCCAGCCGCCCAGCAGCGGCCCCATCACCGGCGCCACCAGTGTCGTGATGGACCACATGGCCATGGCCAGGCCGGCCAAGGCACTCGGGTAGCTGGAGAGCAGCAGCGCCTGCGACAGCGGAATCATCGGCCCGGCCACAAAGCCCTGCAGCGCGCGCGCCGCAATCAGCATGTTCATGTTCGGCGCCAGTCCGCACAGCCAGGAGGCCAGCACGAACAGGATCACGCTGGTGATGAACAGGCGCACCTGGCCGAAGCGCTGCGACAGCCAGCCGGTCAGTGGCACGGCAATCGCGTTGGCCACGGCAAAGCTGGTGATGACCCAGGTGCCCTGGTTCGGGCTCACGCCCAGATCGCCGGCAATCGCGGGCAGCGACACGTTGGCAATCGACGTGTCGAGCACGTTCATGAAAGTCGCCGCCGACAGGGCGATCGTGCCCCACACGCGGGCCGAGCCCTGCAAGGGCGGCGGCGGGGTATACACAGGTGCAGAAGACATGGGCAAAAGTTCTTTGAGGTGGCCTAGCGAACCGTGATCAATGCGCCGTCGGCACGGCGGCGGGGGCCAAAGCCAGTGTGTGGGCCACCGGCTTGCCGCGTCCGGCGTTGGCCGCAATCACGCGGCGCACTTCCGCCTCGGCGCCTTTGTCCAGCGCGCTGTACACCTGCGTCTGGCTCACCACGCTGGTGCGCGAGGCATCGGCCAGCGACTTGCCGCCTTTGTCGCTCACGTCCACCGTGGCATCCATCGACAGGCCCACACGCAGCGGGTTCTCGGCCAGTTGCTGGGCATCCAGCGCCACCCGTACCGGTACGCGCTGCACCACCTTGATCCAGTTGCCGGTGGCGTTTTGCGCCGGCAGCAGCGCGAAGGCCGCGCCGGTACCCGCACCCAGGCCGGCTACCGTGCCTTTGTATTCCACCTTCTTGCCATACACATCGGCGGTGAGCGTCACCGGCTGGCCGATGCGGATATTGCGCAACTGCACTTCCTTGAAGTTGGCATCGACCCAGACCTGCTGCAGCGGGATGATGGACATCATCGGCGTGCCGGCGGCCACGCGCTGGCCGAGCTGCACCGTGCGTTTGGCCACGAAGCCATCCACTGGCGCCGGCAGGGCTGCGCGCTGGGTGGCGAGGTAGGCCTCGCGCACCTTGGCCGCCGCGGCCTGCACGCTCGGGTGCTGTTCCAGGCTGGTGCCTTCGGTCATGGTCTGGTTGCTGGTGAGCTGTTCGCGGGCGGCCAGCACGGCGGCTTGCGCGGCTGCCAGGGCGCTGTTGGCGTTGGTCAACTGCGTCTGCGCGTGGTTGAGTTCTTCCTTGGACACCGCGCCATTGCCGACCAGCGACTGGCGGCGTTTCAGGTCATCGCCGGCCCGCGCCACATCACTCTGGGCACGGGGCACATCGGCTTCGCGCAGCGTGATTTGCGCCGCCAGCGTGGCGTTGTTGGCGTAGAGCGTGCGCACCTGGCGCACGGTCTGGGCCAGGTTGGCTTCGGCCTGGTCGAGCGCCACCTTGGCATCGGCCGGGTCAAGCTGCACCAGCGGCTGGCCGGCTTTGACGAAATCGGTGTCGTCGGCCAGGATGGCCATGACCGTGCCGCCGATCTGCGGCGTGATCTGGATCACATTGCCCTGCACATAGGCGTTGTCGGTGGACTCGTAGTGGCTGGCCACCAGCCACTCGTAGCTGCCCCAGCCCAGGCCGGCGAGCACGACCACGCTGGCGATCGCCGTGAGGGCCTGGCGGCGTTTCGGGTTGCCGGTGGGCGTTTTGACGTGATGGGTTTGCGGTGCGTTCATGATGATTCTTCTTCCTGCTGAAATGGGGTGACTTATGGCTGTTCGGTGTGGGGCGTGCCGGCAAGGGTGTCGGCTTTGACGCCGCCGCTGGATGCGGTGACGGCGCCGGCCTTGAAGCCGCCGCTGGATGTGGTGACGGCGTCGGCTTGGAAGCCGCCGCCGAGGGCCCGCATCAAGGCCACCTGGGTGTCAAGGGCGCGTGCCGCCAGGTCCACCGCCAGGCGGCGCTGGTTCAGTACCGCCGTCTCGGCGCTCAAGACCTGCAGGTAGTTGCCCAGGCCGGCTTCATAGCGCTGCACGGCAATGTCGTAGGCGCTCTCGCTGGCTTGCTGGGCGGCACGCTGCTCACTTTGCTGGCGCGTGATGGACTGCGCCGAGGCCACCTGGTCGGCCACGTCGCGCACGGCGTCGATCACCGTGGCGTTGTAGCTCTCCACGGCAGCGTCCAGGTCGGCGGTCTTGCCGCGCAGGTTGGCGCGCAGCCGGCCGCCGTCAAAGATCGGCAGGCGCAGCGCCGGGCCCACGCCCCACTGCTGGCTGCCCGATTCAAGCAGACGATCCACGCCGATGCTGGAGAAGCCGGCAAAGGCCACCAGATTCACGTTCGGATAGAACAGGGTCTTGGCACTGGCCACGTCCTGCAGGCCAGCCTCCACGCGCCAGCGCGCGGCCGCCACATCGGGGCGGCGGCCCAGCAGGTCAGCCGGAATCACCGGGGCGATGGCGGTTTGTTGGATGGCAGACAGCGCGGGCAGTTCAAGCGCTTGCGCGGCGTTGGCTTGCCCCACCAGTGCAGCGAGGGCATTGCGCGTGAGCGCCGCCTGCTCCTGCAGCGCTTCGATCTGCTGGCGCGCCTCGGGCAGGCTGCCTTCGCTTTGGCGCTGTTCCAGCCGGGTGTCCAGACCCGCGTCAACACGTTGCTGCACCAGGCGCAGCGTCGCTTCGCGCTGGGCCAGGGTACGCTGCGCGACCGTGCGTTGTTCGTTCAGGCGCAGCAGCTGGAAATAGCTGCGCGCCACATTGCTGGCCAGCAGCACGCGTGCCGCCTGGGCATCGGCCTGCGCGGCATTGGCGCTGCCCAGCGCGGCGTCGAGCGCTGCACGGTTCTTGCCAAAGAAATCCAGCTCCCAGCTGGCGCCGAGTTGCAGCGTGCCGGTCTCCTGAATCGTGCCGGCCAGCGGTGCCGGGATCAGGCCGGTTTTGGTGTAGCGCTGGCGTGTGAGATCGAGCGCGCCAGTGAGTTGCGGTTGGCCCGCCGCATCGGCGGTTTCAATCACCGCCTGCGCGCGTGCCAGCCGGGCCTGTGCCAGCTTGAGGCTGGGGTTGCTGTCCAGCGCCTGCGAGATCAGGCGGTTGAGCTGCTCATCGCCAAACTCGCGCCACCATTGGGCCGACACCGGGCTGCCGGTCTCGGTGGCGCTTAAGCCCAACGAGGCCGCATCGCGCGGCTGCGCTTGCGGTGCAATGCCCGACATATTGGCGCAAGCGCCCAGGCTCAAAGTGAGGGCGAGTGCACCGGCCTTGAGGATGAAAGGATTGTTTTTATTCGTCATGGTTTTCTCGGTTGGCCTGGATGGCTTGTGCGTTGTCCAGAATGCGGCGCAAATAGACCTTGAGGGTTTGCCATTCCTCGACCGAGAAGCCGGCCAGGTAAGCGTTCTGCACCCGGCTCAGCACCTCGGGGACCACCTTGGCGGCTTCCTTGCCATCGGGCGTCATTTCAAGATTGACCACGCGCCGGTCTTCGGACGAGCGTTCGCGCTGGCACAGCCCCTTGCTCTCCAGCCGGTCCAGCAGGCGCGTCATGGCGCCGGCATCGAGCTCGCACTCGCGGGCCAATTCCGCCGCTGTGGCGGCTTTGCCGGTGGCGAGCTTGAACAGCGGCACCCACTGCGCATTAGTCAGGCCGCTGGGTTCGAGCTCACGCTCGATCTCCTGCGCCACGGACGAAATGATGCGCCGCATCATGTGGCCCACGCTCTCTTCGGGCGTATAGGTCTTGGCGTTGTAAAACTCGATAGCCTTGGCCTTGGCGGCTGCGGGCGGTTGGGCTGAGCTTTTGATTTTCATAGCCCATATTATTGCTTGCTTAGGCAACTATTGCATGGGCATTGATTAACCCGGCAAGTAAATGGGGTTATTGGGCTTGGTCAACGAGGGCGGCGGTGGCTCTGGCGTGGCTTCAGGTGGTCACTCGCATCGGACTGGAGTGAGGCTGTTGGTTCGAGCCTTGGCTGGGGAGCCAAATAACGACGGAAATGGGCGCTTTTGCGGCGCCCATTTCTTTTGGTCACTCCCCCAATTGGGGGATGACAACCAAGAACTACGCACCTACGATGTGTTCTTTGTATTTATAGCCCCCCGTGTTACTTTAACGGGGCGCGCCGTCAGGCCGGAAGCGGCCAGATATTTCCATGAATTCTTGAAAGCACTTGCTTACTCTAAGGGGTGATGTGCAAGCAATGAAAAATGACGTAATTAGCAATATCGGTCCAATCGCAGAGTGCCTAAAGGGCTTGAAGACCATCGATCTATTTATTGACTCTACGCTTCTTGGCCTAAGACATGCAAGTGAAGCAACGGGCTGGATCGAGGTCGCCAAGAGAGTAGAAAAACTCCGCTCTGGATCCATTCGAGATGAAGATCGCCGCTTCGAGAAGGCCAAACTTTTATCGCAAGATTTAGAGGAGTTCGCCAAGCAGGAGAATACGGATGGCCACCCTTATCTCTACGGCATTTCAATCGTGCGTGTTTGGACAATTCTCGAAACGCTTGCAGACGATCTCATGTTGCTTCGTCTTGTTGAGAGAAAGTACAAGGTTGATTCGGACGTCTTCTCTAATGTGAAGCTTCCGCTTCGCGAGATTCTGGGGGTCAGTCCTGAGAGTCAAGCTGAAGCCGTGTTAAATGAATTGAAGCAAGTAACACGGGCTCGATTGCAGCAAGGCGTAGGTAGATTTGAAGCGCTTCTGAGCGCAATCTCGCTTGGTGGTGCGATTGACGAAGATATACGCAAAGCGATATTTGAATGCGGTCAAGTTCGAAATCTTATCGTCCATCGGAACGCTATTGTTGATTCAAAATTCATGAGCGCGTGCCCTTGGTTTGCAGTTGCACAAGGGGATCGTCTCCCTTTATCCAGAAAATTTTTTCAGTTGTACTTTAACGCTGTATTTTGGTATGCGATGGAATTACAGTTCCGCATCTTCGCATTTGATGGATCCCCCTCCGATCCTGAACTAATCAGGATACAAAATCTTTTCTTACGCAACGTAAAAACATTCAATGCGTTGAAATCCAGCAACAGTATCGAGGCCACCAATCTCCCCCCGAAAGCCGAACAATAGATATCCTTTTGTCCAATACCTGAGGGTCGCAATAGGCATGGAGAGGCCTGTCAGTTACTAAACATCAAAACTTCCCAGTTCTCAGAATCAACCATTCCGGGGAGCGAATCAAGGCTCGAACCAACAGCCTCACTCCAGTCCGATGCGAGTGATCGCCTGAGTCTAAGAAAATAAAAAAGCCCTGACTCTTGCGAATCAGGGCTTTTCATTTGGTGCCGGAGAGATGAATCGAACACCCGACCTTCTCATTACGAATGAGCTGCTCTACCGACTGAGCTACACCGGCGAAGCCGAAATTATACCTTGGTGTGGTACGAGGTGACGCGTTCCACCTCGTTTTTGGAACCCAAAATCACGCTCACGCGTTCATGCAACTGGCTGGGCTGGATGTCCAGGATGCGCTGGCGGCCGTTGGTGGCGGCGCCGCCGGCCTGTTCCACCAGCCAGCTCATGGGGTTGGCCTCGTACATCAGGCGCAGCTTGCCGGGTTTAGTCGGCTCGCGCTTGTCCCAGGGGTACATGAAGACGCCGCCGCGCGTGAGGATGCGGTGCACGTCGGCCACCATGCTGGCGATCCAGCGCATGTTGAAGTCTTTGCCGCGCGGGCCTTCCTTGCCCGCCAAACATTCGTCGATGTAGCGCTTCACCGGCTCGTCCCAGTGGCGCATGTTGCTCATGTTGATGGCAAATTCCTTGGTGTCCTCGGGAATCTTCACGTTTTCCTCGGTCAGCACGAAGGAGCCCTGCTCGCGGTCGAGCGTGAACATGGCCACGCCGTCGCCCACGGTCAGCACCAGCGTGGTCTGCGGGCCGTAGACGCAGTAGCCGGCGGCGACTTGCTGGCTGCCTTTTTGCAGGAAATCGTTTTCGCTGACCGGCTCGACCGCCGTGGGGTTGTCGTTGCCCTTCTTGAGCACCGAGAAGATGGTGCCGATGCTGACGTTGACGTCGATGTTGCTGGAGCCGTCGAGGGGATCAAACAGCAGCAGGTACTCGCCCTTGGGATAGCGGTTGGGCACGACGTAGATGCTGTCCATCTCTTCCGACGCCATGGCTGCCAGATGGCCGCCCCATTCATTGGCTTCGATCAGCACCTCGTTGGCGATGATGTCGAGCTTCTTCTGCACTTCGCCCTGCACGTTCTCGCTACCGGCCGTGCCCAGCACGCCACCGAGGGCGCCCTTGTTGACCGCCTGGCTGATGCTCTTGCAGGCGCGGGCCACCACTTCGAGCAGCAGGCGCAACTCGGACGGGATGTGGCCATCAATGCGCTGCTGCTCGACTAGGTAGCGGGTGAGGGAAATCTTGGAACTCATGGTGATGTCCTCTTGGTTTTTTACGTGCTCAGTCCGCCAGTGCGTGGCTGACGACCTCGCGTACGTCGTTGCTCAGGTCCGTCTTGGCGGCGACGCGGGTAATCGCCTCGCGCGCGGCGCTGCGGTAGGGTTCGGCCAGCTTCTTCCAGCGGTCCAGTGCGCGCGCCAGGCGGGCGGCGACCTGCGGGTTGATGCTGTCGAGTTCCATCACGCGCTCGCTCCAGAACACGTAGCCAGCGGCGTCCGTGCGGTGGAAGGCGCCCGGGTTGGCGCTGCAGTAACTGAAGATCAGGCTGCGCGCGCGGTTCGGGTTGCGCAGGTTGAAGTCCGGGTGGCTCATCAACTGGCGCACCGCCGGCAGTACCTGGCCGCCGCGGTCACAGGTGCCGGCTTGCAGGGCAAACCATTTGTCCAGCACCAGGGCTTCGTCCTTGAACAGCGCGTGAAAGCGCGCCAGCGCGGGCGCCGCCAGTTCGTGGCCGCTGTTGACCAGGGCGTTGAGCGCATGGAAGCGGTCGGTCATGTTGCCGGCGTCCTTGAAGCGCTGGTAGGCCTTGCCGGGCCAGACCACGTCGCCGGTGCTGCGGGCCGCCAGACAGACCATGGTCATGGCCAGGCCGGTCAAGGCGCGGCGGCCGGCCGAGGTGTGGTCGGGCCGGTAGGCGCCGCTGTCGTGGTGTTCTTCATAGGCCCACTGCCAGTCGTGCAGCAGTTCCAGGGCGAGCTGCTCGCGCATGGCTTCGCGCACGGCGTGGATGCGCTGCGGATCGACCACGTCGAGCTGCTCGGCGATGTAGGTTTCGGCCGGCAGGGTCAGCACCAGTTCCTTGAAAGCGGCGTCCAGCGTCGGGTGGCGCAGCACCTGGCGCATGGCGGCCACAAAGGCGGCGTCCAGCACCTTGGATTCGCCCGGCTGGGCCGGGCTCTGGATGAACTGCAGGGCGAGCTTGAGGCCCAGGCGCTGGCCGGCTTCCCAGCGGTTGAAGGGGTCCGTGTCGTGCGCCAGCAGGGCCAGCAGCTGGGCGTCGCTGTAGTCGTGTTCCAGCACCACCGGGGCGCTGAAGCCGCGCAGCAGCGAGGGCACCGGTTCGGCATCGACATTGACAAAGCGCAGCGTCTCACTGGCCTGCGTCAGCACAAAGGTGCGCGAGGTGGCGCCGGCGGCGGCTTCGCTCTCCAATTGCAGTGGCAGCGCGCGGCCATCGGGCGTGATCAGGCCCAGGCTGACCGGGATCACGAACGGCTCCTTGGCCAGTTGGCCCGGGGTGGGCGCGCAGCTTTGCGTCAGCGTGAGGGTGTAGCTGCGGTTGGCGGCGTCATAGTGGCCAGCGGCGGCCACGCGTGGCGTGCCGGCTTGCGCGTACCAGCGCTTGAACTGCGGCAGCAGGCGGGCCAGGTCGGAGCCCGGGTTGGCGTCGGCAATGGCTTGCGCGAAGTCGTCGCAGGTCACGGCCTGGCCGTCATGGCGCTGGAAGTACAGCGTCATGCCCTTGGCAAAGCCGGCGCGTCCCACCAGGGTCTGCATCATGCGCACCACCTCGGCACCTTTTTCGTAGATGGTGACGGTGTAGAAGTTGTTGATCTCGATGTAGTTGTCCGGTCGCACCGGGTGGGCCATGGGGCCGGCGTCTTCCGGGAACTGGGCGGTGCGCAGCACACGTACGTCTTCGATGCGCTTGACGGCGCGGGCTGAAATGTCACCGGCCAGGTCCTGGCTGAATTCCTGGTCACGGAAGACGGTCAGGCCTTCTTTCAGGCTCAACTGGAACCAGTCGCGGCAGGTGACGCGGTTGCCGGTCCAGTTGTGGAAGTACTCGTGCCCGACCACGCTCTCGATGTTGGCGTAGTCGGCATCGGTGGCGGTGGCCTGGCTGGCCAGCACGTACTTGGTGTTGAAGATGTTCAGGCCCTTGTTTTCCATGGCGCCCATGTTGAAGTCGCTGGTGGCGACGATCATGAAGCGCTCCAGGTCGAGCGGCAGACCAAAGCGCGCCTCGTCCCAGGCCACCGAGGCCATGAGCGAGTTCATGGCGTGCTCGGTCTTGTTGAGGTCGCCGGGGCGTACATAAACCTGCAACAGGTGGTCTTTGCCGCTGCGGGAGGTGATGCGCTGCTCGCGCGCCACCAACTTGCCCGCCACCAGGGCGAACAGGTAGCAGGGCTTCTTGTGAGGATCGACCCACTTGGCGAAGTGGCGCCCTTCTTCCAGGTTGCCTTGTTCCACCAGGTTGCCGTTGGACAGCAGCACCGGGTACTGGGCCTTGTCGGCGCGCAGTGTCACGCTGTAGCTGGCCATGACGTCGGGCCGGTCCAGGAAGTAGGTGATGCGGCGAAAGCCCTCGGCCTCGCACTGGGTGAAGAAGGAATCGTTGCTGACGTACAGGCCCATCAGCTTGGTGTTCTTGGCCGGCATGCAGGTGGTGAAGATCTCCAGCTCGAAGGGCGCGGTGCCTTCGGGCAGGTTTTCCAGCACAAGCTGGTTGCCGTCCATCTTGAACGAGGTGCCCTGGCCGTTGACCAGCACGCGTGCCAGGTTCAACTCCTCGCCGTCCAGGCGCAGCGGCTGGGCCGCCACGTCGGGGTTGCGGCGCAGCGTCATCTTGTTGAGCACGCGCGTCTTGGCCGGGTCGAGGTCGAAGCTCAGGTCGACGCTGTCGATCCAGAACGCCGGGGCGGTGTAGTCTTCACGTCGGATGACGGTGGCTTGTCCTTCACGCATGTCTATACCCCTTGCTTCAGAGAAGCTTCAATGAATGGATCGAGGTCGCCGTCGAGCACTTTCTGGGTGGCCGAGGTCTCGTAGTTGGTGCGCAAATCCTTGATGCGGCTTTGGTCCAGCACATAGGAGCGGATCTGATGACCCCAGCCCACGTCGGTCTTGGAGTCTTCCAGTTTTTGCTGGGCTTCCTGCTGTTTGCGCAGCTCGAAGTCGTACAGGCGGCTGCGCAGGCGCTTCCACGCCACGTCGCGGTTGCTGTGCTGGCTGCGGCCGTCCTGGCACTGCACCACGATGCCGGTGGGGATGTGCGTCAGGCGCACGGCCGAGTCGGTCTTGTTGATGTGCTGGCCGCCGGCGCCGCTGGCGCGAAAGGTGTCGGTGCGCACGTCGGACGGGTTGATGTCGATCTCGATCGAGTCGTCAATCTCGGGATAGACGAACACGCTGGCAAAGCTGGTGTGGCGTCCGCCGGACGAGTCGAACGGCGACTTGCGCACCAGGCGGTGCACGCCGGTCTCGGTGCGCAGCAGGCCAAAGGCGTAATCGCCCTCGATCTTGATCGAAGCGCCCTTGATGCCGGCGGTGTCCCCCGGGGTTTCTTCTTCAATCGTGGCCTTGAAGCCCTTGCGCTCGGCGTACTTGAGGTACTGGCGCAACAGCATGCTGGCCCAGTCGCAGGCCTCGGTGCCGCCGGCGCCGGCCTGGATGTCCAGAAAACACGGCAGCGGGTCGGCAGGGTTGTTGAACATGCGGCGGAATTCGAGCTGTTCCACGATGGTGGCCAGCTTGGCGGTTTCCGCCTCAATGGTCTGCAGGCCGGCTTCGTCGCCTTCTTCCTTGCTCATCTCGAACAGCTCGGAATTGTCAGCCAGCTCGCGCGTCAGCTCATTGAGCGAGACCACCACGCCGTCGAGCGCTTTCTTTTCCCGGCCCAGTTCCTGGGCGCGCTTGGGGTCGTTCCAGACCGTCGGGTCTTCCAGCGAGGCGTTGACGGTCCTCAGTCGTTCCGCTTTGGCATCGTAGTCAAAGATACCTCCGTAAATCGACCGTGCGCAGGCTCAGGTCGTTGAGCTTGGTGCCAATAGCGTTGATGTGTTCTGCGTCCATGATGGAAATCCTGTCTGTGTTCTGTACGTGGGGGCGGGGTACCGAAAAGTATATTTTTCGCCCGTAACCGCGTATTTTAGTTGCGACGTAACTTTTCAGGGAAAAGTTAGTCTTCACTGCACACTGCGTGTGCTCACGTGACGCAGCTTCTGGCCGGCTATCGATGCCAAGGCAGGCTCAGGCGACGAAGTTTTCGATCAAGGCGGCCAGTTGCTGCGGCTGGTCGTGGTGCAGCATGTGGCCGGCGTCCGTGACCCGGGCCTGGCTGAGGTTCGGCACGCTTTTGAGGCGCTCGTGGTACTCGCTCAGGGTGTATTTACCCTGCCACCACTGGTCCATCTGGTTGTCGCTGGCTTCCACCGACAGGGTGGGGGCAGTGATGCGCTGGAAGGTCTCCAGCACCTCGTCCACGCGGTAGAGCTGGGCGTTGACGATCTTGTGGGCCGGGTCGCCCAGGATTTCCCATTGGCCCTGCACGTTCTCGCGCCCCCAGTGCCGCGCCAGCCATTCGGCCTTGTCCGCACTCAGGCGCGGGTTGGTCTTCATCAGGCGGCGCGCCACGCCGCTGACGTCGTCATAGGTCTTGAGATTGAGCTCGCCGCGGTGCAGGCTTTTGAGCTCGTCCATCCATTTGGCGTAGCGCTTGGGGGCTTGCGCCGGCTGGGTGGCGGGCATGCCGAAGCCTTCCAGGTTGATGAGGCGGCGAATCCGCTCGGGCCGCACGCCGGCGTAGAGCATCACCACATTGCCGCCCATGCTGTGGCCGACCAGGTCCACCGGCTGGTCCAGGGCGTAGTGGTCGAGCAGGAAGTCAAGGTCGGCCAGGTAGTCGGGGAACCAGTAGTTGTCGTGCCCTGGGGACTTCGTTAAACCGTAGCCGCGCCAGTCGGGGGCGATGATGTGGCGCCCTTGCATGAAGGCCTCGCTGAAGGCGTCGATGACGAACTGGTAGGAGGCGGCCACATCCATCCAGCCATGCACCAGCACCAGGGGCGCCCGACCGGGCGTGGGCGTGCCCCAGCTCAGGACGTGGTACTTGAGGTTGCGAATCGGGACGAATTCGCTGTTGAATTGGCGTTTGACTTGGTACATTCGGGGAATCATACGGAGGCTTATCGTGCGCAACAGTCAACCTCGGGACAACTATCAGCAACTCCACCGCCAGTTCCGCTGGCTGGTGCCGGAGAACTTCAACATGGCCGAGGTCTGTTGCCGGCGCTGGGCGCGCGCGCCGGATGCGGCCAAACGCATCGCCATCTACACCGATGGCGCGGGCGCAGAACCGGTGGCCTACACCTATGCCGACCTGCAACACCAGGCCAATCGCCTGTCCGGCGCGCTGGCCTCGCTGCGCGTGGGCAAGGGTGACCGGGTGGCGATCGTCATGTCGCAGCGCTTTGAGACCGCCGTGGCCTATATGGCGGTGCTGCAGATGGGGGCGGTGGCCATGCCGCTGTCCACGCTGTTCGGGCCGGAGGCGCTGGAATACCGCCTCAATGACAGCGCGGCGGCGGTGGCCATTGGCGACAACAACGCCATCATGAACCTGCTGGAGGTGCGCGGCACCTGTGAGCAGTTGCGCCATGTGATTGGCGTGGGCGATGGGGCCGATGCCATGGCCGACCTGGACTATGCCGCCATCCTGGCCGAACAGCCGGCCGAGTACAAACCAGTGGCCACACGGGCCGATGACCCGGCGGTGCTGATCTACACCAGCGGCACCACCGGGGCGCCTAAGGGGGCGCTGATTCCACACCGGGCGCTGATTGGCAACCTCAGCGGCTTTGTCTGCAGCCAGAACTGGTTTGGTTTCGACCCGCAGGCCAAGGGCCCGTTGCCCGACCTGCCGGAACCCAAAACGCGCAGCGTCTTCTGGTCTCCGGCTGACTGGGCCTGGACGGGGGGACTGATGGACGCCCTGTTGCCCACGCTGTACTTCGGGCGCCCGATCGTGGCCTACAACGGGCGTTTCAGCCCGCAGGTGGCGTTCGAGCTGATGCAGAAGTACGACGTGACGAACACCTTTCTGTTCCCCACCGCGCTCAAGGCCATGATGAAAGCCTTCCCCCATCCGCGCGAGTTTTTCAAGCTGCGGCTGCAGGCCATCATGAGCGCGGGCGAGGCCGTGGGTGACGCCGTGTTCGACTACTGCCAGAAGGAACTCGGCGTGACGGTCAACGAGATGTTCGGTCAGACCGAAATCAACTACATCGTCGGCAACTGCGCCATGTTCTGGCCTGCTAAACCGGGCAGCATGGGCAAGGGCTACCCCGGCCACCGCGTGGTGGTGCTGGACGAAGCCGGCAATGAGTGCCCGGTGGGTGTGCCCGGTGATGTGGCGCTGAACCGTTTTGACGTGCATGGCGATCCGGACCCGGTTTTTTATCTGGGCTACTGGAAGAACGAAGCCGCCACGCGCGCCAGGTTCACCGGCGACTGGTGCCGCACCGGCGATCTGGCGCTACGCGACAAGGACGGCTACCTCTGGTACCAGGGCCGCGCTGACGACATGTTCAAGGCCGCGGGCTACCGCATCGGCCCCAGCGAGATCGAAAACTGCCTGGTCAAGCACCCCGCCGTGGCCAATGCCGCCGTGGTGCCCAAGCCGGACCGCGAGCGCGGCGCCCTGGTCAAGGCCTATGTGGTGCTGACCCCGGACGCTGCCGCCGAGCGCGGCGATGAGCCGTTCTCGCGCGAGGAATGGGAAACGCGGCTGAAGATCGACCTGCAGCGCCATGTGAAGGGCAAGCTCGCCCCCTACGAGTACCCGAAGGACATCGAGTTTGTCGACGCCCTGCCCATGACCACCACCGGCAAGGTGCAGCGGCGCGTGCTGCGGCTGCGGGAAGAAGAACGGGCGCGTGTGGAGGGGGTTTTGCCTAGCCCGTAAACTGGCGGCTCGGCAGAAATTCAAACAGGAACGGAGTCCCCATGAAAACCATCCAGCTCGGCCAGAGTGACCTGCACGTCACGCCGATTTGCCTGGGCACCATGACGTTTGGCGAGCAGGTCAACGAGTTTGACGCCCACGCCATTCTCGACCGCTCGCTGGCGCGCGGCGTCAACTTCCTCGACACCGCCGAGATGTATTCGGTGCCGCCGAAGGCCGAGACCTTCAATGTCACCGAAACCATCCTGGGCAACTGGTTTGCCAAGCACCCAGGCGCGCGCCAGAAGCTGGTGGTGGCGACCAAGGTGGCCGGCCCGTCGCGCGGCATGCCGTGGATCCGCAACGGCAGCGCGGACCTGACGGCCAGCGACATCGAAGCGGCCTGCGACGGTAGCCTGAAACGCCTGAAGACCGACGTGATCGACCTCTACCAGATTCACTGGCCGGTGCGCCATGTACCGGCCTTCGGTATCCGCTACTTTGATCCGACGCAGGACAACCCGGCGCTCACCGCCATCCACGCGCAGCTCGAAGCGCTGGGCCGGCTGGTTAAGGCCGGCAAGGTGCGCGCTATCGGCCTGTCCAATGAAACGCCCTACGGCGTGCATGAGTTCGTGCGCCTGGCGGAACAACACGGCCTGCCGCGTGTGGCCACGGTGCAAAACCCCTACTGCCTGATCAACCGCACGGTGGAAAACGGTCTGGACGAGACCATGCACCGCCTGGGTGTCTCGCTGCTGGCCTACTCGCCGCTGGGCTTTGGTCTCTTGACCGGAAAATACGATGAGAGCGGCACCACCGGGCCGGGGGCTCCAAAGGAAGGGCGCATCGCCAAGTACGAGAGTGTGCACAAGCAGCGCTGGGGCCGGCCCGAGGCGCTGGTGGCGGCACGCCGCTACAACGCGCTGGCGCGCGAGCACGGCCTGACGCCGACGCAACTGGCGCTGGCTTTCTGCTACACCAAGTGGCAGGTGGCCAGCACCATCATCGGGGTCACGTCTGTGGCCCAGCTCGACGAGGATCTGAATGCCTGGGGCACCACCTTGTCCCCCGAGCTGCTCAAGGCGATTGACCAGATCCGCCGGGAGATTCAGGACCCGGCGATCTGAGTCAATACGGGAGGCTCGGCTACGCTACTGCACGGTGGCTTGGCCGAGTCCCCGTCAGGTCATTCATAGGGTAAACGGGCCACCAAGTCGCGCGCCGATTCCTCGACGATACGCTTCATGGGCACGTATTCTTCCGCCATGGATTCATGCGAAACGGTTGACTCCTGGGCGCCTTCCCAGGCGACGGAACCGTCAGTGGTGTCCCAGATTTGAAGAAACAGCCGAATGGTGCTGGATTTGGTTTCCATCATGCGCACGCCCAGAAACCCCCAGCGACCTCTGGACTCCTGCTTGAACGAAGCAAGTTTGAGTTGCGCCAGGTAACGTACGCCGGTCGCTTTGCCTACCTTCTGGAGCGTCTCGCGGTCGAATATGCCGGCCGAGCGGTAGTCCTCGAACATCTGCCTGTATTCATGCGTCAGCCCCATGCGATTGACCGCACTCAGTGTTTGCGGCAGAGGCACGACACGCAGATCCCGGCGGACCTTTTGCAGAACTTCGGTAAAGCTGAGTGCCAGCGCTTGCTTGTCTTCTTCCTGCCCCGTGACGGAAGACGGCGTGATAAAGGCGATCCCCCCGACCCGGAGATCCTCGGGAAGCAGATTGAGGGTCAGCACCTGGGTCGTCGGCGTGATCAGCTGTGCATCTGGTTTCGGGCTGGCGCAAGCGCTGAGCAGTAGCGCCAGTCCAAGAGCCAGAAGGCCTGGCAGGCTGACGGGAATTACCGCGTTCAGCATGACTTTGGGCGATGCCAACCCGCGTTGCCAACCTGTTACTTTCATTTCACGCTCCTACAACTGAATCGATGCGACGTTGACCACTCATGTCATCCTGGCCGATATTTTTAATGCTTGCGGAAGGTATTGTCGACGACTTCTTTCATGTCCCCAAGCGCCTTTTCCGCTTTGCCCGCGAGCTGTTTTTGCAAACCCTTGGCTTGTTGTTGCTTGCTTCCGGCTAACTTCCCGACTTCTTCCTGAACCTTGCCGGCGATATCTTTGACCGTGCCTTTGACCTGGTTTTTATTCATGATGATTCTGCCTTGAAAAAGTTGAACAAATGGGTCTGTGCGTGAGTCTCTGGATGACCCACAAAGTAATGCTATGGCCTTGTCAAGCATTCGACTGTGCGCTTGCAGACATAGTCGCAGTTTTTGCGGGCCGTGAAGGCGGTGCCGCACAGCCGGGCCAGCGCCGTCTTCGGCGCGGGGGCGGCTTACTTGAGCAGGAACTTCAGCAGCCGGTCGGCCAGCCGGCCATAGGGCGGTGCCAGCAGCGCGAGCGCTGAGAGGCGGGCCTGATGGAACACCGGCCGCAGCTTGGAGAAGGTCTCGAAGCCTTCGCGGCCATGGTAGTGGCCCATGCCCGAGGCGCCCACACCGCCGAAGGGCAGATCGTGCTGGCCGACGTGTAGCAGTGCATCGTTGATCGACACGCCGCCCGACATCACGCGCTTCAGCAACCGGTCCAGCGTGGCGCGCTCAAAGCTGAAAGGGTAGAGCGCCAGTGGCCGCGGTCCGGCGTTGATGCGCGTCACCACCTCTTCCAGCGTTTGGTAGCCCAGCAGCGGCAGGATGGGGCCGAAGATCTCGCGCTGCATCAGTTCGCAGTCCGCTGGCGCATCGAGCACGATATGCGGCGCGATCTTGCGGCTGGCCGCATCGAAGGCCGGGCCGGGAATGAGCGGGATGACTTGCGCGCCACGTGCGCGCGCTTCGTCCAGCGCCTGCAGCAGCCGGTTAAAGGCCCTGTCATCGATGATGGCCGTGTAGTCGGGCGAATCGAGCCGCGGGTAGCGCATCGGCATGATCTCTTGCGCCAGGCGCACGAACTCGGCAATGCGTTCGCGCGGCAAAAAGGCGTAGTCCACCGTGGTGCAGATCTGCCCGGCGTTCAGGTATTTGACGTAGAGGATGCGCTCGGCCGCCGTGCGCAAGGGGAAGTCCTCGTAGACCACGGCGGGTGACTTGCCGCCCAACTCCAGCGTCACCGGGCAGAGGTTTAGCGCGGCGGCTGCCATCACGGCGCGGCCCGTGGTGCCCGAGCCGGTGAACAGCAGGTGGTCGAAGGGCAGGCGCGAAAACGCAATGCCGACACCACCGGTTTCGTCGAACACCTGCAGCTTCTCCGCTGGAAAGTAGGCCGGCAGCCGCTCGATCAGCAGGCGCGCTAGGTAGCGCGAGTTTTCGCTCATCTTGACCATGGCCCGGTTGCCGGCGGCGAAGATGGCGCTCAGTGGCAGCAGGCTCAGGTTGAGCGGAAAGTTCCACGGCACGATCACACCGACCACGCCCAGCGGCTGGGGAATGACGCGGTTGCTCGCCAGCCCGAACGTCAGGCGGTCAATGGCACGGCGCTGCGGCTTCATCCAGCGCCGCAGGTGCTTGAGTGTGTGGGTTATGCCGTCGATGACCGGCAAGACTTCGGTCAGCAGTGTTTCATGGCGTGAGCGGTGGCCGTAGTCGGCACAGATGGCGTCGCAGATGGCCTCTTGCTGCTCGCGCACAAAGCGCTGCAACGTGCGCAGGTCGGCGCACCGTGTGCGGTAGTCGGGGTAGGGGTCGGCCAGGTAGGCCGTGCGCTGGCGCTGCAACGTGGTGTTGAGGGCGTCGTGGATGGCGTTCATGCGGTGTGCCCTCCGGGCTCAGGTGGCCATGTAACGTCCGGCGCGGTGGTTGATGGCCAGCGTCAGGTTCAGCACCACGGCGCCGGCCACGGACATGGCCACCTGCGCCAGCGGGGTCGTCCACAACGCCAGCAGCAGGATGAGGGTGTCCACCGCCATCTGGACATGGCCGGCGCGCCAGCCGCGTGTCTCCTGCAGGTAGAAGGCCAGAATGCCCACGCCGCCTAAGCTGGCGCGGTGGCGAAACAGGATGAGAAAGCCCACGCCCAGCAGCACGCCGCCGATCAGTGCCGCGTACAGCGGCTGCAGCAGCTCGAAGCGGATCAACTGCGGCGTGAGCTCGCTCATCACGGAGAGCAGGGCCACCGCCAGCATGGTCTTGAGCAGAAAGGCACGGTCCATGCGGCGCCAGGCCAACACGTAGAACGGCAGGTTGAGCACGAAGAACACCGGCCCGAAACCGACGCCGGTGCCGTAGTGCAGCAGGAAGGCGATGCCCGCCGTGCCGCCGCTGAGCAGGTGCGCCTGCTGGAACAGCGCCACCGCCAGCGCAATCAGCGCCGTACCCGATAGCAGGGCCAGCGCATCTTCGGCGTGGGAGTGGCGCAGGGGGTGCGCGCTGTCTGCAGATAGCGGATTCTTTTCTTTGTGGCTCATGGGCTGGCGACTCACTTGCCGCCCTGAATCAAGTGGTCGCGCTGCCGACGTAATCCTTCGGGCATTTTCAAGGTCTGACGATCCCAGCCTTCGAGTGTCAGAATCTGCTCCAGGCAGGCCTCCATGGTGGCATGCGCCTGCATGGCTGAGCGGGCAATGGCCTGGTGCACGGCGACATTGCCCGGCTGTCCCGCTGGTCCCGTTTCACACTTCTGCTGGTAGAGAAACAGTTCGCGCAGGCGGCGAATTTCGGCCGCCACCTGGGCCGGACACGCACACATGTAGAGCATGGCCTCCTCGATAATTTTCACGAGTTCATCGTTGCTGAATTTTTGCTGAAGTTCCACTTCAATCTCCATGACCTGAAAGCAAAAGACGTTATTGGATGGGCGCTACGGTAGCAGAACAGGGTTCAATATTTTTTGAAAGGACGCATTGGCCTCAGTCGGCCGAATGCCGACTTGCGTACAGCAGCAGTGCAGGCGGGTGTTCTCGGCGCCATGGGCAAAGCAGGGCCAGCGCGTCTTTGACCTGGCTGTGGCGCAGGGGGCGTCCTGTGGGGTGTTCATGCGCTGGCGATTGTGGCATTTCTTTGCGAACGCCCCTGCCAGCGCGAGGTGCGGCTTGAGGATCGCTGCGACTGACCGGGTTGTGCCTTGGCGGGGCAGAAGGTTGAAGGCAAGGCTACCTTCAAGTTGTGTAAAGCGCATCCGGGGCCGTGAGCTGCGCGCAGACATGGGCAAGAAAGCGGGCGCCGACCGCACCGTCAATGACGCGATGATCGTAGACCAGCGACAGCGGCAAGGTCAGGCGGGAAACAAAAACGCCGTTGACTTCAACGATTTTTTGACTCGCACGTGCCACACCGAGAATGCCGAGTTCCGGCGCGTTGATGACCGGTATGAAGCCTGTGCCGCCCAGCGCGCCGAGATTCGACACCGTGAAACAGGCGCCCTCAGCATCACTCAAGGCAAGGCGCCCCGCTTTGGCCTTCTGCGCCAGCAGATTGACGGCGGCTGCAGTTTCGAAGAGATCCTTCTTGTCGACATCGCGTACGACGGGTGCCAGCAGCCCGATCGGCGTTTCTGTTGCAAAGGCCATGTGACAGTATTTCTTGAGGATCAGCTTGTCCCCGCTGGCATCGAGCGAGGCGTTGAACTCCGGAAACGCCTTCAATGCAGAGGCGCAGGCCTTCATGACGAATGGCAGCAAGGTGAGCTTGACGCCGGCAGCCTGGGCCGTCGGCGCGAGACGTTGGCGCAGGGCTTCAAGCGTGGTCAGATCGACGTCGTCGAATTGGGCGACGTGAGGCACCGTCATCCAACTCGCGCTCAACCGCCTGCTGATGACCTGCCGGATTCGGCTGAGTGGCTTGGTTTCGACTTCGCCGAACAGCGCGTAGTCATAGACTTCCACTTTCGGAAATTCGGCAGACATGACAGCCCCGAGCTCAGGTGGGCGCTGCGAACACCTGATCGCCGCTCTTGCCGCCAAGACCCGGATGCCCATCGAAGCGCACCACACCCACTGCGGCCTTGCCGTTGACAGCCTGGGCAATGCGTGCCGTGCCGGCTGTGCCGAAGCCGCCGCACAACTCAATCGCAACCACGCCCTCGTCAACGAGCGCTTTGGCGGCGATCTCGGCTTGGCCATAATCGGGCACGCCGACCACGACCAGATCGACCTGCGGCGTTTGCACGACGCATCGGTGCTCGCTCGGCTTTGCACCGGCAGCAAGAAACATGAAAGCGGCTTTTAGAGCCATGGTGAGTCTCCTGGTAAGGGGGTCAGACTTGCTGTTCCGGTTTAAATCCGGCGATGAATTGATCCACTTCCGCGTCGCTCACTTCCGGCGCCGCAATCACCCCGACCAGGGCGCCAACCGGCAAGGTCGTGCCCTTGGCCGCAATCTGCCGGCGCAGGATGCCGGAGGATTCGGCCACGCACTCACTGGTGACCTTCTCGGTTTCGACATCGAACACCGGCTGCCCCGGGTTGACGGTCGCCCCAAGCTCGACGTGCCAAACGGCGACGAGCCCTTCTTTCATCGTCAGCCCGAGTTTCGGGACAGTGAGGGCGGTTATGGGGGCGCTCATTTTCGATACTTCACGATCTCCGCCACTGCCTCCTGAATTCTGGATGGGCTGGGGATGTAGGCATCTTCGAGGCCAGGCGCGAACGGCACCGGGGTGTGGGGTGGCGACACCATCTTGATCGGGGCTTTTAATGCGCCAAACGCGGCCTGTGCCACCAGGGCCGAGATATCGGTCGCGATATTGCAGCGCGGACTGGCCTCGTCAACGATCACCAGGCGGCCCGTCTTCGAAACGCTGGAGAGTATCGACTTCGTATCCAGCGGCGATGTCGTGCGCAGATCGATGACATCGCACTTGATGCCATCCTTCTCAAGCGCATCGGCCGCCTCGGCGGAGAACTTCACCATGCGCCCGACTGCAACGATGGTGGCGTCGTCGCCGGTGCGAACCAACTTGGCTTCGCCGAAGGGGATGGCATACGGTTCATCCGGCACCTCCTCCACATCGTCGTACATCGCCTTGTGCTCGAAGAAGATCACCGGATCGTCATCGCGGATCGCCTGGATCATGAGGCCCTTGGCCTCGTAGGGCGAGGACGGGATGACGACCTTGAGGCCCGGGATATGCGTGAAGATCGGGTACAGGCATTGGCTATGCTGGCTTGCCGCGCGCATGCCAGCGCCGTACAGCGTGCGGATGACCACCGGCGTCGTCGCCTTGCCGCCGAACATGTATCGGAACTTCGCCATCTGGTTGATGATCTGATCGCCGCAAACACCAAAGAAGTCGACAAACATCAGCTGCGCAACCGGTCGCAAGCCCGCTACTGCTGCGCCGGCCGCGGCACCGATGAAGGCGCTTTCACTGATCGGGGTGTCGAACACTCGGTCTCTGCCGAATTCGCCCAGCAAGCCCTTGCTCGCGCCCAGAACATCACCCCAGGCGTCCTGCTCGCCCTTGGCGCCCATGCCACCGGCAATGTCCTCGCCCATCACGATCACGGTCGGATCGCGCTCCATTTCCTGGCGCATCGCTTCGTTGAGCGCGGCACGGAATGATTTTTTGCTCATACCAGCACTCCCGGGTAAGTTTTGTAGACGTCAGTCAACAGGTCGGCCGGATCGGGCGCTGCCGCAGCCCTGGCGTCCTTGACCGTGGCATCGATCAGCGCGGCGGTTTCGCTTTCGATCTGATCGAGCACGTTGGCTTGCACCAGCCCGGAACTCGTGAGTCTGGCGCGCATGAACTTCAGGCAGTCAAGGAAGTTGCGTTCCTCCTTGACCTCACCCGGCGGCCGGTAGGTCATCTGGTCGCCTTCAAAATGCCCGTAGTAGCGGGTGAACTCGATGTGCATGAACTGCGGCCCGCCGCCGGCGCGCAGGTGATCCACCGCTTCTTTGGCGGCCCGGTAGACCGCAAAAAAATCATGCCCGTCCACACGCACGCCAGGAATCCCGAAGCCCTCGGCACGACGCACGGGATTGTGTCCGCCGATGGACCATGAACTGGCCGTGCTTTCCGCATAGCCATTGTCCTCAAGCACGAAGAACACGGGTAGCTTGTAGACGGAGGCGAAGTTCATGGCTTCGAGCGTGGTGCCCTGGTTGAAGGCCCCGTCGCCAAAGAACGCGACCGCAACGGCGTTGGTCTTCTTGACCTTGGCCGCCAATGCGGCGCCGCAGACCAGCGGCGGGCCACCGCCCACAATGCCATTGGCCCCCAGCATGCCCTTGCTGATGTCGGCAATGTGCATGGAGCCCCCTTTGCCCTTGCACAGCCCGCCTTGGCGCCCGAATATTTCTTTCATCATGCCGGCGACGTCGCAGCCTTTGGCAATGGCATGGCCGTGGCCCCGGTGCGTGCTGGCAATGTGATCACGTTCGTCGAGCTGCAGGCAGACGCCAACGGCGGATGCCTCCTCGCCCGCGTACAGGTGAACGAAACCCGGAATCTGGCCCGTGGCAAATTCCTTGTGGACACGTTCCTCGAATTCGCGAATCGTGCACATGCTGCGATACGCCTTCGTCAACTCTTCGCTGCTGATTTGCATGGCATGTCTCCTTGTGTGAAAACGCTGTCGGCTGGGGGCGAGGATGCCCGCGCAAGCAGCGACATGTTCCAAGCCCGCCTGAACGCCGCTGCTCAGATCATTGGCGTGCGGTCTGCTTCAGTCAGGCAGGTTCACAAAGAATAGGCTGGCAGCATGGCCATGCATTGAGATTTATCAACTCGAACAGAGGTTGGCGCCTGCGCGGGCGCCGTCATTCGGAGTTGCGTGACGCAGTTACGCCACCGACTGGTCGAGGATGTTGCGCAGGGTGTCGTGCAAGCTGGCGAGGTCTATCGGCTTGGTGACGACAGCGCAGAAGCCGGCGGCTTGCGCTCGCTCCTGGTCGTTCTTCATGGCGTTGGCGGTCAGTGCAATCACCGGCACATGCGATGTTCTGATGTCGGCCTTGAGTAGTGCCAGTGCTTCATAGCCATCCATCCCCGGCAGGTTGATGTCCATCAGGATCATGGCGGGTGGTTCGGCGCGGGCCAGTTCGACGCCGATCTCCGCCGTGGGCGCCCCAAGCAGTTCCATGCCGGGCCACTTGGCGATCACCTTCTGCATCAGTCGCAGGCTGGCCGGGTTGTCCTCGACGTAGAGCACCACGCGGCTGACGGTTTGCTGATCGCTTTTCTCGGGGACGGTGGCAGGCGCGGCAACCGGCGATGCCGGCAGCGCCGGCGCATCGCTGACCGGCAGCTCCACCCAGAAGGTACTGCCTTGGCCCTCGATACTTTCGAAACCGATGCTGCCAGCCATGGCTTCGATCAGCCGCTTGCTGATCACCAGCCCGATGCCGGTCCCCTCCACCGTACCGGTCTCTTTGCCGATGCGGTCGAAGGCATTGAAGAGTTGCCCCTGCTTGTCCAGCGGAATGCCCGGCCCGGAGTCGATCACACTCAGCCGGACACGGTCACCGATGGTTTCGCTGGACAGCGTCACGCGCCCTTGCGGTCGGTTGTATTTGATGGCATTGGAGAGCAGGTTGATCATCACCTGGCGCAGACGCATGTAATCGGCGCACACCACGGCAGCCTCCCCGGCATCGACGTTGTTGATCAGTTCGATGCCGTGCGTGCTGGCAATCGGTTTGATCATCCCCAGGCAATCTGCCAGCAAGGATTGCACCGGCACCGGTTTAAACGTGAGGCCAAGTTGTTTGGCTTCGATGCGGGCGAGGTCGAGCACCTCGTTGATGAGTGCCAGCAGATGCTGGCCAGCGCGCATGATTTCCTGGGCGTTGTCCTTGGTTTCTTCCGGCAAATCCGGCGCCATGCCGATCAATTGGGAATAGCCCAGGATGGCATTCAGCGGCGTGCGGATTTCATGGCTCATGCTGGCCAGGAAATCGCTTTTGGCCCGGCCGGCCGCCAGTGCGTCATCTTTGGCTCTTTCCAGTTCGGCGGTGCGTTGGGCCACACGCAGCTCCAGACCCAGGTTGAGATTTTTGATCTCTTCCTCAGCGCGCTTCTGCTCGGTGATATCAAAATGCGCGCCGACGTAATGCGTGACTTCTCCCCGCTCGCCCCTGACTTCTGAAATGGTGAGCCAGACGGGATGGACCGCGCCATTCTTGTGCCGGTCCCAGATTTCGCCCTGCCATCCGCCCGCGCGGTGAATGCTCTCCCACATGTCGCTGTAGAAATCTGCATCGTGGCGCCCCGACTTGAGCAGGCTGGGCTTGCGCCCCACGGCTTCATCGGCCGTATAGCCGGTGATCTTCGTAAATGCCTTGTTGACGCGCAGGATCACACTGTTGGCATCGGTGATCATCAGTGCTTCCTGCGACTCAAAGGCCGAGGCGATGACGCGAAGTTCGCTTTCGCGTAGCTTGAGGGTTTGAAGGCTTGCTTGGAGTTCGTCGTGCAAACGACGTTCGGCGCCGTAACGTTCCCGGAACAGTCGCAACAGATACAAGGTCATCAAGGCACTGATGGTCAGGATGATCAGGAAAACGACCGCCACCAAAGCGGGGGGGACCACCTTGGCCGGACCGATGAAGCCGGCTTGCTGGACCATGGCCATGGTCAGCACGGCAATGCAGCTGGCGACAAATAGTCGAATACAGGAGCGGGCGCCCAACAGCCAGCCGCCGAAAATCAGGATGATCGGATAGGACAGCAGGATCGGGGTGCGTACGCCTTCGCCGAGGAAGCCGATGGTGGTTGCCAGGATCCAGCTGCCGACGATGAGCAGGCGCACGGTCGGAATGGCGCCCCGGTATCGCAGCACGAAGTGTGCGGTGGCCGCGAGGGTCATCAGCCCCGCGCTGGCGAAGATTCGATGTGGGTACGGCTGCGGGAAAACCAGCAGCATCGCCATAAAAATCGCCGACCCCACCAGCATGACCCAGATGGCGATTTTCAGCAGCGGAATATGCTTGTCGTCGAGCAGTTCCGGGTAGTCGTCGAGCGGAGATTTTTCAGCGAAGATATGAGTCCAGGAGAGAGGCATAGTCCTACCGCGAGGGCTCCTTCAAATTCAACATATGCAAGCCCTAGCCTACACCATTACGTCAGGAACGCGAGCGCGCCCAAGCTGCGTCCAGAAGACAATCCTTTTCATGGCAAAAAAAGAGCACATTTCCGAAACCCCGGCCACCCAGTTGCTCAAGGCGCAGCGGGTGGATTTCACCGAGCATCCCTATGCGTATGTAGAGCACGGCGGCGCGCAGCACAGCGCGGAGGTGCTGGGCTGGGACCCGTTCAGCGTGGTCAAGACACTCATCATGCAGGACCAGGACGCCAAACCGCTGGTGGTGCTGATGCACGGCAACCGCAAAGTCTCGACCAAGAACCTGGCACGCCAGATCGGTGCCAAGTCGGTGGAGCCGTGCAAGCCCGAAGTGGCCAACCGGCACAGCGGTTATCTGGTGGGCGGTACATCACCGTTCGGCACGCGCCGCGCGATGCCGGTGTATATCGAGGACACCATCCTGGCCATGCCGCGCATCCTGATCAACGGCGGGCGGCGTGGTTATCTGGTGGAAATTGATCCGCAGGTGTGTGTGCAACTGCTCGGCGCCAAGCCGGTACAGTGCGCGCTGGCAGAATAGCCGTTTAATCGCTGTTTGACGGGCCCGAACCGGGCGCGCGCTTGAGGAGTTGGTCTTGGATTCTTTGTCTTCTTTTTTCCCCGTACTGGCCACCCTCGCGGCCTACCTGGTGGGTTCGCTCTCGTTTGCCGTCATCGTCAGCCGGGTCATGGGCTTGAACGACCCCCGCACCTACGGCAGCAAGAACCCTGGCGCCACCAATGTGCTGCGTTCCGGCTCGAAGAAGGCGGCCGTCACCACGCTGCTGCTGGATGCCGCCAAGGGCCTGCTGCCGGTGCTGCTGGTCCAGTGGTTTGGTAAAACTTATGGGCTGGCGGAGGGGACGCTGGCCATGGTCGGGCTGGCCGCCTTCCTGGGGCACCTCTACCCGGTGTTCTTCCGCTTTCAGGGCGGCAAGGGCGTGGCCACGGCCATCGGCGTGATCTTCGGCCTCAACTGGATACTGGGCCTGGCCACGGTAGCCACTTGGCTCATCATGGCCTACTTCTTCCGCTATTCCTCGCTGGCCTCCATCGTGGCTGCGGTGTTCGCGCCGGTCTACTACATCTTCGGCAACGGCCTGGCCTGGTACATGGAAGGGCCGATCCTCCTGTCTTTGAGCCTGATGGCGCTGTTGCTGATCTACCGCCATGCCGAAAACATCGGTCGTCTGGTGCGCGGCACGGAATCGAAGATCGGGCAGAAAAAAGCCGCGGAGAAGACGCACTGAGCAAGGCGACCAGTCGCCGCCGGGTCGCCCCCAAGGGGCAATAGCTTCAGCTCTGTTGCGCGGCGTAGGCGCCGAGCTGCAGGATCAGGTGATGGTTGGGGCGCAGCCGCACCATGGAGGTGGCCAGCGCCGACTGGATGGCCGGCCGACCGCTGACGGTGCGGTGCAGCCGGGGTTGGGGCAGCGCCTCGCCGGCGGGGTCGGTCACGATGGCCACATGTGGCAGGTTGGGCTGGCCACTGCGGCGCATCACCAGGGCCAAGGCGCCATCTTCCAGCCGCACATAGGTGCCCGGCGGACACTGGCCCACCGCCTGTACCAGGGCATGGCCCACCTCGTCGTTGTAAGAGGCAGAACCCGACATGATGCTGCGCACCGACTCGCTGGTGTTGCGGCCTTCGCGTGACTTGCGCGGCGAGATCATGGCAGCGTAGCGGTCCACCACGCGCAGGATGCGCACCAGCCGTTTGAGCGCCGAGAGTTGCCGCAGGGGCAGCCGGTCGGTGCTGTCGTCGTGGTGGGCGGCGACCACCTCCAGCCAGAGCGGGTCGGTGACGCCGAGCCCGGCCAGCAGCTGGCGGCCCAGGGTCGAGTGGGCCCGGATGGCGTCCTGCTGCGACGGGCTGAGCTTTTCGGTCTGCTGCGCCAACTGGTCTTGCAGCGTCGTCATCGCGATGTTCATGGTCAGCGCGGCATGCACCAGGCTGTTGCGCTCGTTGACGTCGAGCGCCAGTTCCCCGGCAATGAGGTGGCACAGCACGGTACAGATCAGGGCGTGCGAGGTACTGTAGCCGACCGAGGAATTGGTGGAGAGCTGGAACAGCATGTAGAGGCCGACATCGGCGTCGCGCTCCAGCAGGGTCTGCATCCAGCGGTCGTATTGCCAGATCCGCTGCTCGAATTCCTGGATGCTGTCCGGGCTGCCCAGCACGATGCCCAAGGCCGACTCCAGGTCTGACCACAGACCCAGCAGATCCTCGTATTCGTTTTCGTTCTGGATAGGCACGGCAGGCGCTAGTAACGTTTTTCCAGCACCAGCTGGTCATTGGTGCGGGCCATCTGGAAGCGCGTCAGAAAGCTGTTGCCCAGCAGCACATACGGCATGTTGCCGGACGACACCACGGCGTCAACCTCGTACACCTCGACCGTGCCCAGGCGCACCGAGCCGAGCTTGACCTGCCAGGCCAGCGCCGTGCCATTGGCCGTGCTCATGCGCACCATCTGGCCGGCCTTGTAGTTCAGGCCAATGCGCTCGGCATCGGCCACGCTCAGGCTGACCACCGAGGCGCCGGTATCGACGATGAACTGGACCGCGCGGCCGTTGATCTGGCCGGAGGTCAGAAAATGCCCATGGCTGCCGGCCTGCAGCACGATCTTGCCGCTGCCGGCCTGCGGGGCCGAGCCCTGGACGCTGATGGGCGAATCGCCGATGCGCAGGGTTTGCCGTATGCCGGCCACCTCCACCACGGCCTGGTCGGCCTGGGTGGCAATGACCTTGACGCCGCGGTGTGTCTCGCCCACGCCCACACTCTTGGGCGCACCGCCGTCCACCACCAGCAGGGCCTTCGGTCCGAGCATGCCGGACAGCGCCACCGCCTGGGCATGGGCCACGCCACTGCCCATGAGGAGAGCCCCACAGGCCAGTAACAGCGCGGCGGCGGTTTTCATCAGTCGCGGAAGTTGTTGAAGTCCAGCGGAATGTCGGTGATGCTCTTGCGCAGCAGCGCCATGGCGGCTTGCAGGTCGTCACGCTTGGCGCCGGTCACGCGCACCTTGTCTTCCTGGATGGCGGCCTGAACCTTCATCTTGCTGTCCTTGATCAGGCGCTGGATCTTCTTGGCCAGTTCGGCCTCGATACCGTTGCGCACCTTGATGACTTTCTTGACCTTGTCGCCACCGATTTTCTGCAGGTCGCCAATGTCAAGGAAGCGCACGTCCACCGACTGCTTGGTCAGCTTGTTGCGCAACACTTCGAGGATTTGCTCGATCTGGAAGTCGGCATCACCCACCACGGTGATGTCCTTGTCCTTGATCTCAATGCTGGCCGAGGTGCCCTTGAAGTCAAAGCGGGTGGCAATCTCCTTGGCAGAGTTTTCCACGCCGTTTTTGACTTTGACCATATCGGCTTCGCAAACGGTATCGAATGAAGGCATTTGGGTACTCAAATAAGCGGTTCGCCCCGAGCCTGTGGAAGGGCGGCACATTTTTATGCAAAGGGCTCCAAGTGGCTCAGCCCAAATGGGAGTGATGACACGCCCAGTGCGACAATCGCCCTATGTTAGTCGAGAAAAACGTCCCGCTCCAGCCATACAACACCTTTCACATCGTTGCCAAGGCCCATGCCCTGGTGCGGGTGCAGAGCGACGCCGATGTGCAGACCCTGGTGGCCGACCCGCAACTCGGGCCCCAGCCGAAGTTTGTCCTCGGTGGCGGCAGCAATATCGTACTCACCGGCGATGTCAAGCCGGTGGTGCTCAAGGTCGAAGTCATGGGCCTGCGGCTGCTGCAGGACACCGAGCGCGCCTGGATCGTGGAGGCCGGTGGCGGCGAATCCTGGCATGAACTGGTGCGCTGGACGCTGGAGCAGGGCTACCCCGGCCTGGAGAACATGGCGCTGATCCCCGGCTCCGTGGGCGCCGCGCCGGTGCAGAACATCGGCGCCTACGGCGTGGAGCTGCAGGACCGTTTCGAATCGCTCGACGCCGTCGACCTGCAAACCGGCCAGGTCTTCACCCTCGATGCCGCGCAATGCGCCTTTGGCTACCGCGACTCCATCTTCAAACACACGGCGGCCCCGGCGGACGTTGCGAGCGGCCGCCCGGCCGGCCTCGGGCTGGCGGGCCGCGCCCTCATCACCCGCGTGCGGCTGCGCTTGCCCAAACCCTGGAAGCCGGTGCTGGGCTACCTCGATCTGGAAAAGAAGATGGCCGAGAGCGGCATCACGGAACCCACAGCGCAGCAGATCTTCGACTGGGTCTGCGCCATCCGCCGCGCCAAGCTGCCCGACCCGGCCGTCATCGGCAACGCCGGCAGCTTCTTCAAGAACCCCACCGTCACGCCCGAGCAGTGCGCCGACATCATCGCGCGCGAACCCAAGATCGTGCACTACCACCTGGACGACGGCACCGTGAAGCTGGCGGCTGGCTGGCTGATCGACGCCTGCGGCTGGAAGGGTAAGTCCATTGGCCAGGCGGGCGTGTACGAGAAGCAGGCGCTGGTGCTGGTGAATCGGGGCGGTGGCGAAACCGGCGAGGATGGAAGTGGCCCCAAAGGGGCCACGGGCGGCGAAGTGATGACGTTGGCGAAGGCGATTCAGACCAGTGTCTACGAGCGCTTCGGCATCCTGCTGGAGCCTGAACCGGTGGTGGTTTAAAACCGGCTTTAAGGGTGGTGTTTTTTATTAAAGAATGCTTTAATCGGATAAGTTTTGATTAAAGCATTCTTCAATGAAGCGAACAACCGGCGGCTTTGTGACGACCACCACGCTCGGCGAGTCCGTCCGGGCCTTTGTGCCCTATGGCTTGCCTCCAACTGATCCGGCGCTGGATGTTGACGCATTCATCAGTAGCAACCGCCAAGCGGAATTGGCGCTTGCGCGTTTGAGCGGTGTGGCTGGTCTGGTGCCCTCTGTCGACTGGTTGCTCTACAGTGCCATTCGCAAAGAGGCGCTGTTGACATCCCAGATGGAAGGCACCCAGGCCACATTGACCGATCTGTTGGACAACGAAGCCGGATTCGCCGTGACCAACACCGAAGACGTGGAAGAGGTGACCAACTACCTGTACGCATTCCGGCATGTGCGCGACAACCTGCGTGATCCGCGTGGCCTGCCGCTGTCCGTGCGGCTGCTGTGTCAAGCCCATGCTTTGCTGCTCAATGGAGTGCGGGGCGCTGGCAAGCAGCCAGGTGAATTGCGGCGCACGCAGAACTGGATCGGCGGTACGCGGCCAGGCAATGCCACGTTTGTGCCGCCACCCGCAGATCGGGTGCCTGAACTGTTGGCCAATCTGGAGCACTTCATCCACGACGGCGGTGAGGCCTTGCCTCCCTTGGTGCGCATTGCGCTGGTCCATGCACAGTTTGAAACCATTCATCCTTTTCTGGATGGCAATGGGCGCATTGGTCGCTTGCTGATCGCGGCGCTGCTGGAGCATTGGGGGCTGCTTGCCGAACCCCTGATGTATCTCAGTAGTTACCTCAAGCAACATCAGCAGACGTATTACCGCCATCTCTCGTCCATTCGCGCAGAGGGCGATTGGGAATCATGGATCACTTTTTTCCTGGAAGGTGTGGCTGCGGCTGCGGCCGATGCCGAACGCAGCATCATCGACATTGCCAGCCTGATCGCCGCCGATCGGCGCAAGCTCATGCAAGACTCGAAAGCAGGGCCCATGGCCTACCGTTTGTTTGAGCTGCTTCCTATGACGCCGCGCTTCACCATTGAGCGTGTGCGCCAGATGCTCAACACAAGCTTCCCTACAGCCGGGGCCGCAGTGCAAACCCTGGAGGATTTGGGCATCGTTACAGAGACCACAGGACAGAAGTCGAATCGGAGTTACAGCTATGGCAGTTATATCGAGCTGCTGACGAGGTAAACATCGCAGCACAAGCCAAAAATCGAGTACTGCCACCTGGACGACGGCACGGTGAAGTTGACCAAGGCGATTCAGAGCAGTGTGTATGAGCGGTTTGGGCTCATGTTGGAGCCGTAGCCGGTGGTGGTTTGACTTTGCCGGTCTTGCTCCGGCCACGAGGGTTGGCCGGGTCTCGCCCCGGCGGGCGAGTTCCCTTTTTTGCGTCGCCAAAAAATGGAACCGAAAAAAGGCGAGCCGGATTCGTCGGCCCTACGGGCACGCTGCGTTGCTCGGGTCAGCCGGGGCCTGGCTAAACTCGCTGCGCTCAAACAACGCCAGCCCTGATCCGCCTGCCCCTGCGCTACTCGCCTCCTCATAACGGCGGGTAAGTCAGAACAGCCAACAGCCGCTCAAGTACGCGCCATGCGCGTACTTGAGCGCATCCTCTCGATGGGTTAGGCGGCGCTTTGGTCGGGGGCATCACCTATTGGTACGCGTCGAACTGCGCGGGCATGAAGCACTAGTTGTTCGCTCGCAAATTGAGGATAGGTTTTACGAATTGCAATGTCTTCGGGGGCTTGGTATTGGTTCGCAAGCGCGTCGGCGGCATCAATCATGCGAATCGTATTCTCGTAGTACGTGTTAGCTGGAGGAAACGTATTCAGTGCGCTGACGATTTGGCGAGGATCTGTCTTTCGCGTCGTTCGCCAATGACGAGGCCAGTCCAGTACATTCCCTTGAAATTGAGAAACGTTTGCGCTCTTGAGGTGTTCTGTAAATGGCACCATGTACCTTTTTGGAACTATCTGATTCATGAATGAAGATGTGTACGAGGCGCCAATCAGTTGCTGGGAATGTTCCATACGCGCTGCATCGATCAACGGTTGACCAAGGAAGATTCTTCGATCGAGATGCAATACCGCTTCACCCATGGCCAATGCACCTCGGAGCGGCAAGCCGATCTCCAGGCTGTGACATAGGAGTTCATTGCATAGGTCCAAGAAGTTGTCGCACGGGACAGGGTGATACTTCCAGCCTTCTCCCGGCTCCGATGCGCGTCTCGCACGTTCTTCTGGCGAGAGATTGAGTGCATCTGGATAGCGGGCGGAGGGGAAGTCTGCGTTTGCCCATATCAATAGAGAGTCACTCGCGTAGGCGCCGTAGATGCGAGAGAAAACAAAGGCGTCGCCCTCTGATGTCCAGTACGCTCCCTCTGAGAATTCCATTCCTTTGAAGAGACGACGCATGTGTTCGTTTCGTTCGTCAACTAAGCGAGTTAGCGCGACATACTTCTCAAGCATCCCGGCCAGACCCAAGTCTGAGAATCGCGTTTCAAAGCCGAGAACATCAAAGAAACAAAGCACAAATCGGTTGAACACAGGAGGCATTGTGTAAGACCTAACGAAATGTTGCCCGTACGGTCTGCGGTGTACTTAGATAAAACGTAGCAGGGTTTATCTGATTCATGCGGCCATAGCACTTATACGGTCTGGGTTTTTTCAAAATCGGTATGCTAGTTTCTTGTTACATGCCATGCAAACCCAGCAATGGACGTGGGAATTCTACTGAGCAAAGCTCAGAATTGGTATTCGGTATCGGGTATCCGTATTCACGCCGTTATGAGGAGGCGAGTAGCGCAGGGGCAGACGGATCAGGGCTGGCGTTGT
>OFOS01000021.1_pt1 | contig 48211 bp, 31 predicted proteins | sample 1542411 | NCBI WGS metagenome assembly OFOS01 (sample SAMN05503981, study PRJEB24370) | sediment metagenome | isolation source: lake sediment | place: USA: Lake Hill lake, St. Paul Island, Alaska | collected 2013 | reverse complement strand
TCTTCCGATCTCCCGGCGGCCGCAGCTACGCCGACGGTCAAGGGCGAGCGCCAGCTAGAGGTCAGGATGGGGCCCCTGAGCCATCCTGAACAGGCTGATGCAGTCAAGGATTTGTTCCGCGATATTGCTGGCTTGGGAGAAATCGCTGATTTGCCTAGCGACCGACCCGATACACGTGTTTTCAAGATTGGCACATCTTCATCCAACGAAGACCTGCTCGATTTGTTTGTTTTCCATGTGTCGCGCGATCTTGTAACGATTCGCGACCTGTCTGAAGAGCACCATGAAGAGGCGGCAGCTCCGGGGGCGTCAAGTTACGCTGACGACCCGCACCCTGACGCTCCGCTGGCGCCGGCCCCAGGATTCGGGATTTTTGAGGGTGCACCAGGTGCGCCGTCCGCTGAGAAAAAAGTGGCGCCCAAGGCTGCTGCAGCGAAAGCCCCGGTTGTACCTGCTGCTCAGCCTGAAGCTGCGACTATCCGGGTGGCCATCAGCAAGGTTGACCAATTGATTAACCTGGTTGGTGAATTGGTGATCACACAGGCGATGCTGGCGCAGAACAGCCGCAGCTTGGATCCGACGGTGTATCAGCAACTGCTGACCGGTCTGGCTGACCTGGATCGCAATACCCGCGACTTGCAAGAGTCCGTGATGTCGATCCGCATGATCCCGATGTCGATTGTCTTTAGCCGCTTCCCGCGCATGCTGCGCGATCTGGCTGGCAAGCTGGGCAAAAAGGTGGACTTCGTGACGCAGGGTGAGGCCACCGAGTTGGATAAGGGCTTGGTGGAAAAAATCACAGATCCTTTGACGCACTTGGTCCGCAATAGCTGTGATCATGGTGTGGAGACGCCAGAGGATCGCGTCAGGGCGGGCAAGCCGGAAACCGGCACCATTACCCTGTCGGCCGCCCACCAGGGGGGCTCCATCGTCATTGAGGTGCGTGATGATGGCCGGGGCCTGTCGCGCGAGAAGATCCTGCAAAAGGCGCGTGAGCGCGGTCTTGATGTATCCGATCAGATGTCGGACAGCGAGGTCTGGCAGCTGATTTTTGCGCCGGGCTTCTCGACAGCCGATGTGGTGACGGATGTGTCTGGTCGTGGCGTCGGTATGGATGTGGTGAAGAAAAACATTGCGGCGCTCAACGGTACGGTCGAGCTCGATTCAGTTGAAGGGCAGGGAACACGCGTCTCGGTCCGCTTGCCCCTGACATTGGCCATCATGGATGGTATGTCGGTGGGGGTCGGTGATGAGGTTTACATCCTGCCGCTGTCATCGGTGGTTGAGTCGTTCCAAGTCAAGGCGGATGCGCTCAGTACCGTGGGGCAAGGCTCGCAACTGGTCAAAGTGCGGGATGAGTACATGCCCGTGATCGAGTTGGAGAAGGTGTTCCAGGTTCCGCGTTATGACTTCGAGAAAGCCTGCGACATCATGGTCGTGGTGGAGGCCGAAGGCAGCCGAGTTGCTTTGCTGGTAGATGAATTGCTTGGCCAGCAGCAGGTGGTTGTTAAGAACCTGGAAACCAATTACCGCAAGATCCAGAACGTTTCAGGTGCCACGATCCTTGGCGATGGCAAGGTTGCCCTGATTCTGGATACCAGCGCCTTGGTGCGTCGTTCGCGTCATTGAGCTACTCGAAGGAGAACATGATGGGTGTAATGGAAAATATGGATGAAGTCACGTTGATGGGCACGCGCGAATACCTCACCTTCCGGCTCGGCCAGGAAGAGTACGGGATCGATATTCTGAAAGTCCAGGAGATTCGCGGCTATGAGAAGCCGACACGGATTGCCAATGCACCTGAGTTCATCAAAGGTGTCGTTAATCTGCGTGGCACCATCGTTCCTATTGTGGACATGCGGTTGAAGTTCAACTGCGCCAAAGCGGAGTACAACGATTTCACGGTAGTGATCATCCTGCATCTGCGCAACCGTATCGTTGGCATCGTGGTCGATTCGGTCAGCGACGTGATGGAGTTGCAGCCCGAAAATCTGCGGGCGGCGCCTGAAATCGATAGCGTTATCGACAGTTCGGCGGTGGTCGGCTTGGGTTCGTTGGGCGATCGGATGCTGATTTTGCTCGATATCGAAAAGCTCATGGCGGGGCTCGACATGGGGCTCGTCTCCTCTGAGGAGTAAGTCATGCTGAGTAACGTCGCTGCGGTTGCTGTCGGACATGTTCTTGAAGCAAGGGCCGGGCATGGCCATTGATTCGGGCAGTGGCAGTGACATGCAGGGGCGAGAGTTCGCCTGGACGGATGCCGATTTCGCACGCGTTCGCTCCCTGATTTACCAGAGGGCGGGCATCAGTTTGCATGATGGCAAGCATGCCATGGTGTACAGCCGCCTTTCCAGGCGCTTGCGTGAAACCGGTTACCAGAGTTTTCGTGACTACCTGAGCTGGTTGGAGACGCAGGATGGACCAGAGTGGCAGGAGTTCGTCAACGCACTGACCACCAATCTCACCTCCTTCTTTCGTGAGCCGCACCATTTCGAGATTCTTACCGACCATTTGAAGTCGAAGCCATCCGGTACGACGTGGCGGGTCTGGTGCAATGCCGCTTCCACGGGTGAGGAGCCGTACTCCATTGTCATGACGGCTACCGACGCATTGGGTCCACATGCGAACTTCAAGCTGTGGGCTAGTGATATCGACTCGAAAGTGTTGGCGACAGCGGCGCGGGGCGCGTATCGACTCGATGGCATCAAGGGCATTGATGCTGCGCGCATGCAACGATTCTTCATGCGGGGCAAGGGGGCGAATGAAGGCATGGTGCGTGCCAAGCCTGATTTGCAGCGAATGATCGAGTTCCTGAGCGTGAACTTGATTCACGATGACTGGCCATTTCGGGAGCCTTTTGACATTGTTTTCTGCCGCAATGTCATGATTTATTTTGATGGCCCGACCCAGCGCAGAGTGCTCGAAAAAATCCATCGCGTGATGAAGCCTGGGGGCTTGCTCTTCGTCGGCCATTCTGAAAATTTCAACGAGTCGCGTGATCTGTTCGTATTGCGGGGCAAGACCGTCTATGAACGTCGCTGAGTACCCGGGTGTGTGGGCATGATGCCTGCCGCCGGTCTTTAACTGCAAGGATGACATGACTTTGTCTGGATCAGGCGCTGGCTCATCTTTACTGCGTAATACAGCAGTGGGCGGCACTTCACCCAAAATATTGCCAAGCGGTCGGCTCTCGCGCGTGGATCAACTCAAGGCCCAGCCACGCAAACCAGGCGAGGCATCGTTTTTCTACAACGACCACCATTTCCAGTATGACGCCGTCAAGGTTCTGCCGGGTGAGTACTTCGTGTCCCAGGATGACGTGGTCATCATGACCGTACTGGGGTCTTGTATCGCCGCCTGCCTCTGGGACAACAAGGCGCGCCTTGGCGGGATGAATCACTTCATGCTGCCCGATGGCGATGGCGCTGACGGATCGGGGCGTTACGGCTCGTATGCCATGGAGCTTTTAATCAACGAGATGCTCAAATTGGGGGCGCGTCGCGAAACCATGCAGGCCAAGGTTTTTGGTGGTGGACAGGTGATGGCCGGTTTCACGACGATGAATGTGGGTGAACGCAATACCAAGTTCGTGTTGGACTATCTGTCGACGGAACGGATTCCGGTGGTTTCACAGGATGTACTCGACATTCATCCGCGCAAAGTCTGTTTTTTCCCGGTGACCGGCAAGGCGCTGGTCAAACGCTTGGCTCATTCGCATCCCGAAACGTTGGTGGTGGAGGAGCGGCGTGGCAACGCAGCGACGCTGGCGAAGTCCACGGCAGGCGGGTCCGTGGATCTGTTCTAGTGAGGTTGTTTTGAAGAAAATTCGTGTGGTGGTGGTGGATGATTCGGCGCTGGTGCGCAGCCTGTTGGCAGAAATCATCAACCGTCAACGGGACATGGAGTGCGTCGGAACGGCCAACGACCCCTTGATCGCGAGAGAAATGATTCGGGAACTTGATCCCGACGTCATCACGCTGGATGTTGAAATGCCGCGTATGGATGGCCTTGATTTCCTCGGTCGACTCATGCGCTTGCGTCCCATGCCGGTGGTCATGATTTCAACCCTGACGGAGCGTGGGGCTGAGGTCACGATGAGGGCGCTGGAGCTCGGGGCCATCGACTTTGTCGCCAAGCCGAGAATTGGTCTGGTTGACGGGATTAAAGAGCTCTCGGACCAGATCGTCGAAAAAATCAGGATTGCGGCGGCGGCTCATGTGCGCCGCATTGCGCCACCTGCGGCGGCTTCAGACGCTGGTGGTCCGCCCGCCCGTGCGGAGATCAAGCCACTGGGGCGGCTGTCGACCGAAAAGCTGATCTGCATCGGCTCCTCCACTGGCGGCACCGAGGCCATCAAGGAGATTCTGGTTCGCATGCCTGCTGACTCCCCTGGCATTGTTATTACTCAGCACATGCCGCCGGGCTTTACTACCAGCTTCGCGGCTCGGCTCAATAGTTTGTGCCAGATCACCGTCCAGGAAGCTGTTCATGGTGAGCGTATCCTGCCTGGCCACGCCTATATTGCACCTGGGGGCAAGCAATTTCGCATCGATCGCAGTGGTGCCAATTATGTGGCGGTGGTGGAAGATGGCGAGCCGGTCAACCGGCATAAACCATCGGTTGAAGTGCTGTTCAAATCTTGCGCGCATGTGGTGGGGCGAAATGCCTTTGGCATCATGCTCACCGGCATGGGCAATGATGGCGCCAAAGCCATGCGCGAGATGAAAGATGCTGGCAGCTACAACTATGTGCAAGACGAGGCCAGCTGCGTGGTGTTTGGCATGCCGCGCGAGGCAATTTTGCATGGCGCCGCGGACGAGGTGTTGCCTCTGACCGCTATTGCGCCAGCACTGCTCGGTAAACTCAGCGGCTCGACAGATCGATACCGCGTCTGAGCCTGGTGCGGGGCTTCTTACCGGGCAGACAGTTCTTCCCAGCGTGTGAGCGCCGACAGTAGCGCCTCTTCGATCGCGACATCTCTGGCATTGAGCGTGGCGGCACGTTGCGGGTCATCGCGGTAGAGGCTGCCATCGGCTAAATCGGTGCGCAGTTGTGCCTGTTCCAGTTCGAGGGCTTCAATGTGCGAAGGCAGAGTCTCCAACTCTCTTTGTTCTTTGTAGCTGAGCTTGGACGTGCCAGTATGTTTTTTGGTTGCGGATGACTCCCCGGCTTTTGCGACGTCAAGCCGCGCGGGTGGTGCTGTGTCGGCCAAGTTGCCTGAATTCTGTCGCAGCGCTCGGCTGCGTCGCGACTGCGTCAGCCAGTCCTGAACGCCGCCTTCGTATTCACGCCATTGCCCCTCGCCTTCGAACGCGATGGTGCTGGTGACGACGTTGTCCAGAAAGGTGCGGTCATGGCTGACCAGAAATACCGTGCCTTCGTAGTCCTGAAGTAGTTCTTCCAGCAGTTCCAGCGTGTCAATGTCAAGGTCATTGGTGGGTTCATCTAGCACCATGACATTGGCTGGGCGGGCGAACAGCCTGGCCAGCAACAAACGGTTCCGCTCACCGCCAGAAAGGGAGCGGACCGGCGAGTTGGCGCGGGCCGGTGAAAACAGAAAATCACCGAGGTAGCTCTTGACGTGTTTACGTTGGTTGCCGATTTCGATCCATTCGCTGCCAGGACTGATGAAGTCCTCCAGCGTGGCATCGAGATCAAGCGCGTTGCGCATCTGGTCAAAGTAGGCGACCTGGAGATTGGCCCCCTGCCGCACCTTGCCGCTGTCCGGTTGGAGTTCGCCGAGGATCAGTTTGAGCAGGGTGGTCTTGCCGGCGCCGTTGGGGCCGATCAGCCCCACTTTGTCGCCACGCAGGATGGTGGCGGTGAAATCTTTGACAATGACTTTATCGCCAAAGGACTTGCTCACATCGGTCAATTCGGCCACCAGTTTGCCGCTGGGTGCTCCAGCGGCAACATCCAGCCTGACGCTGCCGAGGGTATCGCGGCGCGCGACACGGCGGGCACGGAGTTGCTCCAGTCGTCCGATGCGGCTCTGGCTGCGGGTGCGACGTGCTTCCACGCCCTTGCGGACCCAAACCTCTTCTTGTGCCAGTAACTTATCCGCCTTGGCGTTGATGACCGATTCCTGCGCCAGTTGCTCCTCTTTTTGGAGAAGGTATTGGGCAAAATTGCCGGGGTAGGAGCGCAGATGGCCGCGGTCAAGTTCCACAATTCGCGTGGCCACGCGATCAAGAAACGTCCGGTCGTGGGTGATGGTGACCACGCTACCCTTGAAGTCAATCAACAGATCCTCCAGCCACTCGATAGAGTCCAGATCGAGGTGGTTGGTCGGTTCGTCAAGAAGCAGGACATCAGGGCGAGCCACCAGCGCCTGTGCCAGGGCGACGCGCTTCTTGGTGCCGCCGGAGAGCGTGCCGATGACGGCGTCTTTGTCCAGATGAAGGCGATGCAGCGTTTCTTCTACCCGTTGTTGCCAATTCCAGCCATCTTGTGCCTCGATTTGACTTTGCAGAGTGTCGAGATCACCCTCGCCCAGGGAGTATTGATCAATCCATTCGATGAGTTTTTGAACCCCTGCACTGGCCGCCATGAACACGGTGGCTTTCGGGTCAAGCAACGGCTCTTGGGCGACGTAGGTCAAGCGCAGGTTTTGCTGGAGTTGCAGGGTGCCGTCATCCGGCTTTTCGAGCCCAGCCAGGATCTTGAGCAGCGAAGACTTGCCCACGCCGTTGCGGCCAATCAGGCCAACTCTCTCTCCGGTCTCCAGAGAAAAGTCGGTTTTGTCGAGCAGTGGCACATGGCCAAAAGCCAATTGTGCGTTCAGAAGAGTGATGAGTGCCATAAGTCCGGGCATTATCCTCGCCTAACCCTTGAGGGCATCTGATGTGATGTCGGTCGTGGCTTCGTTGTGGTGTTTGTGCCAGAGCGGGTAGTGGCCGTTCTGGGTAAACACTCGGGGAGTGAGGATGGAGCTGAGGTGGTGCAGTCTGCACTCTGCCGGGGTGGTGCGCCACGCATTCATCGGTGGGTGTGTGCACGGGTTGCTGCTCAATTGTGAATTCGGGCAGCTAGGCGCAATCAAAGCGCGGTGTTGTGCTGTATGGGCTGAGTGTGGCTTTGTTTAATAGAAAGGGCGACATTTGCGAGGGGCGGTTCACTAAGCAATGTCCTGGATGCCCCCCTATAACGGTAAGTGAGGCGCTGCGTATAGACGCGTGGCTTGAGCCATCGCCCTGTCTGATCTGAGCAATGCCTTGTTGGCGCTGTGAGTGCGATGCAGAGGGATCTTTTTGTCAAAGTTGTTGGCAGCGAGAAAAATCCGTGCTACATTAGCGGGCTTCGCTTCTGAAATTCATTGCAAAATGAAACACGATGAGAAGAGCGCTAAAAAGTGCGTTGACAGTCGATGGTTAAGAGCAATGCTCAAAACAAAAAATAAATCGAAATGTTGACGGAGACGAAAAAAGCGTGCTATAATTCAAGGCTTCGCTGATCACAGCAAAGCAAGCGTAAAGCGAGACGATAAGTCAAGTTTTGCGAGGTTCGTTAAAAATATACAGCCGATAAGCGTGGGCGTTTGAAGGCGATTGCCAAGTTCTTCGGAACTAGGTCTTAACTGACCTACAAACGCTCATGAAGTAAAAAAGATGTGATGTTCGTCAAAGAAAATCACGTCGATTCCAATTTATGAGTTGCTCGAAAGAGCGAAAAATTCAAGATCGAACTATAGAGTTTGATCCTGGCTCAGATTGAACGCTGGCGGCATGCCTTACACATGCAAGTCGAACGGCAGCACGGGAGCAATCCTGGTGGCGAGTGGCGAACGGGTGAGTAATATATCGGAACGTGCCCAGTCGTGGGGGATAACGTAGCGAAAGCTACGCTAATACCGCATACGATCTATGGATGAAAGCGGGGGATCGCAAGACCTCGCGCGATTGGAGCGGCCGATATCAGATTAGCTAGTTGGCGGGGTAAAGGCCCACCAAGGCGACGATCTGTAGCTGGTCTGAGAGGACGACCAGCCACACTGGAACTGAGACACGGTCCAGACTCCTACGGGAGGCAGCAGTGGGGAATTTTGGACAATGGGCGCAAGCCTGATCCAGCAATGCCGCGTGCAGGATGAAGGCCTTCGGGTTGTAAACTGCTTTTGTACGGAACGAAACGGCGAGCTCTAATAAAGCTTGCTAATGACGGTACCGTAAGAATAAGCACCGGCTAACTACGTGCCAGCAGCCGCGGTAATACGTAGGGTGCGAGCGTTAATCGGAATTACTGGGCGTAAAGCGTGCGCAGGCGGTTATATAAGACAGATGTGAAATCCCCGGGCTCAACCTGGGACCTGCATTTGTGACTGTATAGCTAGAGTACGGTAGAGGGGGATGGAATTCCGCGTGTAGCAGTGAAATGCGTAGATATGCGGAGGAACACCGATGGCGAAGGCAATCCCCTGGACCTGTACTGACGCTCATGCACGAAAGCGTGGGGAGCAAACAGGATTAGATACCCTGGTAGTCCACGCCCTAAACGATGTCAACTGGTTGTTGGGTCTTCACTGACTCAGTAACGAAGCTAACGCGTGAAGTTGACCGCCTGGGGAGTACGGCCGCAAGGTTGAAACTCAAAGGAATTGACGGGGACCCGCACAAGCGGTGGATGATGTGGTTTAATTCGATGCAACGCGAAAAACCTTACCCACCTTTGACATGTACGGAACTCGCCAGAGATGGCTTGGTGCTCGAAAGAGAGCCGTAACACAGGTGCTGCATGGCTGTCGTCAGCTCGTGTCGTGAGATGTTGGGTTAAGTCCCGCAACGAGCGCAACCCTTGTCATTAGTTGCTACATTTAGTTGGGCACTCTAATGAGACTGCCGGTGACAAACCGGAGGAAGGTGGGGATGACGTCAAGTCCTCATGGCCCTTATAGGTGGGGCTACACACGTCATACAATGGCTGGTACAAAGGGTTGCCAACCCGCGAGGGGGAGCTAATCCCATAAAGCCAGTCGTAGTCCGGATCGTAGTCTGCAACTCGACTACGTGAAGTCGGAATCGCTAGTAATCGTGGATCAGAATGTCACGGTGAATACGTTCCCGGGTCTTGTACACACCGCCCGTCACACCATGGGAGCGGGTTCTGCCAGAAGTAGTTAGCCTAACCGCAAGGAGGGCGATTACCACGGCAGGGTTCGTGACTGGGGTGAAGTCGTAACAAGGTAGCCGTATCGGAAGGTGCGGCTGGATCACCTCCTTTCTGGAAACATTGCAATCAAATTTGAACGCTCACACTTATCGGTTGTTGGAAGGTTGTCGCCAGCGATCTGGGCTTGTCCTGGGTTTCTAGTGACCGGCTTGGGTCTGTAGCTCAGTTGGTTAGAGCACCGTCTTGATAAGGCGGGGGTCGTTGGTTCGAGACCAACCAGACCCACCATCCCGTCCAATATTCTTGGTATCTGGGGGATTAGCTCAGCTGGGAGAGCACCTGCTTTGCAAGCAGGGGGTCGTCGGTTCGATCCCGTCATCCTCCACCATCAAATCTCAACATCAAAGCAGCTTCTGTGAGGCTGCTTTGATGTTGGTAGATATATATCGATCAACAACGAGTCGCAAGACTCACGGCTGTTCTTTAACAATTTATAGAGTCGAATCAGCGTCATTGGCGGAAAGTGCACATTCGTAAAGGTTTAGTGCACACCGTGCCGCCAATGACAATTTTTTGATTGCGTCAAAACGAATATCAAACTTCACGTTTGAAATTCAAGTAATGACGAATTGTTCTCTTGATAGCAATATCAAGGAAGCGTTCACATTACGGCATAACGCGTCTGGTGAAAGACCAGACAACATTCCTTGAAACGCTTTGAAGTCTCGCAAGAGAAATCAAAGTTATAGGGTCAAGTGAATAAGAGCATGTGGTGGATGCCTTGGCAATGATAGGCGACGAAGGACGTGATAGCCTGCGATAAGCTTCGGGGAGCTGGCAAATTAGCTTTGATCCGGAGATTTCCGAATGGGGAAACCCACCCTTAGGGGTATCGCATAGTGAATACATAGCTATGCGAGGCGAACCGGGTGAACTGAAACATCTCAGTAGCTCGAGGAAAAGACATCAACCGAGATTCCGAAAGTAGTGGCGAGCGAAATCGGAAAAGCCTGTTAGTGATAGCACAAGACTTAACGGAACGGCATGGAAAGGCCGGCCATAGCGGGTGATAGCCCCGTACGTGAAAAGACCTGTGTGGTACTAAGCTAACGAAAAGTAGGGCGGGACACGAGAAATCCTGTCTGAATATGGGGGGACCATCCTCCAAGGCTAAATACTCATCATTGACCGATAGTGAACTAGTACCGTGAGGGAAAGGCGAAAAGAACCCCGGGAGGGGAGTGAAATAGATCCTGAAACCGCATGCTTACAAAAAGTAGGAGCCTCGTAAGGGGTGACTGCGTACCTTTTGTATAATGGGTCAGCGACTTACATTCAGTGGCAAGGTTAACCGAATAGGGAAGCCGTAGAGAAATCGAGTCCGAATAGGGCGTTCAGTCGCTGGGTGTAGACCCGAAACCAAGTGATCTATCCATGGCCAGGATGAAGGTGCCGTAACAGGTACTGGAGGTCCGAACCGACTAGTGTTGCAAAACTAGCGGATGAGCTGTGGATAGGGGTGAAAGGCTAAACAAACTTGGAAATAGCTGGTTCTCTCCGAAAACTATTTAGGTAGTGCCTCAAGTATTACCATCGGGGGTAGAGCACTGTTTTGGCTAGGGGGTCATGGCGACTTACCAAACCAAGGCAAACTCCGAATACCGATGAGTACAGCTTGGGAGACAGAGCACCGGGTGCTAACGTCCGGACTCAAGAGGGAAACAACCCAGACCGCCAGCTAAGGTCCCTAAAATTGGCTAAGTGGGAAACGAAGTGGGAAGGCTAAAACAGTCAGGATGTTGGCTTAGAAGCAGCCATCATTTAAAGAAAGCGTAATAGCTCACTGATCGAGTCGTCCTGCGCGGAAGATGTAACGGGGCTAAGCCAGTTACCGAAGCTGCGGATTTGCAATTTATTGCAAGTGGTAGGAGAGCGTTCTGTAAGCCTGTGAAGGTGCGTTGTAAAGCGCGCTGGAGGTATCAGAAGTGCGAATGCTGACATGAGTAGCGTTAAAGGGGGTGAAAAGCCCCCTCGCCGTAAGCGCAAGGTTTTCTACGCAACGTTCATCGGCGTAGAGTGAGTCGGCCCCTAAGGCGAGGCAGAGATGCGTAGCTGATGGGAAACAGGTCAATATTCCTGTACCGATGTGTAGTGCGATGTGGGGACGGAGAAGGTTAGCTCAGCCAACTGTTGGATATGTTGGTTCAAGCCTGTAGTCGTGCCTGGTAGGAAAATCCGCCGGGCTTAGATGAGGGGTGATAACGAGGCTGCTTGCAGCCGAAGTGAGTGATACCCTGCTTCCAGGAAAAGCCACTAAGCTTCAGCTACACACGACCGTACCGCAAACCGACACTGGTGCGCGAGATGAGTATTCTAAGGCGCTTGAGAGAACTCAGGAGAAGGAACTCGGCAAATTGACACCGTAACTTCGGAAGAAGGTGTGCCCTTAGTAGGTGAAGTCCCTCGCGGATGGAGCCCAATGGGGTTGCAAAAAATCGGTGGCTGCGACTGTTTATTAAAAACACAGCACTCTGCAAACACGAAAGTGGACGTATAGGGTGTGACGCCTGCCCGGTGCTGGAAGATTAAATGATGGGGTGCAAGCTCTTGATTGAAGTCCCAGTAAACGGCGGCCGTAACTATAACGGTCCTAAGGTAGCGAAATTCCTTGTCGGGTAAGTTCCGACCTGCACGAATGGCGTAACGATGGCCACACTGTCTCCTCCTGAGACTCAGCGAAGTTGAAATGTTTGTGATGATGCAATCTCCCCGCGGAAAGACGGAAAGACCCCATGAACCTTTACTGTAGCTTTGTATTGGACTTTGAACAGATCTGTGTAGGATAGGTGGGAGGCTTTGAAGTAGGGTCGCTAGATCTTATGGAGCCAACGTTGAAATACCACCCTGGTGTGTTTGAGGTTCTAACCTTGGTCCATTATCTGGATCGGGGACAGTGCATGGTAGGCAGTTTGACTGGGGCGGTCTCCTCCCAAAGCGTAACGGAGGAGTTCGAAGGTACGCTAGTTACGGTCGGACATCGTGACGATAGTGCAATGGCATAAGCGTGCTTAACTGCGAGACTGACAAGTCGAGCAGATGCGAAAGCAGGACATAGTGATCCGGTGGTTCTGTATGGAAGGGCCATCGCTCAACGGATAAAAGGTACTCTGGGGATAACAGGCTGATACCGCCCAAGAGTTCATATCGACGGCGGTGTTTGGCACCTCGATGTCGGCTCATCTCATCCTGGGGCTGTAGCCGGTCCCAAGGGTATGGCTGTTCGCCATTTAAAGAGGTACGTGAGCTGGGTTTAAAACGTCGTGAGACAGTTTGGTCCCTATCTTCCGTGGGCGCTGCAGATTTGAGGAAGCCTGCTCCTAGTACGAGAGGACCGGAGTGGACACACCTCTGGTGTACCGGTTGTCACGCCAGTGGCATTGCCGGGTAGCTAAGTGTGGAAGAGATAACCGCTGAAAGCATCTAAGCGGGAAACTCGTTTCAAGATGAGATCTGCCGGGGCCTTGAGCCCCCTAAAGAGTCGTTCAAGACCAGGACGTTGATAGGTCAGGTGTGGAAGCGCAGCAATGCGTTAAGCTAACTGATACTAATTGCTCGTGCGGCTTGACCCTATAACTTTGATTCAGCGAATCAAGGAAGTTATGCCAAGTGACGCATTCAATAAATTTTTTGTGAAATACAGAAGCTGATTGGCTCTATAAATTGGTTGTCTTGACCTGGTCAAGATGACAACAAGTTATGCCTGACGACCATAGCGAGGTGGTACCACTCCTTCCCATCCCGAACAGGACAGTGAAACGCTTCAGCGCCGATGATAGTGCGGATTCCCGTGTGAAAGTAGGTCATCGTCAGGCTATTACAGCAAAAACGCCCAGTCATTTGACTGGGCGTTTTCTTCAGAATTAGAAAATAGTTCTGAAGAAAACGCAAAAGCGTGCTATAATTCAAGGCTTCGCTGATCACAGCAAAGCAAGCGTAAAGCGAGACGATAAGTCAAGTTTTGCGAGGTTCGTTAAAAATATACAGCCGATAAGCGTGGGCGTTTGAAGGCGATTGCCAAGTTCTTCGGAACTAGGTCTTAACTGACCTACAAACGCTCATGAAGTAAAAAAGATGTGATGTTCGTCAAAGAAAATCACGTCGATTCCAATTTATGAGTTGCTCGAAAGAGCGAAAAATTCAAGATCGAACTATAGAGTTTGATCCTGGCTCAGATTGAACGCTGGCGGCATGCCTTACACATGCAAGTCGAACGGCAGCACGGGAGCAATCCTGGTGGCGAGTGGCGAACGGGTGAGTAATATATCGGAACGTGCCCAGTCGTGGGGGATAACGTAGCGAAAGCTACGCTAATACCGCATACGATCTATGGATGAAAGCGGGGGATCGCAAGACCTCGCGCGATTGGAGCGGCCGATATCAGATTAGCTAGTTGGCGGGGTAAAGGCCCACCAAGGCGACGATCTGTAGCTGGTCTGAGAGGACGACCAGCCACACTGGAACTGAGACACGGTCCAGACTCCTACGGGAGGCAGCAGTGGGGAATTTTGGACAATGGGCGCAAGCCTGATCCAGCAATGCCGCGTGCAGGATGAAGGCCTTCGGGTTGTAAACTGCTTTTGTACGGAACGAAACGGCGAGCTCTAATAAAGCTTGCTAATGACGGTACCGTAAGAATAAGCACCGGCTAACTACGTGCCAGCAGCCGCGGTAATACGTAGGGTGCGAGCGTTAATCGGAATTACTGGGCGTAAAGCGTGCGCAGGCGGTTATATAAGACAGATGTGAAATCCCCGGGCTCAACCTGGGACCTGCATTTGTGACTGTATAGCTAGAGTACGGTAGAGGGGGATGGAATTCCGCGTGTAGCAGTGAAATGCGTAGATATGCGGAGGAACACCGATGGCGAAGGCAATCCCCTGGACCTGTACTGACGCTCATGCACGAAAGCGTGGGGAGCAAACAGGATTAGATACCCTGGTAGTCCACGCCCTAAACGATGTCAACTGGTTGTTGGGTCTTCACTGACTCAGTAACGAAGCTAACGCGTGAAGTTGACCGCCTGGGGAGTACGGCCGCAAGGTTGAAACTCAAAGGAATTGACGGGGACCCGCACAAGCGGTGGATGATGTGGTTTAATTCGATGCAACGCGAAAAACCTTACCCACCTTTGACATGTACGGAACTCGCCAGAGATGGCTTGGTGCTCGAAAGAGAGCCGTAACACAGGTGCTGCATGGCTGTCGTCAGCTCGTGTCGTGAGATGTTGGGTTAAGTCCCGCAACGAGCGCAACCCTTGTCATTAGTTGCTACATTTAGTTGGGCACTCTAATGAGACTGCCGGTGACAAACCGGAGGAAGGTGGGGATGACGTCAAGTCCTCATGGCCCTTATAGGTGGGGCTACACACGTCATACAATGGCTGGTACAAAGGGTTGCCAACCCGCGAGGGGGAGCTAATCCCATAAAGCCAGTCGTAGTCCGGATCGTAGTCTGCAACTCGACTACGTGAAGTCGGAATCGCTAGTAATCGTGGATCAGAATGTCACGGTGAATACGTTCCCGGGTCTTGTACACACCGCCCGTCACACCATGGGAGCGGGTTCTGCCAGAAGTAGTTAGCCTAACCGCAAGGAGGGCGATTACCACGGCAGGGTTCGTGACTGGGGTGAAGTCGTAACAAGGTAGCCGTATCGGAAGGTGCGGCTGGATCACCTCCTTTCTGGAAACATTGCAATCAAATTTGAACGCTCACACTTATCGGTTGTTGGAAGGTTGTCGCCAGCGATCTGGGCTTGTCCTGGGTTTCTAGTGACCGGCTTGGGTCTGTAGCTCAGTTGGTTAGAGCACCGTCTTGATAAGGCGGGGGTCGTTGGTTCGAGACCAACCAGACCCACCATCCCGTCCAATATTCTTGGTATCTGGGGGATTAGCTCAGCTGGGAGAGCACCTGCTTTGCAAGCAGGGGGTCGTCGGTTCGATCCCGTCATCCTCCACCATCAAATCTCAACATCAAAGCAGCTTCTGTGAGGCTGCTTTGATGTTGGTAGATATATATCGATCAACAACGAGTCGCAAGACTCACGGCTGTTCTTTAACAATTTATAGAGTCGAATCAGCGTCATTGGCGGAAAGTGCACATTCGTAAAGGTTTAGTGCACACCGTGCCGCCAATGACAATTTTTTGATTGCGTCAAAACGAATATCAAACTTCACGTTTGAAATTCAAGTAATGACGAATTGTTCTCTTGATAGCAATATCAAGGAAGCGTTCACATTACGGCATAACGCGTCTGGTGAAAGACCAGACAACATTCCTTGAAACGCTTTGAAGTCTCGCAAGAGAAATCAAAGTTATAGGGTCAAGTGAATAAGAGCATGTGGTGGATGCCTTGGCAATGATAGGCGACGAAGGACGTGATAGCCTGCGATAAGCTTCGGGGAGCTGGCAAATTAGCTTTGATCCGGAGATTTCCGAATGGGGAAACCCACCCTTAGGGGTATCGCATAGTGAATACATAGCTATGCGAGGCGAACCGGGTGAACTGAAACATCTCAGTAGCTCGAGGAAAAGACATCAACCGAGATTCCGAAAGTAGTGGCGAGCGAAATCGGAAAAGCCTGTTAGTGATAGCACAAGACTTAACGGAACGGCATGGAAAGGCCGGCCATAGCGGGTGATAGCCCCGTACGTGAAAAGACCTGTGTGGTACTAAGCTAACGAAAAGTAGGGCGGGACACGAGAAATCCTGTCTGAATATGGGGGGACCATCCTCCAAGGCTAAATACTCATCATTGACCGATAGTGAACTAGTACCGTGAGGGAAAGGCGAAAAGAACCCCGGGAGGGGAGTGAAATAGATCCTGAAACCGCATGCTTACAAAAAGTAGGAGCCTCGTAAGGGGTGACTGCGTACCTTTTGTATAATGGGTCAGCGACTTACATTCAGTGGCAAGGTTAACCGAATAGGGAAGCCGTAGAGAAATCGAGTCCGAATAGGGCGTTCAGTCGCTGGGTGTAGACCCGAAACCAAGTGATCTATCCATGGCCAGGATGAAGGTGCCGTAACAGGTACTGGAGGTCCGAACCGACTAGTGTTGCAAAACTAGCGGATGAGCTGTGGATAGGGGTGAAAGGCTAAACAAACTTGGAAATAGCTGGTTCTCTCCGAAAACTATTTAGGTAGTGCCTCAAGTATTACCATCGGGGGTAGAGCACTGTTTTGGCTAGGGGGTCATGGCGACTTACCAAACCAAGGCAAACTCCGAATACCGATGAGTACAGCTTGGGAGACAGAGCACCGGGTGCTAACGTCCGGACTCAAGAGGGAAACAACCCAGACCGCCAGCTAAGGTCCCTAAAATTGGCTAAGTGGGAAACGAAGTGGGAAGGCTAAAACAGTCAGGATGTTGGCTTAGAAGCAGCCATCATTTAAAGAAAGCGTAATAGCTCACTGATCGAGTCGTCCTGCGCGGAAGATGTAACGGGGCTAAGCCAGTTACCGAAGCTGCGGATTTGCAATTTATTGCAAGTGGTAGGAGAGCGTTCTGTAAGCCTGTGAAGGTGCGTTGTAAAGCGCGCTGGAGGTATCAGAAGTGCGAATGCTGACATGAGTAGCGTTAAAGGGGGTGAAAAGCCCCCTCGCCGTAAGCGCAAGGTTTTCTACGCAACGTTCATCGGCGTAGAGTGAGTCGGCCCCTAAGGCGAGGCAGAGATGCGTAGCTGATGGGAAACAGGTCAATATTCCTGTACCGATGTGTAGTGCGATGTGGGGACGGAGAAGGTTAGCTCAGCCAACTGTTGGATATGTTGGTTCAAGCCTGTAGTCGTGCCTGGTAGGAAAATCCGCCGGGCTTAGATGAGGGGTGATAACGAGGCTGCTTGCAGCCGAAGTGAGTGATACCCTGCTTCCAGGAAAAGCCACTAAGCTTCAGCTACACACGACCGTACCGCAAACCGACACTGGTGCGCGAGATGAGTATTCTAAGGCGCTTGAGAGAACTCAGGAGAAGGAACTCGGCAAATTGACACCGTAACTTCGGAAGAAGGTGTGCCCTTAGTAGGTGAAGTCCCTCGCGGATGGAGCCCAATGGGGTTGCAAAAAATCGGTGGCTGCGACTGTTTATTAAAAACACAGCACTCTGCAAACACGAAAGTGGACGTATAGGGTGTGACGCCTGCCCGGTGCTGGAAGATTAAATGATGGGGTGCAAGCTCTTGATTGAAGTCCCAGTAAACGGCGGCCGTAACTATAACGGTCCTAAGGTAGCGAAATTCCTTGTCGGGTAAGTTCCGACCTGCACGAATGGCGTAACGATGGCCACACTGTCTCCTCCTGAGACTCAGCGAAGTTGAAATGTTTGTGATGATGCAATCTCCCCGCGGAAAGACGGAAAGACCCCATGAACCTTTACTGTAGCTTTGTATTGGACTTTGAACAGATCTGTGTAGGATAGGTGGGAGGCTTTGAAGTAGGGTCGCTAGATCTTATGGAGCCAACGTTGAAATACCACCCTGGTGTGTTTGAGGTTCTAACCTTGGTCCATTATCTGGATCGGGGACAGTGCATGGTAGGCAGTTTGACTGGGGCGGTCTCCTCCCAAAGCGTAACGGAGGAGTTCGAAGGTACGCTAGTTACGGTCGGACATCGTGACGATAGTGCAATGGCATAAGCGTGCTTAACTGCGAGACTGACAAGTCGAGCAGATGCGAAAGCAGGACATAGTGATCCGGTGGTTCTGTATGGAAGGGCCATCGCTCAACGGATAAAAGGTACTCTGGGGATAACAGGCTGATACCGCCCAAGAGTTCATATCGACGGCGGTGTTTGGCACCTCGATGTCGGCTCATCTCATCCTGGGGCTGTAGCCGGTCCCAAGGGTATGGCTGTTCGCCATTTAAAGAGGTACGTGAGCTGGGTTTAAAACGTCGTGAGACAGTTTGGTCCCTATCTTCCGTGGGCGCTGCAGATTTGAGGAAGCCTGCTCCTAGTACGAGAGGACCGGAGTGGACACACCTCTGGTGTACCGGTTGTCACGCCAGTGGCATTGCCGGGTAGCTAAGTGTGGAAGAGATAACCGCTGAAAGCATCTAAGCGGGAAACTCGTTTCAAGATGAGATCTGCCGGGGCCTTGAGCCCCCTAAAGAGTCGTTCAAGACCAGGACGTTGATAGGTCAGGTGTGGAAGCGCAGCAATGCGTTAAGCTAACTGATACTAATTGCTCGTGCGGCTTGACCCTATAACTTTGATTCAGCGAATCAAGGAAGTTATGCCAAGTGACGCATTCAATAAATTTTTTGTGAAATACAGAAGCTGATTGGCTCTATAAATTGGTTGTCTTGACCTGGTCAAGATGACAACAAGTTATGCCTGACGACCATAGCGAGGTGGTACCACTCCTTCCCATCCCGAACAGGACAGTGAAACGCTTCAGCGCCGATGATAGTGCGGATTCCCGTGTGAAAGTAGGTCATCGTCAGGCTATTACAGCAAAAACGCCCAGTCATTTGACTGGGCGTTTTTTTTGCTATTTTTTTATTGATTGACGATGAAGTCGGCGTCCAGACAGGCGGCGCCAGATTTGACCAATTCGGCCAGCAGAACGTCTATCCAGGTAAGGACGGCGATATCTGAAAAATAGTTTCGGTGTAAGCTTGCGAAAAACGTGGCCTGCTCCGTCCAGAGAATGAAGTCATTGCGCGAAATGGCTTGCTGTTCGAGAAGCTTGAATTTGCACAACACCTTGGCCGCGTACATGGCGTGTCGCATAGGGTCAGCGATGAATTTGGCTAGGCGCTGGCGCGCATTCAATAAGGCAAGTTTCACATCCGTGAAGACGGGTCCATGACCGGGAATCACGATGGCAGGTTGAAGCGACTCGATAAGGTCGAGCGTTCGGCCCACTTCGTCAAAGGCGTCCTCACCTTCGATTTCAGGAAACACGACGCCAAACCCGTTTTCCCAGAGGGCATCAGCTGAAATGAGAATGCGGTCTTCAGGGTCAAAAAAGATAACGGAATGGGGGTCGTGACCGGTTGCTGCGTGTATTTGCCAGTCACGGGAACCCAGACGTACTTCTTTCCCCGGTAATAGCAAGCCATTGAAAGTGAATCTGGCGCAAAGCTGACCCGTCGCCTCGTAGCTCAAAGCGTGGCCATCCCAACTTAGGACTTGAGCGGCATGGCCAGGTGGAATATAGGTCTGTAGATCTGGATAACGGGCCTGCAACGCGGAATTTCCGCCGCAATGGTCGCTGTGGAGGTGGGTATTGACCAGGACATTCAGTGACTGATGGCCGAGTGACGAGTCAAGCAGTCCCAGTGTTTGCTCGCTGTGGGTGACATAGCCGCTGTCGATCAGCGCGGTGGATTCGGGAGACAAACAAAGGACGTTGTTGGAAGACAGCCAGCCACGTTCAAAAACACGAATGTCAGCAGGGAGCGAAAACGTGGTAACCACAAGAATGCCCTTGAGTTGAGAGATAACGCATCATTTACCCGCACGAAGCTCACGCCGAAGGATTTTTCCGACATTTGATTTGGGTAGCTCGTCGCGAAATTCGATGTATTTGGGATGCTTGTAGCCAGTCAAATTCAGGTGGCAGTATTTCGCGACGTCCTCTTCACTGAGTGTCGGATCGCGCCGGACGATATAAGCCTTGATAGCTTCGCCTTGTTTGACGTCGGGGATGCCAATGACCGCACACTCAAGAACGCCATCGCACAAAGAAATCACGTTTTCAAGCTCGCTTGGGAAGACATTGAAGCCACTCACCAGAATCATGTCCTTTTTGCGATCAACTATCTTTGTATAACCATGCTCATCCATGACGCCAATGTCGCCGGTACGCATATAACCGTCAGCAGTGAAGGCACGGGCGGTCTCCTCAGCTTGACGGTAGTAGCCGCTCATGACATTCGGCCCCTTGATGCAAATTTCCCCTGATTGTCCAATTGGCAGAGTGTGGCCTTCATCATCTTTAAATGCGATGTCCACGCCTGGCAAAGGGAGGCCGATGCTTCCGGAAAAATGATCCGTGATGACAGGGTTGTTGGTGCCAATGGCACAGGTCTCACTCATCCCCCAACCTTCAACCATCGGGCAGCCCGTGACCGCAAGCCAGTGCTTGGCCGTCCCTTCAGAGGCGGCCATGCCGCCAGCCTGCGAAACGCAGAGGTTGGAGAAGTCAACGGTGCGAAATTGCGGATGCTGCAACAAGGCATTGAAGAGTGTATTGACCGCTGGCAGCATGTGGAACGGGCGCTTTTTGAGTGTCTCGACAAATTTTCCGATATCGCGCGGATTGGGAATCAGGGTCATGTACGATCCCCAGCGGATCGCCAGGAAACACAATGTCAAGGCGAAGATGTGGTACAGCGGCAGTGCCGCAATGCTGTTGCTGTTGCGGATGTCGCCAACACGCTTGAGTGCGGGCGTGAACCAGGCCTCAGCTTGCAAAATGGCGGACACCACATTGCGATGCGTGAGGATGGCGCCTTTACTCAGGCCGGTGGTGCCGCCTGTGTATTGGAGGAACGCGACAGAATCCAGCGTGCTGGCTACGGGTTTGAGTGAGAGGCCTACGCCATCAGCCAGCGCACGCCGAAATGAAGTAACGGTACGTTCTTCAGACAGTGGCAGGCGAAAAGAAGGCACCATTTTGGCAAGATGGCGCACCGCGAAGGTGATCCATCGGCCATACCAGGGACCGAGCAAATCCCCCATACTGGTCAACACCACATGTCGAACCGGCGTGTGTTCGATGACCTCTTCCAGCGTGTGTGCAAAGTTTTCAAGCACGACGATCGCGGTGGCGCCTGAGTCCTTCAGCTGATGTTCAAGTTCACGTGCGGTGTAAAGTGGATTAACGTTGACGCAGGTATAGCCAGCACGCAGGATCGCTGACATGGTGACGGCAAACTGCGGAATGTTGGGCAGCATGATGGCAACACGCGCGTTTGGTTCTAAACCCAGGCCCTGCAGCCAAGCTCCCAATGCAGCAGACAATTGGTCGAGTTGACGATAAGACATCCAGCGTTCCATATAAACCGAGATAGGGCGGTCCGCATTTTTTTTGAACGACTCTTCCAAGAGTTGGATCAGCGAACTGTATTGGTCCGGATCGATGTCGTGTGCGACCCCTTCGGGGTAGTGTTCTAGCCAAAATTTGTCCATGGGGAACTCCAATTCAAGCTATTGGAGCGCAGCTGGAGCCTTCATGCCATGGGGCTTCTCCTAAGGTGAGGCCGAAATCTGTCACACATGCGTCATGTTGGCGACGACAGATAGGATGGTCGTGGTGTTTGAGTTTTGACGAATAACGATTACATTCGCGTGATGGCAGAAACAGGTGAACAGAAGGGACAGTTTTCGACGGGTAGCAAAGACCTGTTGCAGCTGCCATTAAATGAGGAAAGTAGTTCCAGATTCGCACCCTGGGTCGCAACCATTCGTTCACTGGGGCCCGGCCACCGTGAACGGATAGCGCGACATCTGCTGGCCCTCGATGAGCAAGATCGCTATTTGCGCTTTGGCTATATCGCCAGCGATGAACAGATACGTCGATATGTCGACGAACTGAACTTTGAGCGGGATGATATTTTTGGGATCTACAACCGGCAATTGCAATTGATTGCCATGGCGCATCTGGCGCATTCGGTGGATCGCAGTTTCGATGCTTGTGCGGAGTTTGGTGTATCCGTGCTTAAAACGGCGCGCGGACGCGGTTACGGTGGCAAACTATTTGAACGTGCCGTCATCCATGCGCGCAATGAAGGCGTACACCTGATGTTCATCCACGCCCTGAGTGAAAACACGGCCATGCTGGCCATTGCCCGCAAGGCCGGCGCAACGGTGGAGAGGGAAGGCCCGGAATCCAATGCCTATTTGCGCCTGCCCCCAGCGACTTTCGATTCGCGCATGAAAGAAATGATCGAAGAAAAAATCGCCCAAACCGATTACCGGCTCAAGGTTCAGGCTAAGCAGTTTTGGAATTTTTTGGCCGGCCTGCAGGAAGTTCGGCGCGGCGTGCGGGATGGACGGCACAAATCATCGCCATGAGCGGAGATCAGCGCGTGCGGCCGGCCCGGTACATGCCGCTGGCTTTTCGCGTCAGCGTTGTCGCCTTGGCAATCAGGGCCAGTGACTGACCCGCGTGGGCGTGGGTGATGGCCAATCCAAGCGCGTCAGCGGCATCCGGGCCGGGCAGACCAGGTAACTTAAGCAGGCGTTTGACCATTTCCTGAACTTGGCTTTTCTGTGCGCGTCCGTGACCGACAACGGCCTGTTTCATCTGTAATGCGGTGTATTCGGCCACATGCAATTCTGCTGTCACCAGCGCGGTAACACAGGCACCGCGTGCCTGGCCCAGCAGCAGGGTGGACTGCGGATTGACGTTGACAAAGACAATTTCTACCGACGCTTGCTCCGGTTGATAGCGCTGGATCACCTCGCGCACACCCTCGAATAACACTTTCAGTCGAGCTGGCAATTCGCCAGGTGCCAGGTGCAAGGTACTGATGGTGCCGCTGGCGACATAGCTCAACTGCGCGCCGCTCACGTCGATGACGCCAAAGCCAGTGGTACGCAGACCGGGGTCGATGCCGATAATGCGCATCAGGGCAACTCCGCGTTCCATAGCCGCGTGGCAATTACAGCAGAGCGCTCCGCAAGATAAGTCGAATTGGGGAGTTTCTCGAAGTATTTTGGCCGCGGCAGCATCACCGCGAGGCGGGCGGCTTCCAGGGGGGTGAGTTTGGAGGCCGATTTGCGAAAGTAGTGCTGTGCTGCGGCCTCGGCGCCGAAGACACCTTCGCCCCATTCCACATGGTTAAGGTAGAGCTCCAGAATGCGCCGCTTGTCGAGCATGATCTCCAGCAGAAATGTCAGCACAAATTCCTGCCCCTTGCGCAAGAGTGTGCGCTCACCTGAGAGGAACAGGTTCTTGGCCAGCTGTTGTGTGATGGTGGAGCCACCCACGACTTTGGGCGGTTTGACCCGCGCGCCATTGCTAGCTTTCTTGGCGGCGGATGCCTCGGCCTTGGCGTTTTTCTGCCAGGCCTTTTCCAGAGCATCCCAGTCCACGCCATCGTGGTAGCTGAAGCCATCGTCCTCCGAGGCGATGACGGCACGCTTGAGGTGGTCGGAGATCTGGGTGTAGTCCGCCCATTGCTGGCGCCAGCGTAGCGTGCCTTTTTCATTCAGGATGCGCCAAGCCTCGGAGCGTTCAAATGCCGTGGACTGCGGGGCCATGGTGGCCATCATGGCGATGCGTGCCACAAAGAAAATCTGCAGGGCAAAGAGCGCGGCAACCAGCAGGGCGATCCAGCGAAGCAGGGGTCTCATGCCTTGGGTATCAATCAGACTAGCGTGATGTGACGCTGGTTTCCAGCGTTTCGTCGCGTGTGAAACGGAAGCGCGATACCACCACGATCTGGTCAGCCTCGCGCCGCATGGCCTTGTTGAAGCGACCAAAAGGCCCGGCAGTCTTGGCAATCGTCATGGCGCGGCGGTCCAGCGTGCGGTTGCCGGAGCTCTCCACAACCTCGGCCGTCATGATGCGCCCATCGTGATTGATGGTGAAGGCCATGGTCAGTTCGCCATAGAGTTTTTTACCGCCGGACTCCGGGAAATTTTCCGTGCCCTTATCTTCAATCGTGCGCCGCAGCCGGTCATAGTAGTGCGCATAGACCTCTTCACGCGTGGCCGGGCTGATGTAGCGCTTCTTGGGGCGGGCATTTTCCTGGTTAATGCGGCGTTCGATCTCGGCGAGCAGTTTGACGAGCTGGCGACGCTTTTCTTCCCGGGCCACTTGTTCATCCGATTTGCTGGCCTGCTTAGGGTCGGGCGGGGGCAGGGCGGCAATCTGCTTTCTGATCTGGGCCAGCAGCATCGTTTGCTGCTGTTGCAGATTCTGGAGTTTTTTCTGGGTTTCATTTTCCAGCGCATCGCCGCTATCGCTCATCAATGAGGATGGCAGAGGACTGGTCGCGCGCCCCTTGTTGGCCTCGCCACCACCGGCCATGGTGGCTTGGGCAATGGCGCTGGCTTTGTCGACGCGCTCGTTGGTCCGGGCATTGACCAGAATGACTTCCAGTGGCGAGTCCTGAAACACGCGGTTGAATGCCTGCGGGTCCACGAAGCGGACCGTCAGCAAGACGGCATGCACGGCGACGGAGACGCCGAGGGCAAGCTGCAAGGTGCTGATGGAGCGCAGGTTCACGGGGCAGGATTATCGCCCGAAGGACTTTCGGACTCATTGATGTCGACAGCAATCTCGATCGGACCGGCGGCCAGATGTTCGCTTTCCTCATCTTCCGCTTCTTCTTCGGCGACCGGCTCGGGCACGGTGTCGAGCCGTTCGATGACGGTGCCGCAGACATCAAGTGCCACCTCATCAATGTCGCCGAGCTTGATGCGTACCTTGGCACCGCGCGGCAGGTCCTTGGCGCCCACCACAGGCAGTACCAGGGGCAGATCGTCGGCCCGCGCCATGTTGTCCTTGAAGATGGTGGCAACCAGCTCCGTGATGCGCTGCTGCTGGACGTATTTGAGGGTCCAGAAGCGCTCGATTGCACCTTGGTAGCCGTTGTAAGCACTGTAGGCGGCATCGAAACCCGAGATGATGGAGAACAGGTCGGCATCCTTCGGTTTGAAGGGGGCCGCCAGCGCTGCCATCTTGCCATGACGGGCGGCGGCAATGATCTGCCATTGGTTCACCAGGTCGGTGTAGCGACGTAGAGGCGAGGTGCTCCAGGCATAGCTCTTCACGCCAATACCGGCGTGTGGCAAAGCCTTGGTACCCATGCGCACCTTCACGCCCGGCGCCAGGGAGGCTTGGCTGCGGTAAATGGCGGGTACGCCGAGTTCAGCCAGCCACTGGCCCCAGGTGCTGTTGGCCAGGATCATGGCTTCAGCCACCATCAGGTCGAGCGGGGCACCGCGCTGGCGAATGCCGATTTCCACCTGCTCGTGGCCGGTCGGTTCCTGACTGTCGTTGCCGACCAGGCGGAAGGTGTAGTCCGGGCGGTTGAAGTTCTCGGGCTTGCCGCGCACGACTTCGCGTTGCGCTTTCAAATGCCGCGCCAGGCGGAATAAAAAGGACAGTTGTGGCCGGAGTTCCGATGAGAGCTGCGGGTCGGTTGCGTGCTCAAAGGCAGGATTTTCCAGCCACTCGACAGTGACCACCTTGTCGAGTTGGTCATGGCGCAGATTGCTGGCAATCGGCACACGCTCCAGCCGTGTTTCCGTGGCGCGGATTTCCAGCGTGACCTCGTCCAGTGCCACATAGAGCGAGACAGCCGGACAGTCGCGGCCTTCCTGCAAGGTGTAGCGCTGCACCACTTCGTCAGGCAGCATGGTGATCTTGTAGCCGGGCATGTAGACCGTGGACAGGCGGGCCCGGCCCACATGGTCAACCGGATCGCCGCGCTGCACGGCCAGACCGGGAGCCGCAATGTGAATACCCACTGTGATGGTGCCTGTTCCCAGGCCTTGTACCGAGAGTGCGTCGTCGATCTCGGTCGTGGCGGAGTCGTCGATCGAGAAAGCTTGTACGGTGGCCAAGGGCAGGTCATCGCGGATAGCCGGCGCCTCCAGGGCGGGGAAGCTCGTCCCTTTGGGGAAATTCTCGAACAGGAAGCGCCGCCAGTGGAACTGGTAAGGCGAGTCGATGGCGCCGGCCTTTTGCAGCAAGTCCAAGGGCGCGGTATGGGTGGCGCGGGAGGCCTCGACCACGGCCTTGTACTCAGGCGCGTTTTTGTCGGGCTTGAAAAGTATTTTGTAGAGTTCCTCCCGGATCGGTTGCGGACACTCACCGCGCCCAAGCGCGGTGGCCCACTCTTCGATCTGCTGTTGGATCACGCGCTTTTTCTCGATGGCGGCCAAAGCCTGCTGGATGATCTCGGCCGGCGCCTTGCGAAAGCGCCCCTTGCCAGCACGGCGGAAATAATGCGGCGCCTCGAACAGGCGAAATAATGCGCCAGCCTGCTGTTCCAGCGTTGGTCTGTCGCTGAAGTAAACACTCGCCAGCTCGGCAAAACCAAACTCTTCTTCGGGGGCGAACTCCCAAGCCAGTTCAAGTTCGATGGTCTGGCTCAGGCCCTGGGCGGCAGCCATCAGTTCGGCAGGCGATGGCTTTTCAAACTTGAGCAGCACATTAGCCGCCTTGACTTTGACACGCTTGCCGCTGTCGAGCTCGACCTGAGCGGACGACTCAGCTTCGGACAAAATTCGACCGGCCATGAATTTGCCGGCTTCTTCAAACAATAAAAACATGGGCCAATTGTCCCATTCCTTGAGTCCGGGCCGAAACCGCCGTTCAGGCCAGCGGCTGGAGGAAGGCAAAGACCTCGTCGATCTGCCCGGAAAAGTCACTCAGCGCGTGGTTGCTGGCTTCCAGCAGCCGGATCCGGGCGCCGGGGTAGTGCCCGGTCATCTCGCGCCAGTCAAGGACTTCGTCCCCCTTGGCGATCACGGCAAAGTAGCGTTCTGGGTGGGTGATGGCAGGGCAAGCAAGGGCTTGAAGTTCGTCCACGTATTCTGGGCGAAAAAAGAAGTGCTCCTCCGGTGTGTGCCAAGTCGTCTGCTCGCCGATATATTTGGCCAGGTCGCGCGCCGGATGCACCGCCGGGTTGAGCAGAACCGCCCTGCAGCCGGTCTGCTCGGCGATCGAGGTGGCATAGAAGCCGCCCAGCGAGGAGCCCATGACGGCCATGCTGGCGTGCGGCCAGTCCTGGATGCCCTGCATGACCTGCGTCATGGCCTCGCGCGGGGACGGGGGCAACTGGGGGCACCATAGGGTGACCTTCGGGTGCCGTGCCTGGACGCGCTGGCGCACCATCTGCGCCTTGGCAGAGCGGGGCGAGGAGCGAAAACCGTGCAGATAAAGGAGGTGCGTGGTCGTCATGTGCGGGATAATCGCACACCATGGCCGTCGTATTTGAAAGACCCTCCCTGTTGCAGCGCGCAGCCCCCTGGTTCCATGGTTTTGATGGGCCCTTGGCCTTTGCCGTCTTCCTGTTGGCTTGTGCCGGGCTGTTGACCATGTTTTCCTCCGGCTATGACCATGGCACGCGTTTCGTGGACCATGGCCGCAACATGCTGATTGCCGGGTTCATCATGTTCGTGGTGGCCCAGATTCCACCGCAGCGCCTGATGGCGCTGGCCGTGCCCCTTTATGCGGCAGGCGTCATGCTGTTGATTGCGGTAGCCGTGTTTGGCGTCACGAAAAAGGGCGCCAAACGCTGGGTCAATGTGGGCATCACCATACAGCCCAGTGAGATTCTCAAAATCGCCATGCCGCTGATGCTGGCTTGGTGGTTCCAAAAGCGGGAAGGCCAGTTGCGCCCACTTGATTTTCTGGTGGCGGGAGTATTGCTGGCGGTTCCGGTGGGGTTGATCGTCAAGCAGCCGGATCTGGGCACCGCCCTTCTGGTGCTGGCCGCAGGTGTGTCGGTGATCTTCTTTGCCGGCTTGAGCTGGAAGCTGGTGATCCCGCCGGTGGTGCTGGGCTTGCTGGGAGCGGTCTTGCTGGTGGTGTTGGAGCCGCGTCTGTGTGCCGATGGGGTGCGCTGGCCCGTGCTGCATGACTATCAGCAGCAGCGGATCTGCACCCTGCTCGATCCGTCGCGTGATCCGCTGGGCAAGGGCTTTCACATCATTCAGGGCATGATCGCCATCGGTTCCGGCGGTGTGTTCGGCAAGGGCTTTATGCAGGGGACGCAGACCCATCTGGAGTTCATTCCCGAGCGCACCACCGACTTCATTTTTGCCGCCTTCTCGGAGGAATTCGGCCTGTTTGGCAATCTGCTGCTGATCGGGGGCTTCATTTTCCTGGTGCTGCGTGGCCTGGCTATTGCGCTGGAGGCGCCCACCGTGTTTTCGCGCTTGCTGGCCGGTAGCGTGACCTTCATCTTTTTCACCTATGCCTTTGTCAACATGGGCATGGTCAGTGGCATCCTGCCGGTGGTAGGGGTGCCTCTGCCTTTCATCAGCTATGGCGGCACCGCCATGGTGACGCTGGGCATGGGGCTGGGCATTCTGATGTCCATCTCCAAGGCCAAACGTCTGGTCCAGTCATGATGGCATGACAGGCTGCAGCGGTGACGGATTTCGGTGCGCCTCTGGGCGCGCGATGTGTTTTCCCGGGCCTGCCGCAGGCTGATGGAGCTTGACGCTGCCGCTGTTCTGCAGTGGCTGGCGTAGGCGCCTAAAATGAAGCCATGATCTCTCGCGAACCCACTCTTGACCGCTTGGCAATTGCCAAAGACCTGCTGCTGACCCCGTTTGGTCTGGATGAGTCTCATCTGGTCCATGCCCTGTCTGAAATCAGGGCCCATCAAGCGGATGAAGCCGACCTGTATTTCCAGTACACCCGTAGCGAGGGCTGGAGCTTGGAGGAGGGCATCGTCAAGACGGGTTCGTTCAGCATCGACCAAGGTGTCGGAGTGCGCGCAGTGAGCGGGGAGAAAACCGCGTTTGCCTATTCGGACGACATTTCAGAGGCCTCGCTGCTCGACGCGGCGCGTACCGTGCGGACCATTTCATCGGCTGCTAAAACAGCGCGGGTGAAGGCGGCATCCAGAAAGATCGCTTCGGCACGCTCGCTGTATCCGGGGCTGGACCCGATCGCCACGCTGGACAGCGTGAGCAAGGTCAGCTTGCTCGAAAAAATGGAGAAGCTGGCGCGCGCCAAGGACCCACGGGTGGCGCAGGTCATGGCCGGTCTGGCCAGCGAGTACGACGTGGTGCTGGTGGCGCGGGCCGATGGCACGCTGGCCGCCGATGTGCGACCGCTGGTGCGCCTGAGCCTTACCGTGATTGCCGAGCAGAACGGTCGGCGCGAAATGGGGTCGGCGGGCGGGGGCGGACGTTACGGCCTGGCCTATTTTGATGATGAATGCATTGCCCGCTATGTGGATGAAGCCGTCGGCGCGGCCCTGACCAATCTGGACTCCCGGCCGGCACCGGCCGGTGAAATGACCGTGGTGCTCGGTCCGGGCTGGCCCGGCGTGCTGTTGCATGAGGCGATTGGCCATGGTTTGGAAGGCGACTTCAACCGCAAGGGTTCGAGTGCATTCTCTGGCCGTGTGGGCCAGCGCGTGGCCGCCAAAGGCGTGACCGTGCTGGACGATGGCACGCTGGCTGACCGGCGCGGTTCGCTCAATGTGGACGATGAAGGCAATACCACCCAGCGCAATGTGCTGATCGAGGATGGCATCCTCAGGGGCTATATGCAGGACGCCATGAATGCCCGCCTCATGCGTTCCCGGCCGACCGGCAACGGCCGGCGCGAGAGTTATGCGCATATTCCCATGCCGCGCATGACCAACACCTACATGTTGGGCGGCAACAAGGCGCCCGATGAGATCGTGGCCAGCATCAAAAAAGGCCTGTATGCCACCAACTTCGGCGGCGGCCAGGTAGACATCACCTCCGGCAAGTTCGTGTTTTCGGCCAGCGAAGCCTATTGGGTGGAAAACGGCAAGATCCTCTACCCGGTCAAAGGCGCCACCATTGTGGGCAATGGCCCCGATGCCCTGACCCGGGTTACCATGATCGGCAACGACATGCGGCTCGACAGCGGCGTGGGTACCTGCGGCAAAGAAGGCCAGAGTGTGCCGGTGGGCGTCGGCCAGCCGACTTTGCGCATCGATGGCCTGACTGTGGGCGGGACGGCTTGAGGTTAACGGATGCCGGGGCGCCGCTCCGTGGGAGGCGGCATCTGTGCTACATTTAGTTCCATGGTTTCGACCCGTTTTTATTTTTTTGGCTATTTTTGGTTCTCAAGCGCCACCGGCGGTAGAGAGTTCTGAACGTACCCGCAAAACGTACCGAATTCCACTAAACCGCCGGCAACTGCCCGGCGGTTTTTTTTTAACGGATCAGACTTCGATTGAACAAGGAGCGACACCATGAATGCTAAAGCCAACCCAGCCGGCAGTGATGCCTGGTATGCCCATCCCGGTGACAAGACAAGCCGCACCGACGACGAACGTATCAAGGACATTACCGTGTTGCCCCCTCCCGAGCATCTGATCCGCTTTTTCCCGATTCAGGGCACAGCGGTGGAAACCCTGGTTTCCAACACCCGCCATACCATCCACGACATCATGGCGGGCAAGGACGACCGGCTGCTGGTCATCATTGGCCCCTGCTCTATCCATGACCCGGCCGCGGCGCTGGAGTATGCACGCCGCCTCAAGCTGCAACGCGACAAGTACAAAGACACGCTGGAGATCGTGATGCGCGTGTACTTCGAGAAGCCGCGCACCACCGTGGGCTGGAAGGGGCTGATCAACGATCCCTATCTGGATGAGAGCTTCCGCATCGATGAAGGGCTGCGCATTGCGCGCCAGTTGTTGATCGAGATCAACCGCCTGGGCTTGCCGGCGGGCAGTGAATTTCTTGACGTGATCTCGCCCCAGTACATTGGTGACCTGATCAGTTGGGGCGCCATCGGCGCGCGCACGACGGAGAGCCAGGTGCACCGCGAACTGGCCTCTGGCATCTCGGCGCCCATCGGTTTCAAGAACGGCACCGATGGCAACATCAGAATAGCCACCGACGCGATTCAGGCCGCCGCCCGCGGCCACCACTTCCTGTCGGTGCACAAAAATGGCAAAGTGGCTGTCGTGCAGACCAAAGGTAACAAGGACTGCCACGTCATTCTGCGCGGCGGCAAGGCGCCCAACTACGATGCTGCCAGTGTGGGCGCTGCCTGCAAGGAACTGGCTGAGGCCAAGCTGCCGGCCACCTTGATGGTGGATTGCAGCCATGCCAACAGCAGCAAACAGTTCGAAAAGCAACTCGATGTGGCGCGCGACATCGCGTCCCAGGTGGCCGCTGGTTCGCGCAATGTCTTTGGTGTCATGGTGGAGAGCCACCTCCATGCCGGGGCTCAGAAATTCACGCCCGGCAAAGATGACGTGGACAATCTGGAATACGGCAAGAGCATCACCGATGCTTGCCTGGGCTGGGACGATTCGCAGGCGGTGCTGCAGGTGCTGTCAGATGCTGTCAAGGCCCGGCGCTCGCGCTGAGTTACGACGCCGCACAAAGCCACCGACCGCTTTAGCGGTCGGTGGCTTTTTTTATTGAAGTGCTTGCAGCAACTTGAGATGGACGCCGCCGAAGCCGCCGTTGCTCATGCACAGAATATGGTCGCCGGGCTGGGCGCTGGCAACCACCTGATGCACCAGTTCGTCGATCGTGTCGGCCACTTGTGCGCGTGTCCCCATGGTGGCGAGTGCTTCGCGCGCATCCCAGCCCAAACCGCCCGCGTGACAGAAGGCCAGGTCCGCATCTTCCAGACTCCAGGGCAATTGCGCTTTCATGGTGCCCAGCTTCATGGTGTTGGAGCGCGGCTCGAATACGGCCAGGATGCGGCTGTGTGGGCCCACTTTACGGCGCAGGCCGTCGAGCGTGGTGCGGATGGCAGTTGGGTGGTGGGCGAAGTCATCGTAGACGGTGATCGCCCCGCCGGGCCGTGTCACACTGCCACGTACTTCCATGCGGCGCTTGACGTTCTGGAATTCGCCCAAGGCCCGCGCCGACACAGCGGGTGCCACACCCACATGTTCGGCAGCGGCGATGGCGGCCAAGGCATTGAGTTGGTTATGCACGCCAGTCAGCCCCCACTTTACGTTGCCGACCACCTGGCCCTGGTATAGAACTTCAAACTCGTGCGGCTCGCCGCGGGCGGTGAAGTCACTGACCGCGGCGCCGAAACTGCGTACCTCGCTCCAGCAGCCGGCGTGTAGGACCCTGGTAAGGCTCTCTTCCAGGCCATTGACCACGACCCGGCCGGAACCCGGTACGGTGCGCACCAAATGGTGAAACTGGCGCTCGATGGCGCTCAGGTCATCGAAGATGTCCGCGTGGTCGAACTCGAGGTTGTTGAGCACGGCGGTACGCGGCCGGTAGTGCGCGAACTTGCTGCGCTTGTCGAAAAAGGCGGTGTCGTATTCGTCGGCTTCAATCACGAAGAGCGGGCGCTGATCCGCTGGCGGGTTGACGCCGGGGCGGCTGGGCGCGCCGAGACGGGCCGAAACGCCGAAGTTCATCGGCACGCCGCCGACCAGAAACCCCGGCTGCAGGCCGGCGGCCTCGAGGATCCAGGCTAGCATCGAGGTGGTGGTGGTCTTGCCGTGGGTGCCGGCCAGGGCCAGAACATGGCGCCCCTGCAGCACATGCTCGGCCAGCCACTGCGGACCGCTGGTATAGGGCGCGCCGGCTTCCATGATGGCTTCCATCAGCGGGAATTTCGGGCTGCCGTCGGTCAGCCGCGCCCGGCTGACCACATTGCCGACCACGAACATGTCGGGCTGGAGGGCGAGTTGGTTGGCGGCAAAGCCTTCGATCAGGTCGATGCCGAGTGCGCGCAACTGGTCGCTCATCGGCGGGTAGACCCCAGCATCGCAGCCGGTGACTTTGTGACCCGCTTCGCGGGCGAGTGCGGCCAGCCCCCCCATGAAAGTGCCGCAGATGCCGAGAATGTGAATGTGCATCGCCCGATTCTAGGCGGTGGCGCGCGCCCCTCCGGCGTCGGTGAGGTGCACAATACCTGAGGCATGAGCAAACAGGAAATTGCCGCGGTAGCGGCGCACATGGTGGTGGAAGAAGGGCTGGAGTATGGACCGGCCAAGCGCCGGGCTGTCCGCCAGCTAGGCTTGCCGCAGCGAACGGCGCTGCCTGGCAACGATGAGGTGGAAGATGCCGTGCGGGAGTACATCACGCTTTTTTGCGCCGATACCCAGCCCGGTGAATTACGCGCCCTGCGCCGCCTGGCACTGGTTTGGATGGAGCGGCTGGCCCGTTTCCGACCCCATCTGAGTGGGGCGGTCTGGCACGGCACCGCGACACGCTTGTCGGATATTTACATCCAGTTGTTTTGTGATGATGAAAAATCAGCGGAAATTGCACTGATAGACATGGGTATCCACTATGAGGCCAGGACCGTGGCAGGGTTTCATGGCGAGCCGGTGGAAGCCCTCAGTGTGCATGCACTTTGTTCGGAACTTGATGAGACGGTCGGGGTCCATTTAATGGTACACGATCACGATGATGTGCGTGGGGCCTTGCGATCGGATGCGAAAAACAGATCTCCGCGAGGTGATTTGACGGCTGTTAAGCGACTGTTGGATGATTTAACTGATGAATGATGGAAATTATGAAAGTCCGGGGGTGTCGCTTAAGGGCGATCGCCGGCGTTGGTTGTTCGCGGTCGTGGCGGCCGCTGCGGGCTTGGGCGGCGCAGGTTTGGCTTGGTGGAAATTTTCCCCCAGCCCCGTCGATGAGGGGGCCACTGACGCCTTGTGGCAAATGCGTTTCGATACGCCGCAGGGTACTGTGCTGTCGATGGCGGCGCTGAAAGGCCGCCCCTTGCTGATCAACTTTTGGGCCACCTGGTGCCCGCCCTGTGTGGAGGAGTTGCCGTTATTGGATGGTTTTTTCAAGGAAATTTCATCAAATGGCTGGCAAGTTCTGGGATTGGCGGTTGACAAGCTGGGGGCGGTGAACGATTTTCTGACCCGGCAGCCGCTCAGTTTTCCGCTGGCGTTGGCTGGAATGAATGGGGTCGGGCTTAGCAAGTCACTGGGAAATAGCAGTGGCGGTTTGCCTTTTACCGTGGTTTTGGGGCCGGATGGTACGATCAGGCACCGTAAGATTGGCAAGGTTTCACCTCAGGATCTGGCGCGTTGGCGTGGGTTAACGTAACGTCAGTTTTGAATCCTTTATGATGGCGGGCCGTGAGTTGCCCGCCTTTTTGTTTTTGGACTTGACCAGAATTGGCAAGAATTGACTGGAAATTGCTTGAGTTTGATGTAAATTAAAGCAATATTTTTTCGAAGATACTGGAGATTCCATGGATTTACGCAAACTGAAGACACTGATTGATCTGGTGTCCGATTCGAATGTCTCGGAGCTGGAAATTACCGAAGCTGAAGGGAAGGTTCGCATCGTCAAAGGCGGTGGAGCCATGGTTCAGGGCTTCTCCATGCCTGTTGCGGCCATGCCTGCCCCGGTGGCGCCTGTCGCTGCGGCGCCGGTGGCGGCCCCGGTGGCGCCTGTCGCAGTGGCGCCCGGCCATACCGTCAAGTCGCCCATGGTAGGCACCTTCTATCGCTCCTCTTCGCCTGGCGCCAATGCGTTTATTGAAGTCGGCTCTGTTGTCAAGGAAGGCGAGACGCTGTGCATTATTGAGGCCATGAAGATCCTCAACGAGATCGAAGCCGACAAGTCCGGGACCGTGACGCAAATTCTTTGCGAGAACGGCCAAGCGGTGGAATACGGACAGCCTTTGTTCGTGATTGAGTAAGCCAAGACTAGCGGTTGATATGTTTAAAAAAATTCTGGTTGCTAACCGCGGTGAGATCGCCCTGAGGATTCAGCGCGCCTGTCGCGAGTTGGGCATCAAGGCCGTGATGGTCTATTCCGAGGCAGATCGCGAGGCCAAATATGTCAAGCTGGCCGAAGAGGCGGTGTGCATCGGTCCCGGCCCCTCGGCGCTAAGCTATCTCAATATGCCTGCGATCATTTCGGCGGCCGAAGTCACGGACGCGGAAGCGATCCACCCGGGGTACGGGTTCCTGAGTGAGAACGCCGACTTCGCCGAGCGGGTGGAGCAAAGCGGTTTTCAGTTCATTGGTCCCACGCCTGAGTCCATCCGGATCATGGGGGACAAGGTGTCGGCCAAGCAGGCCATGATCAAGGCCGGCGTGCCCTGCGTGCCCGGCTCCGAGGGCGAACTGCCCGACGATCCGGTACAGATCCGTCGCATCGCCAAGGCTGTCGGCTACCCGGTCATCATCAAGGCCGCCGGCGGCGGCGGCGGTCGTGGCATGCGCGTGGTGCATACCGAGGCGGCCCTGATCAATGCCGTGCAGATGACCAAGGCCGAGGCCGGTGCGGCCTTTGGCAATCCGGCGGTGTACATGGAGAAATTCCTCCAGAATCCGCGGCATATTGAAATCCAGGTACTGGCTGACAAGTACAAGAATGCGGTTTATTTGGGCGAGCGCGATTGCTCCATGCAGCGCCGTCACCAAAAGGTCATTGAGGAAGCGCCGGCCCCGGGCATCTCGCGCAAACTGATCGAGAAGGTGGGGGAACGCTGCGTCGCTGCTTGCAAGAAGATCGGTTACCGTGGCGCGGGGACGTTCGAGTTTCTGTACGAGGATGGCGAGTTCTATTTCATTGAGATGAACACGCGCGTGCAGGTCGAACATCCGGTGACCGAGATGGTCACCGGTGTCGATATCGTCAAGACCCAGATCATGGTGGCGGCCGGCGAAAAACTGCCGTTCACCCAGCGCCAGATCGAGATTCGCGGCCATGCCATCGAATGCCGGGTCAATGCCGAAGATCCCTACAAGTTCACGCCGTCGCCGGGACGCATCACCATGTGGCATGCGCCGGGTGGTCCTGGCGTGCGGGTGGACTCACACGTCTATACCAATTACTTCGTGCCGCCTAACTACGACTCGATGGTCGGCAAGATCATTGTGCATGGCGATACGCGCGATCAGGCCTTGGCCCGCATGCGGACCGCACTGGCCGAGACCGTGGTGGAAGGCATCAACACCAATATTCCGCTGCACCGCGAACTGATGGTCGATGCCAAGTTCATGGCGGGTGGAACCAATATCCATTATCTGGAAGAGTGGCTGGGCCACCATAAACGCTGAAGCCCCGCCGCATGTACGAACTGAGCCTGCTGTGCCCGCAAGACCGCGTTGAAGCCTTGAGCGATGCGTTCGATGCGCTTGACGCCCTGAGCGTCAGTGTCGAAGACGCTGACGCCCAAACCGATGCCGAGCAGGCCCTGTTTGGCGAGCCGGGCATGCCGCCACCCCAGGATGGCTGGCAGCGTTCCCGTGTGCTGGCCCTTTACCCCACTCAGGCCGCGGCTGAAGAGGCGGCGACGCTGCTGCAGGTGCAGGATTTTTTCGATGGCTGCACGGTGCTGGGCATTGCCGAGGTGCCGGAGCAGGACTGGGTGCGGCTGACGCAGTCACAGTTCGCACCTGTGGAGATCACGCCGGAGTTCTGGATTGTGCCCACCTGGCATGAGCCGCCGGCACAGGCCAAGACGATCATCCGGCTCGATCCCGGACTGGCCTTCGGTACCGGCACCCATCCCACGACGCGCATGTGCCTGCGTTGGATCGCGCGCCATGCCGGGGGCGCACAAGCCCTCGGGCGGGTGCTGGACTATGGTTGTGGTTCGGGCATTCTCGCCATCGGGGCCGCCAAGTATGGTGCCACCGCGATCGATGCGCTGGACATTGACGAAGCGGCCGTGGCGGCCACGGTGCTCAACGCCGAGGCGAACCAGGTCGTGCTCAACGCCGGTCTGCCGGATCAGGTGAGCGGTCAATACCAGACCGTGCTGGCGAATATCCTGGCCACGCCGCTCAAGGTGCTGGCGCCCTTGCTCTGTGCCCGTGTGGCGCCGGGGGGCTCGCTGGTGCTGGCCGGCATTCTGGAGCGGCAGGCCGACGAGCTGAAGCAGGCCTATGCACCTTACTGTCAGTTGCAGGTGACGGATGCCGAAGACGGCTGGATCCTGATGACGGCAACCCTCTGACTTCAACAGGATCGCGCTCTACAATCTGAAGCCCATGAGCCTGATCACACGCTGCCCCGCTTGCGAGACGATGTTCAAGGTCGTGCCAGACCAGCTTCGTATCTCGGAGGGCTGGGTTCGCTGCGGCCAGTGCGACGAGGTTTTCGATGCATCGGCGCATCTCGTCGATGGTCAACACACTGAAGTCGAGTTGGCGGTCGCCGATCAGAGCGCCCCGCTGCCATCACAGACCACGGTGGTAGCGCCCGAGGCTGCCGAACAGCCGGATGCACCTTTGCCGGTAGAAGCCCCGGGGCTGGACAAAGCGGTGATGACACCCGGCTGGGCCGTCGCACACGCCGAAGCAATTGAGCCGGTCCTGGAAGAATTCCAGCTGTCGGACGAGGTGGAACATCCGCCACGGGGCCTGGACGACGACGATACGCGGCTGGTGCACGAGGCGCATATGACGGCCGGCCCTGCCGAGCTGTCCTTCATGCGGCACAAAAAATCTGGTACTTTCTGGCGGCGTTCTCGGGTCCGTGCCGGCTTGATGCTGGCTGGTCTGCTGTTGTTCCTCGGCTTGGCGCTGCAGGTTATCGTGCATGAGCGTGACCGCATTGCGGCGGTGGAGCCAGGACTCAAGACGCTGGTGGAAGCGGTTTGCGTGCCAATGCAATGCACCGTTTCCGCGGTTCGACAGATCGACTCGGGCGTGATCGAGAGCTCCTCCTTCAACAAGATTCGTGGCGACGTCTACCGTCTGAACTTTACGCTCAGAAATACCGCGCCCATTGAGCTGGCCGCACCGGCCATCGAGTTATCGCTCACAGACCTGCAGGATCAGCCCATCATGCGCCGGGTTTTTCGGCCGGCTGAGGTGGGTCTGCGCTCGGATGTGATTTCTTCCAGTGCCGAGGTCAGTGGCTCGCTCACGCTGAGCATCAAAACCAATGGTGGTGCGGATCGCATCACTGGCTATCGGGTCCTCGCGTTTTATCCCTGAATCAATTGAATATATGGCAAGCATCATCTGTGGCTCTTTGGCCTTCGACACCATCATGAACTTTGAGGGCCGGTTTGCGGAGCAAATCCTGCCCGACCAGTTGCACATTCTCAATGTGTCGTTTCTTGTGCCCACGCTGCGGCGTGATTTCGGTGGCTGCGCCGGCAACATCGCGTATGCCCTCAAGGCGCTGGGCGGTACGCCCTTGCCGATGGCCACCGTGGGCAACGATGGTGCGGGCTATGTGCACCGATTGAAGGAGTTGGGCATCGCCACCGAGTTCGTGCGCCAGATGGATGAAACCTACACGGCGCAAGCCCTGATCATGACCGATCGGGACAACAACCAGATTACCGCCTTCCACCCCGGCGCCATGATGCTTGCACATGCGACGCGCATCGCAGGGCGCCCGGACATCAAGCTTGGCATCATCTCTCCGGATGGCCGCGATGCCATGCTGGAGCATGCCGAGCAGTTCAACGCGGCCAGCATTCCTTTTGTTTTTGATCCGGGACAGGGCTTGCCCATGTTTGATGGCAAGGAACTGGCGCGCTTTGTGGAGCAGGCCAGCTGGGTGACCGTCAATGACTACGAAGGCAAGATGCTGAGTGAGCGGACAGGCTGGAGCAGCGCTGAGATTTCGCGCCGGGTCCGCGGCTTGATCGTGACGCTCGGCCACGAGGGCAGCGAAGTCTGGATCGATGGCGAGAAGACACTGGTGCCGCCCGTCAAGGCGGCGGCGGTGGTCGACCCCACCGGTTGTGGTGACGCATACCGGGGCGGACTGCTCTATGGCCTGGAGCAGGGCTGGTCGCTGGCGCGCTGTGCCGAACTCGGCAACCGGCTGGGCTCGCACAAGATTGCCCATCGCGGGCCGCAGAATTACACGGTGGACAAGCAGGCGCTGGGTTTGTAAGTCAGCGCGCGGGGTTCAGTCTGCCGCCGGTGGCTGCAGGCGGGACCAGTTGGCATCATTCACATGGTTGGCCGCAACCCGCAGCTGTTTGCGCCGTGCGGTCTCGCCGCGGATCAGCTCGACGCTGGCGCGCGGCAGGCCCAGTACCGAAGCCAGCCAGGCCTGCAATGCCAGATTGGCTTTGCCATCAACGGGCGGGGCCTTCAGCCGAACACGCAAGGCGCCATCATGCAAGCCGGTGGCCTGTGTCAGGGGGGCATTGGGCATCACATGGATATCCACGATCACGGCCCCACTTTTCTCCTGGCGCAGAAAAGGAAAATCCGGGAGTGTCATGACATGCAGCAGTTAAGAGCGCAGAAAAAGCCCGATGCCTTGCGACATCGGGCTTGAAGCAAACCGCTAAGCCGATTAAGGCTTGCTGGCCGTAGGAAACGGCCAGGCGGCCTGCGGGCTCAGAGTGGTCTGAGCAGCAGGGGCAGCCGGGGCAGGGGCTGCTTTGGCAGCGGGTGCTTTCGCGGCTTTCTTCGCAGCCGGCTTTTTGGCTGCTTTCTTGGCTGCGGGCTTTTTCGCGGCGGGCTTTTTGGCTGCTGCTTTCTTAGCCGGGGCTTTCTTGGCAGCTGCTTTTTTAGCAGGCGCCTTTTTGGCTACGGCTTTCTTGGCGGCGGGCTTTTTGGCAGCAACCTTCTTGGCTGCCACTTTCTTTGCCGGAGCCTTTTTGGCAACAACCTTCTTGGCTGCTACTTTCTTGGCGGGCGCCTTCTTGGCTGCTGCTTTTTTGGCAGGAGCCTTCTTCGCTACGACTTTTTTCGCAGGCGCTTTTTTAGCGACTACTTTTTTTGCCGGAGCTTTTTTAGCTGCTACTTTTTTAGCAGGAGCTTTCTTCGCGGGTGCGGCCTTCTTAGCGGCCGGTTTTTTTGCAGTTGCCATTATTTTCTCCTTGATCAAGTTACAAAGAGCACTTCATGCAAGTTGGAGGGCATGAAGCGATTCATGGTGCTGGGTTCAATCCCAACACCATGAACTCGGGTGCACAAGCCAATACCACCCTCTGCGGGGTGGTTCATGGTTTGTGAAATTCTTGAAATCATGTGTCTGTTACATCAATCCCAGGAAAGCGCGCCACCCGACTGATACTCAATCACGCGGGTTTCAAAGAAGTTGCGCTCTTTCTTCAGGTCAATCATTTCGCTCATCCACGGGAAAGGATTTTCCTCGTTCGGGAACAGGGGCTCCAGGCCAATCTGCGTGGCGCGCCGGTTGGCAATGTAGCGCAGGTAGCCCTTGAACATGGAGGCATTCATGCCCAGCACGCCACGCGGCATGGTGTCCTCGGCATAACGGTATTCGAGTTCGACCGCTTTCTCGAACAAGGCCCGGATCTCGGCCTTGAACTTAGGCGTCCACAGATGCGGATTTTCGAGTTTGAGTTGGTTGATCAGGTCGATGCCGAAATTGCAGTGCATCGATTCGTCGCGCAGGATGTACTGGTACTGCTCGGCGGCACCGGTCATCTTGTTCTGGCGGCCCAGGGCCAGGATCTGCGTGAAGCCAACATAGAAGAACAGGCCTTCCATGAGGCAGGCAAAGACGATCAGCGACTTGAGCAGCGTCTGGTCGGTCTCCATTGTGCCGGTGTGGAAGTGCGGGTCCATGATTGCGTTGATGAACGGGATCAGGAACTCGTCCTTGTCGCGGATGGACTGGACTTCGTTGTAGGCGTTGAAGATCTCGGCTTCATCCAGGCCAAGCGACTCCACGATGTACTGGTAGGCGTGGGTATGAATCGCCTCCTCGAAGGCCTGACGCAGCAGGAACTGGCGGCACTCCGGTGCCGTGATGTGGCGGTAGGTGCCGAGCACGATGTTGTTGGCAGCCAGCGAGTCGGCGGTGACAAAGAAGCCGAGGTTACGCTTGACGATGCGGCGCTCGTCTTCGGTCAGGCCATTGGGATCTTTCCACAACGCGATGTCGCGCGTCATGTTCACTTCCTGCGGCATCCAGTGGTTGGCACAGGTGGCCAGGTATTTTTCCCAAGCCCATTTGTACTTGAACGGCACCAACTGGTTGACGTCGGTCTGACCATTGATGATGCGCTTGTCGGAGGCCTTGATGCGGCGGGCGACGGCAGGTTCAGCAGAATTTAGAGGAAGCTCAGTCGGGCGGCTACTGAATGAGCCGCTGGCTAAAGGCATTTGCGATGTGGGCTTGACTTCTTCGTCCCAGTTCAACATAAGAGATTCCAATCAGCGAATTATGAGAGCAGCGACGTGAAATGAAAAGTATTCATTCACATCGCTGCATTTTTGTGTTGCTCAATAGCATCGCATTGCATGCGAAGCGAAGGTTGGTATCACTGACAAGCTTCGCAGCCCGGATCATCAATCGCGCAGAACTTGATGTCGGTGGCTGCTTCGGCGGCCATCTGTGACTGCGCTGCTGCAGCGGCCATTTCGAGTGCGCTCATGCTGGCACCACCCTGCGCTGCACCGCCAGAAGACACGGCGTTGAGACGGCCCGCGGTCACGGTGGACTTCTCGGCGTGCGTGGCCGACATGGTGCGCAGGTAGTAAGTTGTTTTCAAACCGCGCAGCCAGGCTAGCTTGTAAGTGTCGTCCAGCTTCTTGCCGGAAGCGCCGGCCATGTAGATATTGAGCGACTGCGCCTGGTCGATCCATTTCTGGCGTCGCGCGGCGGCTTCCACCAGCCAGCGCGTTTCCACTTCGAAGGCGGTGGCGTACAGGGACTTGATCTCTTGCGGCACGCGGTCGATCGGCGCCAGCGAGCCGTCAAAGTGCTTGAGGTCCATGACCATGACGTCGTCCCACAAGCCCAGGCGCTTCAAGTCGCGCACCAGGTAGCTGTTGATCACGGTGAACTCACCCGACAGGTTGGACTTCACCGACAGGTTGCCAAAGCACGGTTCGATCGAGGCATCAACCCCGATGATGTTGGAAATCGTGGCCGTGGGGGCGATGGCCACGCAGTTGGAGTTGCGCATGCCATCCTTGGCGATCTTCTTGCGCAGGCTGTCCCAGTCCAGGGAGGCGGAGCGATCCACTTCCACATAGCCGCCGCGGGCGGAGGCCAACATGTCCAGCGTGTCCAGCGGCAAGATGCCCTTGTCCCACAGAGAGCCCTTGTAGCTGGAATAGCGGCCGCGCTCGGCTGCCAGATCGGTGGAGGCCAGGTAGGCGTAGTAACAGACGGCTTCCATCGACTTGTCGGCGAATTCCACCGCAGCGTCGCTGGCATAGGGAATGCGCAATTCGTACAGGCTGTCCTGAAACGCCATGATGCCCAAGCCGACTGGGCGGTGGCGCAGGTTGGAGTCGCGCGCCTTCTTGACGGCGTAGTAATTGATGTCGATCACGTTGTCCAGCATGCGCATGGCCGTCGAGATCGTCTTCTTGAGCTTGTCGTGGTCAATCTGGCCGTCCTTCAGATGCTGGCGCAGGTTGACGGAGCCGAGGTTGCAGACGGCGGTTTCGATGTCGCTGGTGTTGAGCGTGATCTCGGTGCACAGGTTGCTGGAGTGCACGACGCCGGCATGCTGCTGGGGCGAGCGCACGTTGCAGGCATCCTTGAAGGTGATCCAGGGATGACCGGTTTCGAACAGCATGGTCAGCATCTTGCGCCACAGGTCAGCGGCCGCCAAGTTGCGCGAGGGCTTGATGTCGCCGCGGGCCGCTTTTTCTTCGTAGGCCACGTAGGCCCGCTCGAAATCGGCACCGAACTTGTCGTGCAGGTCGGGCACATCGGAGGGCGAGAACAGAGTCCATTGGCCTTTTTCCATGACGCGACGCATGAACAGGTCCGGAATCCAGTTGGCCGTGTTCATGTCGTGCGTGCGGCGACGGTCATCACCGGTGTTCTTGCGCAGCTCCAGGAATTCCTCGATGTCGAGGTGCCAGGTTTCCAGGTAAGTGCAGACGGCGCCCTTGCGCTTGCCGCCCTGGTTCACGGCGACAGCCGTGTCGTTGACCACCTTCAGGAACGGAACGACGCCTTGCGATTCGCCATTGGTGCCCTTGATGTGGGAGCCCAGGGCCCGCACACGGGTCCAGTCGTTGCCCAGGCCGCCGGCAAATTTGGACAGCAGGGCATTTTCCTTGATGGATTCGTAAATGCCGTCCAGATCGTCGGGCACGGTGGTCAGGTAGCAGCTGGAGAGCTGCGAGCGCAGCGTGCCGCTGTTGAACAGGGTGGGCGTGCTGGACATGAAGTCGAACGAGGACAGCACCTCGTAGAACTCGATGGCGCGGGCTTCGCGGTCGATTTCGTTCAGGGACAGGCCCATGGCCACGCGCATGAAGAAGGCTTGCGGCAACTCGATGCGGGACTTGCGCACGTGCAGGAAATAGCGGTCATACAGGGTTTGCAGGCCCAGGTAGTCGAATTTCATGTCGCGTTCGGCCTTGAGGGCCGCGCCTAACCGCTTGAGGTCGAACTGCAGCAGCTTCTCATCCAGCAGGTCGTTCTCCACGCCCTTCTTGATGAACTGGGGGAAGTAGTCGATATAGGCCTCGCCCATCTCGGAAGGGGGCACGTCGCGACCGAGCACTTCTTTGGCAATGGTATGGAACAGCAGGCGTGCGGTGGCGTAGGTGTAATCGGGGTCTTTCTCGATCAGGGTGCGGGCCGCCAGCACGGAGGCCTTGTACACCTCGTCCATCGGCACGCCGTCATACAGGTTGCGCATGGTCTCGGCCATGATGGGGTCGGCCTTGATGTCGGCACCCAGCCCGGAGCAGGCCGACTCGATCAGGCCCTTGAGGCGGTCCAGATCAAGGGCGATGCGCTCACCGCCGTCGATGACGTGCAGTTGCGGTGCCTTGGGCGCCTCTTGCGTGGTCTGGCGGGCGCGCTCCTGGGTGCGGCGTTCGCGGTACAACACATAGGCGCGGGCGATTTCGTGATGGCCACTGCGCATCAGCCCCAGTTCAACCTGGTCTTGCACGTCCTCAATATGGAACGTGCCGCCGCCGGGACGCGAACGCATCAAGGCGCGCACGACGGCTTGCGTCAGTTCGTCCACCACTTCGCGCACGCTGGCCGATGCCGCGCCCTGGGTGCCATGCACGGCCAGGAAGGCTTTCATCATGGCAACGGCAATCTTGTTCGGTTCGAACGGAACGACGGCGCCGTTGCGGCGAATGATCTGGTAATGGTTGAGCGGATTGCTCGCGACACCTTCCTGGCTTTGCATGGTCAGGACGCCAGTGTTGAGGGGTGTTGGGGTGTTCAAGGCGGTTTGCATTATTTCCTCGTCGTCAGCAAATTTATCGGTTATCTCGGGCTCTGCCAGGGGTTTCACCTGCGCCGTGGGCACTGTCACAGTTGCGAACAGAAAGCACTATATATGGGGTCAGGTATGAATACAAGCCACTACCGGTAGTGTATCGCGTCGAATGGCCGGTGGGTCGTTTCGGACGCTGCGAAGGCGCTTGGTGCGGGTGGCCCAGGCGTGGCATGCGTGAGCGCGGCAGACGCTTCAAATACCTTGTCAAATCAGTGATTCAGGTTCGCACGCGAGCAAATACAAGGGGTGCCGCTGGTTTTTCATGGCACGGCCGCATGTGGCTTGCGCTTGGGCGATGTGCGCCTGGCTCAGGTGCCGCGGATCTGCGCAGGAAAAATATTTTTCAACGCGTTGGCATCAATGCAACGCCTTCGGGAAAGTACTGAGATGACCAACCCAGGGATTGCTGCAATTGCGTCCACTCAAACCCGGTTCCTGGGTCTGCTTTGCGCCCCGGTGCGATATGTTCGTGCCCCGCGATATGGCAGACGGGGTAGCGTTGCGGGATGGCCGCGCACAGCCCGGTCAGCGTTTCATACTGGGCGGCTTCAAAGTCGCCGCCTTCGACGCCTTCGAGTTCGATGCCGATCGAGTCGTCGTTGCAGTTGTCGCGTCCCCGGTAATGGGAGCGGCCGGCGTGCCAGGCGCGGTCATCGCAACTCACGAATTGCCAGAGTTCGCCATTGCGCCGGACGTAGAAATGGGACGACACCTCCAGCCCTTCGATACTTTTAAAGTAAGGATGGGCGTTCCAGTCCAGCGTGTTGGTGAAAAGCCGCTGCACCGCGTCGCCGCCATATTGACCGGGCGGCAGGCTGATGGAATGAATGACCACCAGGTCGATGACGGCTCCGGCAGGGCGGGCGCCGAAATTGGGCGAAGCGAGTCGGCGTGCGAAGCGGTACCAGCCGGCGTCCCACAGCGGGTGATCCATGGCCGGGTCAGGTCGGCTCATGGGAGGAATCGCTGTCTTGCGGCGTATCGATGTTCAGGCGCGCAATCCGGTAGCGGATCTGGCGCAGACTCAGGCCCAGTCGGGCTGCCGCGGCGGTACGGTTGAAGCCGGTTTCCTGCAGCGTCTTGACCAAAATCTCGCGCTCTTGCCGATCCAGATGACGCTGCAGATCTTGCGGGATCGGGGCCGGTGTGTCCGGCGGCGGGGAGGGCGCGCGGCTCGGTACGGTGTCCGGGGGCGCTGGCTCGACGAGCAGATCCGAGGGCTCGATCGTCAGTTCGTGGCTCTCGCTCAAAGCCACGGCACGGTGCAACAGGTTCTCCAGTTCGCGCACATTGCCCTTGAGCGGATGCTGGGCCAGTTGCGTCAGCGCGGCGGGCGTGAGGGTCGGGGTGGGCAATCCCGATTCAGCGGCGATCCGCTGCAGCAGCGCGCGACAGAGTACCGGCAGATCTTCGCGCCGGTCGCGCAGGGGCGGGATCATGATTTCGATGACGTTGAGCCGGTAGTACAAGTCCTGGCGGAAGCGTCCGGCTTGCACTTCAGCGCCCAGATCCTTGTGCGTGGCGCTGATGATGCGTACATCCACCACGTCCTCCTGTGTCGCGCCAATCGGGCGCACGCAGCGCTCCTGGATGGCGCGCAGCAGCTTGGATTGCATGGCCAGCGGCAAGTCGCCGATTTCATCCAGGAACAGCGTGCCGCCGCTGGCCGCCTGGAAATAGCCTTCGCGGTCTTGCGTGGCGCCGGTGTAGGCACCTTTCTTGACGCCGAAAAATTCGGCCTCCAGCAGGGTTTCTGGAATGGCGCTGCAATTCACGGCCACGAAAGGGCCGGCCCAGCGATGGCTGTTGGCATGCAGGGCACTGGCCGCCAGTTCCTTGCCGGTGCCGGATTCGCCGCGCACCAGCACCGGCGCCATGCTGCGCGCGACTTTGGCGATGCGCTCCTTGACCTGCCGCATGGCACTGGATTCGCCCACCATTTTTTGCAGCGCGGTATCGGCGCCAAGCGGGCGATGTCCGTCGGTTGTCGAGCGCGTGGCGCGGCTGGGCGAGCTATTGGTCGCTGGCGGCGCGATGGCATCCTGCGCCGCAGACGCAATGACGGCCCGAAATTGCTTGAGGTCGACCGGCTTGGTCAGGTAGTCAAAGGCGCCGGCCTTGAGGGACTCGACCGCATTTTCTGCCGAGCCGTAGGCCGTGATGACCACGCAACGCTCACTGCGCTGTTGCGCCTTGAGGCGCTGAATCAGCTCCATGCCCATTCCGTCGGGCAGGCGCATGTCGGTGATCAGGACATCAAAACGCTGCTCACTGAGGCGCTGCCATGCGTCGCTCACGCTCTCCGCCGCCTCCACACGATAACCTTCCCGCAGCAGGGTGAGTTCGTACAGCGTGCGCAGGTCGGGCTCGTCATCAACGACCAGGATGTGCGCGTTGTTTGCAGAGGTGTTCAATGCCATGGGATGAAAGGCGTGCGGTTGGGTGACGAGTCTTTCGCGGCGGAACGTGCCCGGCGCAAGGATACAAAAAATTCATTGCCGTCGATACTCGTGTCCCGGGCGATGCGGCGGGCGCGCTGGTAGCCAATGGCGGCGCCGTGGCCCTCGCACAATTCCCGGCAGATATACAGGCCCAGTCCGCTGGAACGGCTCTCCGAGGAGAAAAAGGGCTCGAACAGATGGCGCTCCACCGAGGGCTCCATGGGCGCGCCGTCACTCCAGACGCTCAGGATGATTTGCCGGTTGGGTGTCGCGTGGGTGGCGACCTGGATCGACTCGGCCTGCTGGCTGGCGTAGCGACGGGCGTTGTCCAGCAGGTTGACCAGGACGCGGCGCAGATGGTCAGTGTCGAAATCAACCGCCTGCGGGGTCGGGGACAGGTTGATGCGCAACAGGTGCTGACTTTGATTCTGCGTCATCCAGTCACGGCAGATACGGGATACCGACTCATTGAGCGCCAGCGTTTGCGGCTCGAACGTCTGTGACTGGTTCTGGACGCGGGAGATGTTGAGCACCTCCTCCACAATCTTTCCGAGCCGGCGCGCATTTTGCTGCACCATCTGGGTCAGCTGCTTGTGCCGCGGGTCGCTGAGGTCTTCGTCCAGCAGGGCATTGGCCTGTGTGATGGCCGCCAGCGGGTTGCGGATCTCATGCGCGACGGCGGCCGACATCCGGCCCATGCTGGCCAGTTTCTCGGTGCGCATGCGTGCTTCCATCTCACGCTGGTCCTGCAAAAACATGACGCACAGACTTTCCGTGTCGCCGCCCTGCGACGTGGTCAGGCGCGTGCGGGCGCGCACACGCCGCGGGCCTTGGCCGGCATGCTGGATCTTGAGGTCCGCCTGCTGGGTGCCGCGGAAAGAAAAGCTTTGTTGCGTTAACTCGGCCAGCGGCTGCCAGGCCGACTCCTGGTTCAACTCGAAGGGCACGCCGAGCAAGGGGTGCTCGTCAGATTGCAGCAGGTAGCGTGCCGCCGGGTTGGCCGCATGCACGGTGCCGCGTGCATCCACAACCAGGATGCCATCACTGAGCGATTCGATCACCAGGTCATTGACCTGCTGTTGGATGCGTGCCGCGAACTGGTTGCGGCGGGACCGCTTTTCCTCGTTGGCCAAGCGGGCCGAGAGCTGGTGGGCCAGCAGGGCGATGACGAAGCTGCCAGCGCCGGTGAGCGCTGACTGGATGAAATGGGGGGCCACATCTCCCGGGGGGAGCCATGACAGCCAGGCCGCGTGCGTCAACAGCAACAAGGTGACGCTGGCGGCGGTACCCAGGGCCAATGGCAAGGAGCCAAGAACAGCCGCCAGCAGGACGGGCAGGGCGAACAAGGGGGTGTAGTTGATGCTGCTGCCTTGCATGAATTGCAGGAGCGCAAAGGCCAGAACGTCGACGCCGATGGTGGACAGCCATTGGGGGTCGAACGTATGGCCCAGTCGGCGCGGGTGGGCGATCAGGCGCACCGCCAACGCGGCGACAAAATGGACAGCACAGATCACGACCAGCCAGATGTTGCTGGCCTGCCCCAGACCATAAAGCGTGCCCTGCAGCAGCAGCAGGACCAGCCCCAGGGTGACGCGTGCCGTCATGAAGCCGCGCCACAGGCGCACGAATTCATGGACATTTTCAACCGGCTCGTGACCGGCCTCCAGCAGCGAGGGGCCGAACCAGGAGTGTGTCTCCGCCGCTGGCTGCATTCAGGACTCCGCGCGCTGCCGGTGCTCGACGCTGCAATACACGCCTTTTTGCCCCACGACCGCATCAGCCTGGGGGACGTGCACGGCGCACAAGGCGCAACTGACTATGTCCTGGGGTAGATCGGAAGAGCGTCGTGTAGG